>JAEEGH010031385.1_pt1 | contig 10269 bp, 7 predicted proteins | sample 9134181 | NCBI WGS metagenome assembly JAEEGH01 (sample SAMN16246544, study PRJNA631951) | gut metagenome | biome: gut microbiome; feature: rumen; material: DP-attached | host: Bos | place: Iran: Karaj | collected 2018-10 | reverse complement strand
ACCAACGACTTCGTCAACGCCTCCATCAATGAGGTTGTGCACACCCTCATTGAAGCCATGGTCCTTGTCTTTTTCGTCGTGTACCTCTTCCTGCAGAACTGGCGCGCCACGCTCATCCCCTGCATCGCCGTGCCAGTCTCCATCATCGGCACTTTTGCCGGCATGCTTGCGCTCGGCTACTCCATCAACACCCTGACGCTTTTCGGCTTGGTGCTCGCCATTGGCATCGTCGTCGACGATGCCATCGTCGTGCTCGAAAACGTCGAACGCATCATGGCCACCGAGCACCTGCCGCCCAAGGAAGCCACGGCCAAGGCCATGAGCGAGGTCACCTCGGCTCTCATCGCCATTGTGCTCGTGCTCTGCTCGGTGTTCATTCCGGTCTCCTTCATGGGCGGCCTCGCTGGCCAGATGTACAAGCAGTTCGCCATCACCATTTCGGTCTCGGTCGTTCTTTCGGGCATCGTCGCCCTGACGCTGACGCCTGCGCTCTGCTCCCTGCTGCTGAAGAACCACGGCGACGAAGGCCATACGCCCCGCTTCTTTACCGCCTTCAACTCCTTCTTCAACGTGTGCACCAGCGGCTACGTCGGCACGGTCAACTTCTTCAAGAACGCCCGCTTCTTCAGCTTCCTTATCTTCTGTGGCGTCATCGTCTGCGCATCATTCCTCTTCAAGATCGTGCCCACGTCCCTTGTCCCCAACGAGGATCAGGGCTATGCCCTCGGCACTATCATCCTTGACGACGGCGCATCCACGAACCGCGTGCGCAAAGTCGGGGCGATGGTGAGCGACTTTGCCCAGAACGATCCGACGATGAACGCTGTCACCGTGATCAACGGCTTCGACATCCTAAGCTCCTCGGTGAAGTCCAACTACGCCACCATTTTCTACAGCTTCAAGCACTGGGACGAGCGCAAGGGCGAGGGCTTGGCGGACGCCGACTTCATCAAGCGCGCCGGCATGCTGAACGTGACACAGCCCTCAGGCGTCGTGCTCGGCTTCCTGCCGCCGCCCATTCCCGGCATGAGCAACACCGGCGGCTTCGAAGGCTATCTGCAGTGCACGAACGGCGACGACCTCCATGTCATGGAAGCCAATGCCAACAAGGTCATGGCGGAAGCCTCCAAGCGGCCGGAGATAGCCTCCGCCCGCAGCCTTTTTACCACGGGCTCGCCCCTCATGTACGCCAATCTGGACCGCGAGCGCTGCAAGGACATGGGCATCAGCATCGCCGACGTCTTCACCGCCATGCAGGGCGTCTTCGGCACCTACTACGTCAACGACTTCAACATGCTGGGACGCACATTCCAGGTGCGCCTGCAGGCTGACCAGGAATACCGCATGAAGCCGGACAACCTGAACGACGTCTATGTGCGCAACAAGGACGGCGAAATGGTTCCGCTCTCTGCCCTCATGACGCTGGAGCGCCGCACGGCTCCCGACACCGTCGACCGCTACAACGTCTTCCCGGCTGCCCACTTCATGGGCAGCCCCGCCCCAGGCTACACCACCGGCCAGGCGCTGCAGGCCATGGAGGAGGTAGCCAAGGCGGTGCTCCCCTCGGGCTACAACGTGGGCTGGGCCGGCTCCTCCCTGCAGGAGAAGCTCGCCAGCTCCGACACCTCGACCATCTTCATTCTGGCGCTCGTCATGGTCTTCCTGATCCTGGCCGCCCAGTACGAGAGCTGGTCGCTGCCCCTGGCCGTCCTCACGGCCGTGCCCTTCGGCATACTCGGCGCCCTGGTCGCCACCTTCGCACGCAACCTGTCCAACGACGTCTACTTCCAGGTGGCGCTGGTCACCCTCATCGGCCTCTCGGCCAAGAACGCCATCCTCATCGTCGAGTTCGCCGTCGAGGCCTGGCGCGATGGCAGGAGCCTGTCCGAAGCCGCATCCCACGCGGCGCGGCTGCGCTTCCGGCCCATCGTCATGACGTCCCTTGCCTTCATTCTGGGCGTCGTGCCGCTGGCCGTCTCCACCGGCGCTGGCGCCAACAGCCGCCACGCCATCGGCACCGCCGTCATCGGCGGCATGCTGTTCGCCACCTGCATTGCAACACTCTTCGTCCCCTATTTCTTCCGCGAGATCATGAACTTGTCGCTACGCCTCAGGGGCAAGCGCGATCCCAACGAAAGCCAGGGCGGCGATGAAGGGAGGCTCGACATCAATGTGTAGTACCTTTGCCCGCTTCTGCGCCGTCCTCTGCATCGCCCTTCTCATAGAGGCCTGCTCCTTCGCGCCCAAATACGAGCGCCCGGGACAGGAGCTGCCCGCCTCCTGGAAAAACGTGCAGCTCGACGGCAAGCTCCTGCACATGGACTGGTGGACGCGCTTCAACGATCCCGTCCTGAACGGCCTCGTCAAGGACGCCCTGGCCAGGAACCAGGACCTGGCCCAGGCCATGGCCAAGATCGAGTCCGCGGCCGCGCAGGCCGGCGTGGCGTCGTCCGCCATCTGGCCCCAGGTGTCCGGACAAGCCCAGGCCACCGGCAATCTGGCCTCTGAAAAGGCTGCCAACATCACGCCCTTCGACGTCTCCGGCATGTCCCGCAGCACGACCGCCTACCAGGGAGCTCTCGCGGCTTCCTGGGAGCTCGACTTCTGGGGCAAGGCCAGAAACGCCTACACGGCCTTGACCGACATCCTGCTCGGCACGGTGGTCGGCTACGAGGCCCTCCGACTCTCCATCGCCGGCCAAGTCTGCCAAAGCTACTTCCAGATGCTCGCCCTCGACATGCAGCTCAAGACCGCCAAGCGCACTCTGCGCACGCGCGAAGAGGGACTGCGCATCTACACGGCCCGCTACAAGCAGGGCGACATCACCGAGCTCGACTGGCAGCGCGCCAAGGCCGAGGTGGAGACGGCCCGCGCCCAGGTGCACGCCTCCACCATGTCCCTCGACAGCGCCGAGGCCTCGCTGGCCGTGCTGACCGGTCGCTCGCCCAAGGACATCGCCGAGGCCGCCATGCCGCGCGGCGCGGCCATCGAAACGCTTCCCGCCGTGCCGGTCATCCCTGCCGGACTGCCCTCCGAGCTGCTTGAGCGCCGTCCCGACATCCGCGCGGCCGAGTACAGCATCATGGCCACCAATGCCCAGATCGGCGTTGCCCGGGCCCAGTTCTTCCCCTCCATCTCCCTGACCGGCCTCACGGGCACCCTGTCCGCCGCCGTGGCCAGCCTCTTCACCGGTCCGGCTGCTATGTTCACCTACGGCGCCGCTGCCTCCGTGCCCCTCTTCGACGGCGGCCGCAACTGGTACAACCTCAAGGATGCCGAGGCGCAGAAGAAGCAGGCCATCGCCGTGTACCGCAAGACCGTGCAGAGCGCCTTCAGCGATGTCCGCAGCAGCCTCACGGCCCAGCGCGAAAGCGAAGGTGTGGTCAAGGCAACCAAGGCCCAGCTCGACAGCCTGCGCCGCGCCGCCGACCTGGCCCGCCTCCAGTACGACAACGGCTACACCGACTACCTCACGGTCCTGGATGCCGAACGCGCTCTCTTCAACGCCGAGCTCGCCTACGCCAACGCGCTTCAGAACAGGCTCAGCTCCGTTGTCAGTGTCTGCATGGCCCTTGGTGGCGGATGGCAGGATCCTCACGACACCCCGCCCTTCTTCGGGCCCGACGCGGCCAAGCTCGTCGAGCGCCAGGAGCGGGGTATCGCGCCTGCAGGCGCCAATCCTGAGATCCGCTAGCCCCGTTCTGGGCTTGTCTTCATAGCGCCGTCCTTTTCAAGCCCTCCGGTAGCCCCGCCTTCAGCGTGGAACAGCCGGAGGGCTTAAGTTTTCCCATGGGGAGACGATAAGAGGGACAGGCTGGACTGCCTTGGACGGGATGACCCCGTCGGGAGCGGCCGCCTGCACGGTGTCCCTATGCTGACTCAACGCTCCATCCCCTCTCCCTGCTTCCTGCGGTGCCTCGCTCTGGCCTGCGCGCTGTCCGCAGCCTTCCTGCTTCCCCTGCCGGTCGAAGCTGCAGGAACGGAGCAGGCTTCCTACGGCAAGCCTGCCTCAAGCTTCCGCATACGCCAGACCAGCGGCTCCGTTGGACGCGCCCAGCCCCTCCAGATGGCCGATGCCGACCGCAGGACATCCCCTGTTTCCTCCGGTCGCTCCACCCGTTCCGCCCGGCCCCCCAGAAGCGGGGCGGCCAAGGTTGCAGCCGGCGTCCATGGCGCCCCCTGGGCCTTCAGCGACGGTCCCAGCTCCAAGATCTGGCTTAGCGAAGGCGTGGACGGCATGCTGCTCAAGGAGCATGCGCTCAAGAACAGCAGAAAGGCCGCGTCTGCACCAGCCCCGGCGCAACGGCAGGAGGCCGGTCGCAGGGTTGCCAGGAGGCAGAGCCGAAGCGAGGACGGCATCCGCCTCAGCATAGACCGCCAGTCGCAGGAATGGCGCCAGGACGACATCGCCCTGCGCGATGTCGACGAAAAGGTTGCCATGGACAGTCACCACCGCGTGAGCGCCCTTGCCGGCGTCAAGGAGGACGACCTGAGCATCGGCCTTGGCCCCCAGTTCATCGTAAAGGACAGCTCGCAGGTGCACGAGCACGTCGGCCGTAGCGACGACCCCGAGGTTGACGCCGGCATCGGCATGCAGTTCCAGCTCGACTTCTAGCCTGCCTTGAGCATCCACCCAGAGGCAGTCATAAATTTGACAAGCAGTCTGCGGACGCCATGTGGCTCTGCAGAGGAGGCTGTCCGCGCAGGCGCCTAGCTGTGTGCGGACCAAGATATTTCCCAGCAAGGGCTGGTCATCGCATCTTGACCATCTTCCCTGTCAGCCGAGGCCCTGCTGGGAGTGCGCCCTGTGTATGCACGGGAGCAAGAAAACGCCCGTCCGAAGCGGAGTGGTTCCGCTGAAGGCGGGCGCTTCTCGTTCTTGGCGACCAGCTGCGCTGGCCTGAAGAGTGCTTGTCGCCCCTTTGCGGCCACCGCAGGGAGGCGATCTCTGTCAACTACCGTCTTTTAACTGACCATGAAAGTATCGTCTTTCACCCCCGGCCATGAAACCAGGAATGGCTGGATTTCGGCTCGAGGGAAGTGGCAGTGCCTCCATGGGATTGTATAATTTCCATAGGTTAAAGCTAGTTTCACAGGAAATCTGTGCGCAGGGGAGGCCGGTCTACATGCTGGCGCCTGCCGTCTTCTGCCGGCCGGCAATCTCCCTGACCTCGTCGAGCGCAAGACTCAGCAGCCTGGCTGTCTCCTCTTCAGACACGCCGTTCCCCAAGACGCTCAGGACCGAGCGCTCCTTTTCCCTGGCCTCGCCTTCCGCCCTGCCTCTGGCCTCGCCCATTGCCATGACATCTTCGAATTGTTTGCACATTTTCTCTACTACTTTTTTGTCTTCCTTGAAGAATCTGGCGCGGTGAGCCAGCGTCTTGTAGTGCATGTCGTCAGGCTCTGTGCAGAAGAAGTCGTGCATCAGCCTGCCTATGGGCGTTTTCTCGTTCCTATAGGCACCGTTGACGTAGATCATATGCTCCTTGTCGTCGATTACCCTGCCGTCGCCAACGGTGAGCCTCCGTTCGATGGGGTAGAGCGGAATCCCCAGTCCTATGAAGTCATTTTCCGTGATGAAGACAACCCAGCGTTCAGGAACGTCCTGCGGTTTGTTGCCTGGAGCATGGATTTTCGCCATGAGCAGGGAGGAGTGCTCGTCTGCACGGATGAAGCCAGCTCCCGCATTCTTCCGCTGAACCTCAATGTTGTAATACGTGCCTTCGTCGTCTCTGGCAAGGATGTCGAGGCAACGGCTCCGCCCCCCAAGGTTGCTCAGCGTCTCCTGCGTGTTGACCTCCAGCACCTTCAGTTGGTGCTTGCCGAGGATGATCCTGAGCAGCAGAGTTGTCCCTTCGATGAAGCCGTCGAAGACGCTGCTCATGAAAGTGTCGTCGATCAGACGATAGCTTTTGATCAGTTGCCGGTAGACTTCCTTGCGCTGTTCGTAGCTCTCCATTGCTTCCTTGGTCTGCCCGTTGTTGTTCATGCGAGTATGACTCCTTGTCCACATGCTCCGGCGTGTCTGGCGCTGTGGTGAAAGCGCGATTGAATGCAGCGGGTTGCGACAAGACGCTGCCGTCTGCCTGCGCCACAGCTCAGCCTTAGCAAAGTTTTCGGCTTGAGGACAAATCCGCCGCAATCTCGAGACAAACCTGGAGCAGTTTTGCCAGTGCCTCTTGCAACGCCAAGGCGCCCGCCTTCCCCGAAGTTCCGGGAAGACGGGCGCCTTGCTTGCCCTGGATGGGACAGGCGCTATAGGGCACCGTATTCGGCCACGAAGATCTTGCGCAGACGGCCGAGAGCCTGGGTCCTGAGCTGGGAGACGCGCCCTTCGGTGATGCCGAGCACTTCGGCGATTTCGCTCATGTTGAGCTCTTCGGTGTAGTAGAGGGAGAGCACCTGGCGCTCGCGTTCGGTGAGCCTGCCGAAGAGGGGGGCGAGGCGCTCGACGAGCTCGTTGTGCATGGCTTCCTGGCAGGGGACTCCGCCGCTTTCGGGCTCGTCGCTGCTGAGGCTGTCCTTGAAGGTGTCGAGGGGGAGTTGCTGCTGTCCCTGCATGGCCTCGAGGCCCTTGCGCACGTCCATGAGGCTCAGGCCCGTGGCCTTGGCGAGTTCTTCTTCGGTGGCTTCGCGACCGGTCAGGTGCTCGATGGAAACCTGGGCATCATTGAGGCTTCTGACGTTCTTGCGCAAGGTGCGGGTGAACCAGTCCTGGCGGCGGAGCTCGTCGAGCATGGCGCCGTTGATGCGGCTCTCGGCGTAGGTGTCGAAGCGGATGTTAAGGCTGGGCTTAAACTTGCCAAGGGCTTCCATGAGGCCGAGGGTTCCGGAGCTGATGAGCTCGTTGATGTCCACGGTGCGGGGCAGGCGCTTCTTGAGTCGCTGGGCGAGGAAGCGGATCTTCTGGGAGTAGTGCCTGACTATGGCTTCCTGATCCTGCGCGGAAAAGTCTTCCCAGGGGGTGGTGCCGGCTTCGAAGGTGTCCCAAGGCTTGGAGGTGGTCTTGAAGAGGCGGGCGAAGGCTGCGATGCTCATGGCGTGTTTCCTTTGGCTGTTCGGTCTGTTGGCTTGTCGGTGGGGGAGGCTTTTCAGCGGTAGAGGAGGCTTTTCCAGAAGAACTTGATGTTCCCGTCGTCCTGGGCGGTTGCCTGCCAGCGGGGAACCTGCCCAGCCATCTGGAGAAGGGCCTTGGAAGCCGGACAGTCGGGGAAGGTGGTCAGGAAGGGCTTCTGCTGCATCACGGCGCGGCGCACGTCCGGGTCGAAGGGGACAATGCCCGCAAGGTCGAGGGACACGCCGTCGAGGAACTGGTCGCAGGCCTCGAGGAGGCGGACGAAGCTTTCCTTGGCGCTATTGGGATCGCGTGCCATGTTGATGCAGATTTTGAACTGGTCGATGCCGTGCCGGGTCTTGAGCACCTTGACGAGGGCGTAGGCATCGGCGAGGGATGTGGGTTCGGGGTTGAGCACCAGCAGGCGCTGCTGGGCCGCCATGCTGAAGTAGAGGACGCTGTCGCTGATGCCAGCGCCCGTATCCACGACGAGGTAGTCGAGGCCTTCTGCGAGGGCGTCCATGGCGTTCAGGAGCTCGAGCTTCTGGCCCGTGGAGAGCTCGGCCATGGTTTCGATGCCCGAAGAGGTGGGAAGGATGGAGAAGCCGTAGGGCGTGGGGAAGAGGATGTCGGCAAGGCTGGCGCCCTCTTCGAAGATCTTGAAGAGGTCCATGGCCGGCTGGACGCCCAGGAGCACGTCGACGTTGGCAAGCCCGAGATCCGCGTCCAGCAGGATGACCTTGCCGGTCTGGGCGAGGGCGCAGGCCAGATTGGCCGCGATATTGGTCTTGCCGACGCCGCCCTTGCCTGAAGTGACTGTGATGACCTGGGGATAAGTGGCTCCCATGACGCTTCTCCGCTCGTGTGGTTTCGTGTCGCGTCAAGGGGATGCTTTCCGCGTCACGCCGAGGGAAATGCATGGAGCGTGCCAACGCCGAAAGTTGCTTTCAATATATTGTATTTAAAGATTTTTTTCTCTAAAACTCTTCCAGAAAAAGAGGCTATGTCAGGGATGTGACAGGCTCATGATCCCGCTCCGTCAGGGTTTGCGGGCCTGTTGCCGGCGCAGGCCATGCCTTCTGTCCCCAGACTGCCTGCAGGGCCTTTCCTGCAGATAGGCGTGGGGCCTCCCCACGAAGGTGCTCTTGGAACCGACGCTGCCACCCTGCTGGCGGACGGCCACGTCCTTGCGCCATGGCATGGCGCAAGGACCTGTCAGAAGATTGACTTTGACGCTTGCTGCGACGCTAGGACCCTGAAAATGCAAAGAGCCCGCCAGAAGGGGCGGGCTCGTTAGGGATGCTTTGCTCTGCGCGGCTAGCTTTGCTTCTGTTCCTTCCACCACCAGGTGGCGCGGTTGAGGAGCAGGTCGATGTCGCCTGCCGAAGCGAGACTCAGGAACTTGCTGAACTGTCTGACAGCCTCCTGGCTGTAGGGATTGGCTTCGTAGAAGCCGGCAAACATGGGACCGTCCTCGGTGAGCATCTTGCGTGCGGATTCCATGCGCCTGCGGAAGGAAGGCGTCAGATAGGGGATGAGTTCCTCCTGGCCGGCCAGCTGTGCAAAGTAGGCCAGAGAGGTGATGAAGTTCATGTTCTGTATGCGGGCCATGGCCCGGTCGTGGGTGTCCGCGTCCGTCTCGAAGGTGGAGAAGTCCATGGCCTCGAAAAGCTGAGCCATGAGCTTGACCGCCTCGTCCGGGCAGTTTTTGCCCCTGACGAGGGCGACGGGCAGATCTTGGGACCTGTCGAGCAGGGGACCGAAGAGCGGGTGGGTGCCCACGATGCTGCCCTGCCAGACGGACTCCATCTGCTTCATGGGATTGACCTTGACGGAGGTGATGTCGGCAAGAATGGCGTCCCTGCGCATCAGGGGGCAGACGCCTTTGACCGTCTCGAGGAAGGATGCCGCCGGCACGCAGACAATGACGATGGCGGCCTTCTTCAGCTCCTCCCCCATGGTCTCCCAGTCGAAGGGCCGGCTGAAGCCTGCCATGCCGAGCCCGGCAAGCCGGCCTTCGTGCATGAGCATGGCGCCCATGCGGCCGCGGGCCGCGATTACGGCTACGCTGCCGGGCTGGGTGAGAACAGCGGGGGTGACGGGTAGACTAGTCATCGGCAAAGGCCTCCCATGCGTGCCAAAATTCGGGAAAGGATTTATTCACGCAGGCAGGATTGTCAATGATCGACCTGACTTCGCTGGTTCCCATGTCGCAGGCCCTCAGGGAGAAGAGCGCCTGGCTCATGGCCATGCGGTGGTCGTTTCTGGCCTTGAGGGCAAGACCCTGCAGCCGGATGCGGGCGGAGCTCCCAAGTCCCTGGATGCGCATGCCGTCCTCCCGCTCGCAGGCCTGGCAGCCGATGGCGCGAAGCGCCTCGCAGGGCGCCTTGATGCGGTCCGACTCCTTGATGCGCAGGTGGGCCACGTTCTCGATGACGGTCTCGCCGTCCGCAAAGGCGGCCATGGCGCATACGGTGGGCACGAGATCAGGGCAACGCCCCATGTCGAGCCTTGCGCCGTGCAGGCGGGCCGGCGGCACGGCAACGGCGCGATCGGCAGCCTCCCAGCGGCCGCCCATGCGCTCGAGTATGTCCAGAATGGCCCGGTCGCCCTGCAGTGATCCGGCATCGACGCCCTCGATGCGCACCGGACGCTTGCCGAGGGCGCCGGCAGCCGCAAAGTAGGATGCGCCGGACCAGTCGCCTTCGACGCGGAAGTGTCCTGCCCGGTAGGACGAGGGCTGGATCTTGACGCGGATGCGGCCGGGAAGCGCCTCGGCAATCTGGCGCCAGTCGGCCCGTCGCCAGGGCGCCGTGCCGTCCGGGGCGCCCCGCTCCTCGACCTCGAAGCGGATGCCGAAGTCGGCAAGGCATTTGAGCGTCAGGCCGATGTAGGGCCAGGAGACGGCCTTGGCGCCGGCAAGCGCCAGAACCAGCGGCGCATCGGCCAGGGGGGCCGCCAAGAGTAGGCCGGAGAAGTACTGGCTTGACTCTTCCATGCTCACGCCAAGGCGCCGCCAGCCTCCATCGTCTTCCCTGTCGAGAGGAAGTCTTCCGGCGTGCAGCCCGCAGGCGTCGATGCGCACGGGCGGGCAGCCGGTCGCAGCCTCGAACTCGAGGGGGACGCCGAGCAGGGCGAGGACCCGTGCCAGCTCGCCGATGGGCCGCCGGTGCAGGCGTTCCGCGCCGTGGATGCGAAAGCGCCCCGAGCCTGTC
>JAEEGH010031384.1_pt1 | contig 10269 bp, 3 predicted proteins | sample 9134181 | NCBI WGS metagenome assembly JAEEGH01 (sample SAMN16246544, study PRJNA631951) | gut metagenome | biome: gut microbiome; feature: rumen; material: DP-attached | host: Bos | place: Iran: Karaj | collected 2018-10 | reverse complement strand
ATGAACTATATAACCGATAAACAGGTTGCTAATGTGCATACCCGCAATGGCGAAACTCAGAGGGCTACTTGGTATCAGTTCACTATACCTATTGCTGATTATCAGAAAAAGGTGGGAACCATTCAGGACTTCTCCACCATTCGATTCATGCGCATGTTCTTGACTGGATTCAAGGGTACAACTCATTTGCGTTTTGCTTCGCTTGAACTGGTACGCGGTGAGTGGCGTAACTACAAGTACAACCTCAACATGCGTGGAGAGCATCCGGCAAACGGTTCCATCAGCATCAATACCGTCAACATTGAGGAGAATGCTTCTCGTGAACCCATTAACTATGTCCTTCCTCCTGGTGTATCGCGTATCATTGACAGTGGCGCTTCTCAGATTAGACAGCTCAACGAGCAGTCTATGCAGCTCACGGTAGATCAACTTGATGCCGGCGATGCTCGTGGTGTATACCGCAATACGGATCTTGACTTGCGCACCTACAAGCGCCTCCAGATGTTTGTGCACAACGAGGCAACTATCGACAACGAGACCAACCTCCGCAATGGCGATATCTCACTTTTCGTCCGTTTGGGCTCCGACGTGAAGAACAATTATTATGAGTATGAAATTCCGTTGACCCTTACGCCTCCTGGCCATTATAGCACCAACAGCTCTAGTGACCGACTCGCTGTTTGGCCCGCCGAGAACATGCTTGATATAGACCTGGATGTGCTTGTCAATGCCAAGAAGCACCGCAATGGTGACAAGATGGCCGGTGTGTCAGGCGTTGGTTATGCCGTGAGATATCAGGATATTGACGAGGACCATCCGAATAACAAGGTCTATGTCGTCGGTAATCCGTCGTTGAGCAAGGTGCGCGTGATGCTCATCGGTGTGCGCAACAATTCTCCCACGACCAAGAGCTGTGTTGTTTGGGTTGACGAGTTGCGTGTGACCGATTTTGATGCCGAGGGTGGTTGGGCCGCCAAGGCATCAATGACGCTCAACATGAGTGACATCGCTACGCTCAATATGGGCTTCCATAAGGAGACCGAAGGCTTCGGCTCGGTGGACCAGAGCCTCACAAATCGCAGGCTGGACAACTACGACCAGTACAATATTGCTGTTCAGACCGATTTGGGACGCTTTATCCCTGAGAAGGTTAAGCTTCATGCCCCCATCTATTATTCCTATAGTAATGAGAAGACTAAACCCAAGTATAATCCTCTTGATCAGGACGTCAGATTGAGTGAGGCTATAGATGTCTGTGAGACCAAGCATCAGAAGGACAGTATCATGGAATATGCTGTCACCCAACGTACAGCTAAGAATTTCTCAATCTCGGGACTTAAGTTTGACGTGAAGACCATGAAGAATCCCATGCCGTGGGATCCTGCCAACTTCTCGTTCAGTTACTCGTTCAACAAGCAGCATCTCAATGACCCCGAAAACGTCTATGAGAATACCAATGACTATCGCGGGTCCATGCAGTACAGCTGGACACCTTATGCCAAGCCGTTCAAGCCTTTCTCATATTTCATTGATGAGAAAAACAAGAACATGAAGTTCTTCCGTGATTGGGAGTTCCACTGGTTGCCCAATAATCTGGCTTTCAGTACCAATATTTCTAGGTATTACTACGAACAGCAGACTCGTAACGAGACTGGACTGGATGTCGAACTTCCGGTATCTGTCAGCAAGAACTTCCTTTGGGATAGGCAATTTGCCCTCTCATGGAACTTTACTAAGTCCATTACTGCAACGTTCAACAGCAACACGACGGCTCACATTATGGAACCCGTTGGGCAAGTCAATCGCAGATTGTTCCCTGACGCTTACCGTGACTGGCGTGACTCGGTGATGGCCTCTATCAGGGATTTGGGTACGCCATGGGCCTACAACCAGACCTTCTCTTTCTCCTATAAGGCTCCGTTCAATCAGATTCCTATTCTGAGCTGGATCACAGCCAACGCTTCTTATAACTCAGCTTATCGTTGGGACCGTGGAACGGTTGTCGATGAAGTTTCATCGGGTAATACTATTACCAACCAGACCACTCGTTCTCTTGACGGACGTTTCAACCTGGAACAGTTCTATAGTAAGATTCCTTATCTCAAGAAAGTAGATGAGCGTTTCTCAAGCAAGAACACCAATCGCAAGAAACCGACAACAAAGAAGGAAAAACCAAAGAAATTCAACCGCACGATCAAACTGAATCCTGATTCGGCAACTGTCATCAATCACAAGTTGGGCACCAAGAATGTCAAGGTAACCGCTACTACGACCGATGATAAGCCCTTCAAGATTGAGTATAAAGTCGTGGATAAGGATAATGTGGAAATCAAGACCCTTGGAACAGAGAACCTCAAGTTCAACGTTCTTGAGGTGCTGAAGGAAGAGAGGCATAACTTCTTTACCGAGGCGGCGCAATACACCAGCCGTGTACTGATGAGTGTACGCAATGTGAATGTGCGTTGGAAGAAGACCACTTCGCTCACGATTCCGCAATTCATTCCCGAGATCGGTGATATCTTTGGCCAATCTACCCACTATGACGTCATGTCTCCTGGTCTGGACTTCGCATTTGGTTTTGTTGGACAGTCCTATATTGATAACGCGTTGAACCGCGGTTGGCTCCTGGGTGACGAGACACTGACCTCACCGGCTATCTTTGCAAAGACTAACGAGTTCAATGCCGAAGTGCTGATTGAGCCGATTGCAGGACTCAAGATTACACTGACAGGTAACCGTACCGACAACAGAACGAATCAGATTCAGTTCATGTTTGCCGACCCGACTACCATCTATGGTGGTAGTTACACCAGGACCCATGTGGCTATTGCAACTGCATTTAAGGGCTTCAGTGCCAAGGCCGAAGATAATTACCGCAGTGCGACCTTTGATAAGTTCTTGGCCAATATCCCGATTATTACCGAGAGATTGCAACAGCAATATATGGGAACGACCTATCCCGATAGGGGCTTCTTGCAAGGTACTGCATTTGCCGGCAATACCTATAGCCTTGAAAATGGCGCTATCAATTCGTCAAGTAGTGATGTACTCATTCCTGCTTTCTTGGCGGCCTACTCGGGTAAGGATGCCTCTAAGATTGACCTCAATCCTTTCCCCGGATTGAAAGCCATTCTTCCCAACTGGCGCGTGACATATGATGGCCTGATGCGTATCCCGTTCTTCAAGCGTGTGTTCAAGTCGTTCAACCTCAACCATGCCTATCAATGTGCTTACACTGTCGGTTCCTTCAATTCATTCAGTGACTGGGTAACGATCGGCAATGGACTTGGCTTCACCCAGGATGTGCTTACTAACGGTCCGATTCCCTCATCGCCCTACAACATCGCTTCAGTTTCTTTGACCGAGAAGTTTGCGCCGATTATTGGATTCACTGCTACATTCCTCAATGATATTTCATTGAATCTGCAATACGATAGCCAGCGTACACTCACCCTCAATTCGTCGGCGGGCCAGCTGGTAGAGGCTAACAGTAAGTCGTTCCAATTGGGAGGCAGTTACAAGATTGCCAACTTCAACCAGGTGCTGAAGATAAAGACCAAGCAGCAGAATGTGAACAATGACCTCACTTTCAACCTTAATGTGAAGATGTCTAGCAACACGTCGCTGATACGCAAGTTTGAGAACAACACAGCTCAAGCTACCAATGGTACCCGCACTTGGAACGTTAGTTTCACGATGGACTATGTGGTGAGCAAGCGCATCAAGATGGGTGCATATTTTGATTATCAGAACAACATGCCGCTCGTGTCAACTACTTCTTATCCAACAACGAGCAGTAACTATGGCTTGAAAATCGAAATGTCTCTCGTGAAGTAAAAAAAAGATGTTGCAATGATTCTCAGTCTCATCGTTTATACTGGTACTGCTGCCATCATGGCATGGCTGGGAGCCCATGTGAGTCGTCGGGAACATCGGCTCAAGACGAGTGGGGGAGGGGAACTGCCCTTTGCCTCATGGGAGATTTTGGCTGCAATACTTATCTATGTCGCAGTCTCGTCAGTGAGGTGGCTCACGTCGTGGGACTACAACATGTATTATGGCTATTTCGTCAGTATGCAATCCTTGGGTGACTACTCGCGTGAGAATTTTGAGCCAGGCTTTGCTCTGATTACCAATGCAATGGCTCGTGCTGGTTGTCATTTCTCAATCTACTTTGCTTTTTGGGCCGTTACTCAGATTGGATTACTTTTTTATGCATTGAGGCATCGCAAGGTGTTGCTCCCCTGGTTGGCTCTGTGCATCTTTATGGGGCCGTACTATATTTTCTGGATGGGTTTCGTGCGTCAGTCTGTCGTGGAATGCCTGTTTGTCCTCATGATTGAACTGATTGTCCGTCGCAAGTTCTGGTACTATTTATTGCTCTCGCTGGTGGCGATAAGCATCCACAAGATGTGCGTCCTGTTTCTTCCGCTTTATCTTGTACCGCTCATTCGTGTCCCCAAAGCCAAGCCATGGATGGCCTATGCTCTGATTGCGCTGTGCTTTGTTCTCGGCTCTTTCCCTCAGTGGATTCAATGGATTTTTGACCGTATTGGGTCTATTGCCCAGGTGCTGGGATATGGACATTATTATCGCTTGTTCATGAGCAATGATTTGGAGTATGCATTCCGTGTGGCAATCGGTCCGGCACGTTTGTTCCCGCTCTTCACCTGTCTGCTCATCATTTGGTACTATCCGTCCATCAGAAAAATGTTTTCTCATGATAGGTACCTGCCGGCCCTGTTCCGTTTCTCGGTGGTATATATTGCTTACATCAATCTTTTTGCCAATACGACCCAGTATCTGATTCGTCCTGGTGAACTGATGCGAAGCTGTTTCCTCGTGATGGTGTGTTTCCTGCTGCATTACCTCTGGAAAGAGCGCAAGTGGATTCCCTTTGCTGCTGTTGCTTTCCTCAATTTCTATTACGTCTATTATGAGATTGCCAAGGCATTTATCGCCCCTCGCAGCATCTATACACCTGAATTATACCATACGTTCCTATTCTGATAAATAGCGTGAGTTCGGCGATAATAAGTTGATGATACTCAACTCATCCCCCGCCTGGGGGGGAGGTGACACGAAGTGCCAGAGGAGGGGGAGAGGGCGGAGGAGTATGATTTACCCTCTAAGATCTTCCTCTTGGGGCATCAACGCCCCCTTGGGGGCCGTGTCATAATTCATTCGTTGCAAATTGATTCGCGCTTCGCGCGAGAAATTAAGCAAAAATTTGTATAAAATTCATTAGTGTCAGGCAAAGATATCCAACATCGGCATAATTTGCTATATATGAGCCGAATAAGCATTTCTGCTGTATTATGGGCTTGCCTTTCGCCTCGTAGAGGCAGGTCGGGTCGAAGACTCGACTTTTATGGAAAACACCATGCAAGCTCATCGAAGATGAGCGCAGCTTGGTGGCTGCCAAATCAAGTGGAAAGTGCGTCGAAGACGAACTTCTACATACGCCCAAAGCCTGTCAATCACAAAGTTCCTCTTCGAGGCACTTGCAATATTCAGCTCATGGACCAAGCTGCGAACCTCTCCGAGGTTGTTGGTTTTACCTTCCTCTGTCGCGACTCGGCAAAGTTCGAACAAGTTCAACTTTGCGCTCGCTGCTCCATCGGTTGCATGGTCTTTCTCATTGAAAATCGGTTCTTCGAACCGCTAACATCTTCGATGTTTTCCGCGGACACTGATAAAAAACAATATATTGATTACCAATAAAAAAATATTTGTCCTTTTTTGTATTTCTTATTTTCTGATTCCCAGCGGATGCTTCACTAATCACTAATCACTAATCTGCTAGCGCAGCGAGCATCACGAGGCCGTGAATGACGCTTGCTGTGCTGATGGAATGTAGTACCACACTATCGTAATATAGCAAGAAGTCGCAATTCTACCGAAATCCGTAAGAAATTGTCAGAAAATCATCAATAATTATTATTTCAAGTGAAAAAAATGTCTATATTTGCGCCTTGAATAGTTATTGTGGTTTTGTTAATTATTCTCCTGAGAAGCAGGTTTTAAAACATCATCAAGTCAAAATTCTGGATGAATACCCCTTTGTCAAGAGGTAAAACAAAACTCCAACTATAAGAATTATTCAAGTATAATAACAATTAACATAAAGCATGATGATACGACTGATGATGAATAATGGAGATTTTTCTGACTCATGACTGTAGTTTTGTTTGTGTAGGCCGGTGGCAATCGTTTCATTGCCTCCGCATGGTCTAGTCATGCCCCATGCTCTGCGAACAAGCCACAGTGCCGCCAAGCCGACGAGACTGAGGCAAACTAGCTAGAGTTCTCTAGCGTCCCTCAAAGGACGACAAAGATATAGTACGCAATAAACTTAATTTTTTAATTTATAAAATTGTGGATAATATGAAAATTAAACTAACAACTTTGTTGTTCGGCCTGCTCCTAGCAGTAGGCTGGACCAGTAATGCTTTCGCCCAGTCGGCAACGTTCTCGGCCGAAAGCATTAAGGACTTAAGGTACACGTGGACTGATGCCCAAGGCACCACCCACTCGGAACCTTACGTCGTGTACAATGCCGAGAAGGATGCCTGGGAAGCTCCTGAGGTCCATGATGCCCGTCAGATCTACGGTCTGTTGAGAGGCGTTTACATGGAAAAAGCTCTTCCCGGCCCCTGGCAGAGTGCCTATGACAAGAACGGCAACCGTGAAGACGACATCTTCTACGGTGGCTGCGACAATGGTTGGAACATCCCCGGTACTTATACTGGCGGCACCACTTCCACCATCGGCTCGCTGACTATCAGCGTCAATAACTACACTACTTATACTAATTATTACCCTATTCAAATCTACGGCATTAAAATTTGCTCTGGTACCAAACTCATCGCCAGTTGGAACGCACAGAATTCACTGCCATGGGATTATACTGGGTCAATATCAAGTGTTCAGTCAACTACCGTAAGTGGCAACACCTATTATTACAGGTATTTCACTAGCAGTGGTGGCACCATCACGATTCCAGCAAGCCTGACTTCCGGATACGACAATATAGAGGTGGTTATCACAGCAGGCTATGGATATTCTACCAATGCCACAATTTCTGTTGGTGGAACCTCCCAAAGAATTGAAGGAGCTTATGTTGATATGGACTATTGCTGGAACTTCAACCGTGTTAGTCACAAAACTTGGGCCAGCAACACCTACAAGCCTAACGAAGACGGTTACACCGCTATTGCTGTGGCGATGAAGAACACGTCCTATCTGCCAGCAGAGCCCGGCGTTGGCGGCTCTACTGGATACAATAGCCCTGACAGTGTCATCAACTACATTTCCAAGAACATCGAGTACGTGAAGCTGTTGACCGACGGTTTGCGCATCACTGATCAGGCTGGTAATCCCGGTACCGTGTTTAACTGCGACGGTACTTACAACAAGTTCTTCTTCCTGGGCAAGGGCAAGGCCCGCCAAAAGGCTGATGAAGTGCTGAGCAAAATCAATAACGGTACATATCCTGGTTATGCTGGCGAGTGCGTCATCTTCTGGCCCTTGTTTGAGGAATTCAGCCCCACCACGGGTACACTTGTTGGTGCTTCGACCATCGTCGACTTCTACGATCGCATGATGGAAGGCAGTGTCTATGATGTAGTTCACGACTGTGCCGGTGTGATCCAGAACAGGCACGAGTTCACCCTGGCCGGTGAGAACAAAACCGAAGATTATCCCTTTACGGGCTTGAACTTCTATATCCCCGACTACCGTCTGAAATATTGGGTAGGCAAGGATAGCGTTTATTCAGATGGAAGCTATACCTATTATGATGTGGATGGCCGTATCATGAATGGCATCATCGACATCTATGGCACTCAATACAGTGATGTCAGTCCCTACTTTGCCAATTTTGCCCAGTACAATCCCGACTATGCTCCCAAGGTGGGTCTTTACAAGATTTCCTTGAGTGCTGTCGCCACCTTTGTTGGCGATCCCGAGAATCCCAATCATGCGCCCGGCAACCAGAACTACGTCGTGACGCTCAAATGGATCTCGTCGTTGAACGAGATGGCAGGTTATGACGTACCTCAGACCTACACCGTTTATTATTGGGATCCCAAAACCGGTGAAAGGAAGTATGTTGAAGCTGTTGGCATCACCGATGGCAAGACCCACGTGACGACCATCTCTTACCTGGTTGATCAGGAAGAGCACAGCTACACGATCGAGTACATCGTTATGGGAACTCCCGATGACAGTGATCATCCCAACTTTGTGGCTTGGAGTAACCGTGACAACGTGGTTATCCCCGGTTGGGACGACTTCGTAGGTCTGCAGCTTGACCACCACGAGAGTGACTTTGTGGTTGCTGAAATGGCCAACTACTACCGTAACTTCCTGGAGGTTGTCAACGAGGACATCTACAACGGCTTGACCGTTTCCAAGATCGAGGACGGAATGAACACGTTCAAACTCTACCGTTATACCTTCGACGAGAACAATCAACCCAAGGACTACATCGCGATTGCTACCGTGACCTTCGGCACTCCCAATGCTAACGGTACCGTTCCTTACACGGTAACCTATGCAGACGACAACGATCAGGTGCTGCTGGAGTCGCCCAAGTATAGCCTCGGTGAGAACTATCTGAATATTCCTCTTACCGGTGTAGTACGCGTCAAGGGTAATGGCGACCTCGTGATCTGGCCCAACTCCTATCACGTGAACTTCAAGTCTATCACGGTTTACGACGATAACAACAACGTGGTGACAAGCTGGAATTATACCCAGAACAACCTGCCCAGCACATGGATCGTTTCGCCTGGATCTGAGTGGGAAACTTTCAATAATGATGGTGATCAGGTTGGTTACATGGAGGGTGGTGGCTACATCGCTATCCCCAACATAGTCAACAACAGCAACTATGAAAAATATAAGGTGGAGATCGTAGCTTATGGTGACGGCGCTTCCGTGGCCAGAATTACTGTCAACGATCGCCAGCAAACTATCGCCAATGGTACTGCAGCCACCTACATCTGGGGCGGCAACGGTTTAAATGAGCATCCCCTCTCGCCCTATGCTGCACCCAAGCGCGACAACGATGGAAGCAATTCCACGCCTAATGCTTTATCCACGACGCCCAAAAGCAAACCCGTGGGCACAAGCAATAGTACTACCAACAGCAACGTTCCTTTTAACAAAACTAACAAGAGATAAGCGATGAAAAAGATATATATTTTAACAGCAATCTTCGCATTGCTCACTCTGTCGCTTAATGCGCAAGAACAGATTGTAACTAAGAAGAAGGCACCAACCGGAATGGCCCAGGCTCCTAACCGGGCCAACCGAGCCACCTACACATTGCTGAATGACGCAATTGATGGTTCAAAGTTCAGTACAGGTTCTAATATTAGCCCGTCTGCACCGTGGACTGCAACCAGTGTACAAAATCAGTCAGGTGGTGTGCTATATATCCAATCCGGTGGATCTCTGGTGTTCACTGTACCTTCAGGTTACAACAACTCCAACTTTAAGTTTGTTTTCAAGACAAGCACTTCTTACTATAATAATGGTACTTTCACTTTCAATCCTACAACTGGTTCAGCTCAAACTGTGTCAACCAGTGCGGCAAGCACCGAGTATGATTGTGAAATAACTGGACTGAGCACAGGGAATTCGGTGACGATAACAGGAACATATGGTAATTATTCTTATTCACCTGATTTCTTGTATATGTATGTCTATGTGGATACTGATCCCAAGGTTACGGTTTCTCCCGCTCAGCTGACCATCAGTGATAGCGGTACCAACAATACCTTTGATGTGGAGGCCCACAACATCTATAATGGCGAGAATCTGGGCGTAACACCCCATAACGGATTCAGCACCACATGCACGTCATCAACAAACAATGTAGATACGTGGGGCTTCTATCAGAATAACGGTTCGGTGAACGGCACTGTAGCGGTGAACTACACTGGCCGTGATTTCACCGCAAGTGACGACATCGCTGTGGGTACTTTGGGCGCCAGCACCACCGTCCATGTCAACTATGTTCCTAATCTGTACATCTACTGTGACTATGGTGCTAGCCCTTGGAACTTCTCGGCTAATCCTGCCGTAGCAATGGTCAATAACGGTGACGGCACCTACACCGCTATGCTTAACAATATTCCCGCTAACAGCCACATCCTCTTCGGTAGGACAGAAGGCATTACCTATTACTGGGAAGACGATAACAACCGACTCTTCTTCGGTGCATCGACCGACGGTGGTGACTGGGGTTATGGCGACAAC
>JAEEGH010031380.1_pt1 | contig 10269 bp, 5 predicted proteins | sample 9134181 | NCBI WGS metagenome assembly JAEEGH01 (sample SAMN16246544, study PRJNA631951) | gut metagenome | biome: gut microbiome; feature: rumen; material: DP-attached | host: Bos | place: Iran: Karaj | collected 2018-10 | reverse complement strand
ACCTTGAAGCCCATGTCTTGATTTTGTGTGGTTAGTGGATTCTCATTACGTATCTTCTTTGCCGCACGGCGGATACGCTCCTTGCCAATCTCGCAGATGTTCTTATAACCTGCCTTGGCGGCTTCTGTTCCTTTTTCGCAGACTTCTGGCAATTGAACCATGATATAATGACGGTGACCACTATCTTCTGTATTCAACTGCATGACAGCATGAGCAGTAGTTGCAGAACCAGAAAAGAAATCAAGAATAATTGAATTATCTCGGCTTCCAATACCTAATAAACGCTTTATCAAAGATGATGGTTTAGGATACGAAAATATTTCTCTGTTTCCAAAGAATTCTCTGATTTCAATAGAGCCGGCTTTAGTTGTGCCATATTCCTGTCCAATAATATTTGATGGCTTTTGTCCTTGAAGTTCATCTTTTAAATACGACTTTACATAGGGAACATGCTTTTCTCCTACAAATACTTTGCCAATTTTTATCCATTTATCAATTGAATGCTGTGGAGCAAAAGAAGGCCATTCGATTATAGTTCCATCTAACAATGGAATCTTTACAGTATAATCACGCTGTTTACTAAGATTTACCAACTGAAAAAGTTCTCCTTCATTTTCATCTTTTTCAATCCCAGATACAAGGTTAGGTTCCTTGTCAACGGTTATGTGCCTACTTGTATCTTTTGCATCCAAATTTATTATATTACTGGAATTAAGCTCTTTGCCATAACAAAGAATGTTATCATAATGAGTACGCAAAATCGATGAGTCGTTCCCGCCTTCCTTTCCTTTTTCCCAAACAAAGCAAGAAATAAAATTTTCTTCACCAAAAATATCATCAAAAATCTTGCGCAAATTAGCTACTTCATCCTCAGCAATTGATGCAAAGATAATACCATCGTCAGCAAGAAGGTTTCTAGCAAGAATCAGACGTGGATACATCATGTTTAACCAGTCAGTATGATAACGGCCTGAAGTTTCGGGATTAGCATGTGTCGCCTTGCCTTCCGCATCGGTCTGCCCCGTGAGGGATTTGTAGTTGGCGAGAGAATTGTGATAATTGTCAGGATAGACGAAATCTTTACCAGTATTATATGGGGGATCAATGTAAATCATCTTTACCTTTTTGTGGTACGACCCTTGGAGCAGTTTCAGGACTTCCAGATTATCACCCTCAATATAGAGATTTTCGCTGTCAAATTTGCCAGGAATACCATCCTTGCCAGAACTTTCTTCAATACATGGACGCAACGTCCCCATGGATGGTATTCGAGCGTATGCACGAGCCTCTTCCTTTCCGTTCCAAGTGAACTTATAATAGGTCTGACGTTTCTCAATCTCCTCCCCCAGAAGTGCTTGTAACACTTCGAAGTCTAGTTTCCCTTCTGTGACGGCCTCTGGAAACAATACTTTTAATTGTTCAATATTTTCTGCTATGAGATCCTTTGAATTTCCAGTCATCTTTTCCATGTTATTAATATCCTTATATAAAATCTTTTAAATTCAATTTTACTCGTTTGTCAAAATGGTCTTTTAATTTATCAAAGGCTATTTTTTGTTCTTTTATAAACTTTATAACAAATTCCTGCCATTGTTTAGTATAACTATAATCTTTATGAACAGCATCATAAATACAATATTCAGAATTTGTTGTATATGGATTCAATTTTTCTTCTTTTATAGGCCTTATAGAAAAAACAAAATATAAGTACTTATGAACAGCATGATTAAATTCTTTATTTATTTTCTGTCCTGCTTCTACAATTTCACTAGGTTTCAATCTTCCTTGATTTGCTACAGGAATACGACGGTCTTTTATGATTCCGACCAACTCATTTACTTTAGTTCTTTCATCTTCAGTAAGTGAGTTCCAATCAACAAAATGCATGGCCAAATCATTGTGGGAACTGTTTGCAACACGTGGAATCATTAAGAATTTTATGGAAAATTCTTGAGTGTTTATTACTTCACTTGGGAGTGAGCTTCGATATTTTTCAATAAATGATCGTATGTCTTGGTATTCTCTTGATAACATTCTTTTTTTTGCTAGTTGTTGTTCAGGTGAACGCATAGATGAGAACTGTAAAGCAAAAACAAGTGATTCGTTAATTGTATATTTTGAATTGAAAAGAGATTGTATTACAGATTCATAATTATAAAGCAATGCTTGACATTCTCCAAAAACTAATGTTTCTATTTCAATTTTGTCAATATATCGGTGTTCTATTTTGTTTCGTAGCTTGATAATAAAAAACAAATTATCCATAACCGCTTCAGAAAGACGTTTATCTACAGGAGCAATTTTTTGAAACTCCTTAATACAATCGTTAAGTTCCCAAGCTTTTTTTTCGCCATCAATCATTATGAATCGATTATTTTTTCCTTTGTGATAATATGTGTCACCAATAGTTTTATTAAAATATGCATGAAATAGTTTTGTCCATGCAATAACCATAAGAGTTATGTATGTTTCTACACGAAAAGCGGTGCGTGGTTTATTGTAAATCTCAACAGCAGAAAGTGCAGAATCCATAGAACTCTCTAGTATGCTTTTTGTTTTACCTTTTCTTAGTTTACTTATCATAGAAGGTTCTTAATTTGAAAGATTTTAGATTCAACACTCTTAGCTTGTATATTGATTTCAACTAAACGTGAAAATTCCGTTTCATTTTTTGCCATAGCTTTGAATTCGCTAAGTTGATTCTTCAGCTGATGTAGCTCCATCAAAAGATTGCGGCGTTCTTCTGAAGAAATGCCATCTTCCTTGAACTCACCTGTAATCATTGCGCATTGCAGAATCTCCAGCAACTCTATGTAATGGAGATAGAGTTCCTTGAAACTCAATTTCCTGTTTTTATCGAAATCAGCGGCGTTCCGAAAATCATTCAATGTTGTTTCCAACATCCAGTCTGTATTGACAATCCGTTCCAAGACAACTTGTTCCTTCCCATCACGACTGCAACGTTTCTCCGCCATGGAAAGCATCATTGCATTGCCGTCATGAAGAATAACTATTAAGGGATACGGCATTGCCCGATGGCATAGTTCCGCGACACGGACAGCCTTGCCTGTCTTCTTGAGGAAAACATCCACTTGTGTCAGGCAAGTATAATCGTGTTCTTCATCCGAATATGGTGTCAGCATGACTCCATGCTGTTCGTCCAGAATATAACTGCAGACAATCTCCTCGATTTCATTACGGAAAGTCCGCCGATCCGTTGGAGTAAGCGGTCCATTATCGGCAAACAACGCCTTCCCAATCCGCTGGTTCACGGAGCAGTTTTCTGGGAAATTGAATATGTTACCTCCAGAAGCCATCCTTACTTGTCCTCCAGCAATGCAATGAATGCCACGACTTCAAAATCGTCGATGCGGCGGTCTGCATCGCCTGAAAGCCGAATGCCACCACGCTGGAAGAGCGTCTGTATGCCCTGCTCCTGCTCTTTTCCGACAACCGCCACTACGGCCTTTTCCAGTAAGTTTTGGTAATGGCGCATATTCTTCCCCGACTGCGTCTTCTGGTTGAATTTGCCGATGGCGGATGCCTGCGGCGTGAAGAAACCGACACACTCCTTTTTCAATACATCCAGCACTTGCTTCGGCTGGTTGAAATTGAGTTGAATACTGCCGTCATCCGCTACAAATACCAGATAATAAGGCGCAAGGGAGTATCCAGATTCCACGGGAGCCTTGCCGCTCATATCTTTCAGACAGAAAATCGCTCCTGGCTGAAACTCCTGCTTCAAGAACGTCAGTTCCAATGCCGCGGATGCGCGTGCTCCGAATGGCGTGCATTCCAAAAGAGGCAGGTTGTTTTTCATATATGCTGTCAAATCCATGCGGAAATCATTCAGCGTCAAATCCGTGATGGATATGCCACCGGAAATGTCCTCAAGATCAAGAACGGCATCCTGCAACTGCTGAAGCTGTTTGCGACGATACTCCAAGTCATTCATCTTCTTGTCGTTGAACTCAATGACGTTTTCTTCGCCCGTGGCTGAAATATCCAACAGTACCATACGTCCCGATACACGCGCCTCCAGATTGATATACTCATCCAATTCCATATTCGGCCAAAAATTAACCAATTGAATGGAATCATTGGTGGATCCAATACGGTCGATTCGCCCGAAACGTTGAATAATGCGGACTGGATTCCAATGGATGTCGTAATTGACAAGATAATCGCAGTCCTGTAGATTCTGACCTTCGGAAATACAGTCGGTGGCAAACAGAAGATCGATTTCCTCTGTCATCTCCGGATGGCTTTTCGCCCTTTCCTTCGACCTCGGCGAGAAATTCGTCAGAATGGAATGGAGGTCAAGCCGCACATTCTTCATCGTTGTGCAGTTTGGGATTGTTCCCGTGCCACTGACCAATGCAGAATGAACGCCGAATTCTTCTTTCGCCCATTTGGAAATGTGACGGTATAGATATTCGGCTGTATCAGCGAATGCTGTGAAAATCAATATTTTCTTGTTATTTTTATTGATAGGCTTGTTTATCTTTCCTGAAATCAACTGTTTCAGAGCCTCCAGTTTCTTGTCACGCTCTGATGTAATCTGCTCTGAGATATGCAGAAGTTCAACAAGTCGGTTCTGGTCATCCTGCAATTCCTGCTTCCAGCGGATGATGTCACAGTCCTTAATCAGCACCTTGACCTGTAGTCCTATCAACATGTCAGAAAGTTCATCAGAATCAACTTCGATGTCATTGATATTCAAGTCTTTGAACTCAAAGTTTTCTGATTGTGAATCATGCTCGTATTTCTCAATCTTGGCAAGAATGGAATTCACCATCGCCAATAGCTTGCGGACAGTGATGGCAAAAGAATAAATGGAACTTTCCATTCTCTTAAGCAGATTGACTCGCATCAAGTGGATAAGACTTTCTTCACGGTCAATTTGCTTGAAGAATTTTCCGCCTTCCATTTCAATATCGTACTTTTCATTATATTCTTCCCGTTTTTCAGGAAGCACATACTTCAGCAGCGAGTATGCGGCCAAATGAAGACGTTGAATTGTTCGATTCACTTCACGGAGAGGCGGGAAATGTCCTTCTGTATCGATATCTTCTTTGACATTGATAGGACGTCTGCGCTCAGGGAACTTGCCGATCTCTGAAAGATTATAGTATTTTTCAATATGCTTGCGGGAACGCGCAATCGTCAGCAGTTCAAGCAATTGGAAATAATCGAAGTTCATGGATGCCAGCAGTTCTCGGGAATCCCTTTTCTCAGTGTCCAACCAGCGGTTGAAGCATGTTTGCGCCTTGCGCAATGTGTTTTCGATGCTGTTGATTCCAACATCTGCCAAAGCAGAATCATCGCCTTCGGTGATGAAAGCGACCTGATTCTTCAAATCGTTCATCTTGCTGTTGACTGGCGTGGCTGAAAGCATCAACACCTTCGTCCTCACGCCGGCCTTGATGATGTCCTTCATCAATTTTCTGTAGCGTGAAAGACCAGTCTTCTTGTTAGGGGCATTGTTCCTAAAGTTATGGGATTCATCAATGACCACAAGATCGTAATTGCCCCATTTCACCGTCTCAAGATTCATGTCACCAGAATAGCCTGAGGAACGGCTTAAATCGGAATGATTCAACACATCATAACGGAAACGGTCTTCTCCGAATATGTTCCGTTCATCGTTTTGCAAGTACAATGTCCAATTTTCCCGCAGCCGTTTTGGACAAAGGACAAGAACGCGATCGTTCCGCAATTCGTAGTATTTGATGATGGCTAGCGCCTCAAATGTTTTTCCCAAACCAACGCTGTCGGCGATGATACATCCATTGTATTTCTCAAGTTTGTCAATTGCCCCCAAGACACCGTCTTTCTGGAACTTGTATAGTTTCTGCCATATCAGGTGTTCCTTGATGCCAGTCTTGGTCTTGATGATCTTTTCCTCATCCAGCTCGCCAAGTGTATTGGAGAAAACATGATAGAGAATCAAATAATAGATAAAATCGGGAGCCTTGTCCGAACCGAGCCATTCCAATTGATCAATAAAAGATTTCTTTATGTCTTGAACATAACGCGAATCGTCCCATATTGATTCAAACCATTCGGCAAGTTCCTCGATGTTCTCCTGCTCTTCAAAGCCTATGCACATGTCATGACGCATTGAAGCAACAAAGCCAAGCCCGGATGCGGTCATGTCGGCACTGCCCTGCAAGGCGGCATTCTCAGTGCAAAAGAGATTCTGCTGGACGATGTTTCTGACCGTTGCCTGTCGAATTTCACTGTATGAAGCAAGCCATTCCTTGCATTTTTTTGCCACAAACTGTTGTGTCAAGCGATTTCTGAGCTTACGTTCATCAGCCTCTCCAATCAAAGCAAGTTTGTCATGAACATCAATTGGTACGGAAAAAAGAAGACGTAATTTCTGTATAAAAGGCAGTTTGTTTTCCAGCATCTCAAACGCATAGATAGAAAATAGCGCTGAAATCACAGACAGATTGGTTTCTTTCGTTATAAGCCCAGTGATAAAATCGCCTGCCTTGATTCGCTTATTATTAATGAGTTGCATTGGAACACTTGTTGTTTTTTAGGGAATCCATCTCAGCTACATGGACACTCAAATGGCGCATCTTTTCAATGATTTCGTCAATTTGGCTCTCATAGGCTAAGTTGCTTTCAGGCAAAAAAAAGGAGCGCCTCTATTCCGTGGCATTCCGAGGTTTGCGACGACCTACACAACAGCACGAAAAGAGACGCCCCATGCGGAGCGCTCCAACGTGTGCTGTTGTGTTGATTTCAGAAGGTCGCAATTTCGGAATGCCACAAAGCACAGACACTGTCCGCCGAAACGGACAGCTATGTCAGGAAAAAAGCACTTTTTTTTGTTATTTGTTAAGACTCAATGCCTCCTTTTGAGAGTTGATTGGATTACATAATTTCTTCACTATAATAATATAAAGTCATTTTTCAATTCCAAAGTCACAGAAAATCATCATTCTTTTTTATGATTCCGAATAATTAGTTGAACATATATGTCTAGTTAATTTAGTAGTTCTTCTTAGCAGGAATGACTCCACGGACACCACCACGCGGATTGGCAACATCCCCCAAAAATAATTGTTTTGCACTGCCAAGATGATATGGCAGCGGCGTTCCGCCTTCACACAACGGCGGGACACCGTCGCTACATCGCCATTGATAAGGATGCCGCTTACAGCGGCATTGTCGCACCCTTGCGGACGCTATAGGAGAGGGCTGTCTTACCACCAGCTGCACTCACTACGTTCGCTTGCAGGTGGTTACGAATAGTCACGCCCTGCGGGCGGATATGGCTTTTAATGCTTAATGCCTAATACTTATTTGGTTATCCAGTTCTCCAAGCAGAAGTTGCGAAGACAATTCTCTTCACACGACAGCGGGACGCCGAGCGGCACGCACTAAGCCGCAGGCGGGACGCAGTAACGCGACGGCGAGACGCCGCCGCCACACCCGCAGGCAGGACGCCGGGCGGCACACCCCATGCCGCAGGCGGGACGACGTTGTTGTAACGCGACGGCGAGACGCCGCCGCCACACCCGACGGCGGGACGACGCGCGGCACATTCCACAGCCGCAGGCGGGACGCTGGGCGGCACATCCACAAAAAAGCTCCCGCCACGGATTTTCATGTTCCGTGGCGGGAGCTTTCTGTTACGGTTCAGACTGAAATTCGTTAATTACTTCACGAGATGGAAGACGCCGTTGCCGTCATAGACGGAAGCCGTTTCCAACGTCTTACCTTCCTTGGAGTACATTTCTTTCAGACCAAAGGCGAGAGCACCATAGGTTGAGAAGGAGCCGACATGGCCGTCGAAGAAACCAAAGTTGCCGTTGGCGCTGTGGGCAATGCCGTAGCAGCAGTCGCCATCGGGGTTGCCGCCCTGTGAAGCGCGGGCATGGTTGACGTATGGGAACTGGGAGGAACCACGGCTGTTGATATTTGTCGGGCTGTAGGAGTCGCCGCAGGTGATCAGCGAGGAGGCGGATTTCACCATGGAGCCGATCAAATACGTGCAGTAATACTGCGAGTTGCCGTCATTCACATGGGTGACCAGATGGGACGGGGCAGAGAAGTTATAGGTGATGCCGCCATAGGTGGTGTAGGTATTCGTCCAGCGAGTCGCCGGGGGACGGCCTGGGCAAACGCCTTCGGCAGGCGTGGTGGAGGTCATGTAGCCATTGGACTTCATGAGATCCATCCACTGGGAGGACTGGTATTTGCAAAGTCCAACTGTATCGCCATAGTCCTGTTGATACATGCCCATGCTGAGGACAATCTGCTTCAGATTGTTGACGCAGCTGATGGAGCGAGCCTTCTGACGCGCTTTCGCAAGGGCCGGCAGCAACATGGCGGCCAGAATGGCGATGATGGCGATGACCACCAAGAGTTCGATCAAGGTAAAATGACGGTTCTTTTTCATGGTCGTTTCCTTTTTTGGTTGATTGGTTGAAATGACTGGTTATTCAAAAACAAAAAAACTATTAATTTTATGTTAATGAATATATCAACCGCTTTCAAGAAATCAAGCGTTTTTTGACTACCCTAGAAAAATTATTCACATCTCATTGGTTTTCAATGAAATGTGATTCGTGATTTATTTTGCCCAATATTTTTCCAGCCATTTGTCATAGAGGCCTGCGCTATTTTTGAGCGTTTCGGCGGCTTTGTCTTTAAGATCGGGGGCATCGCCTTCCTTCGGGGGATTAAGGATGGCCAGCATGGCATCACCTTCTGTCTTGCAGTAACGGTCGTGGTCGATTGAAAAGACATAGCGGATCAAGAAAGCTGTGTAGCGGCCGCGACGGAGATCACAGCAGGCGCGGCGGTAGGTTTGCGGCGGTTGGTAATACGGAATGGCGTTGCAGGCGCGAACGGCGGCGTAAATATCGTCAAGCGAATTGGATTCGGCCAGAACGACGGTCGTGTTGCGGCTGATTTCGGAGAACGGGCAGAGGCCTGTGCCACCGACGGCAGGAATGCGCGGGCCATTGTTGCAAAGTTCGAAATACTGTGCGATGTCGAGATTGGCAAGTGGGCCACCGATGGCTTCAAAAGCATCGTAATGACGGTTGGCCAGAATCGCATCTATCTCCGGTTTAGGAAGATATGGGAAACCTTCCATGCGGTCGTTGGGATGTTCGACGACCATGAAAGCGTTGGCGCGACGGCCTGCATCAACCAATACATTGGTCGTGGCGATGGCCGTTGAGGCGGCTGTTTTGGCCATTTCGGCCTCGACGGCGGCTTTGCCATTCTCCTTGAACCAGTTAAGTACGCTGGAGGATGGATTCAATGCGAGAAGTTTTGCGGACTGGCTGGGGATGAAAACTTCTTCTGCGGGAAGGATGGCCATTTCCGTCTTGAACTGGAAGTCGTTGATGTCCTTCTGGGCGGCTGTGAGATCGGGAGACGTATAGAAAATGATGTCGTTGCCGCGCTGACGGAGCGTCGCAAAATAATGGGCAGGCGAAGCAGGCTGCTGTTCGCCAAGAAGTTGGCTGGAAGCATGGAAATTGACGCGGAACGGTTTCAGCCTAAAGAAGTCGGGATCAACAGCATAGACGTGATGGTGCGCGATGACGACGGCGTCTTTTCCAAGCTTGCCGCTGGGGCCTGGCGTGACGAGTCTAACCGTGTGTTCCGTTTCGCCGACGATGCGGATGGGCGCCGTCGTGAGGACATTGCCCTCGAGCTTGTAGGCGATTTTGTCATAACCGCGGCCGTAGTTCTTTCCGTTGGCGCGGACGGCGTCCATCTGGACATACTGAAGCGTCAGCTTTTCAGGCTGCTTCAGAATCGGTTCATCTGCGAGAACGAGCGTGAAGACGACTTCCGAATTGTTGCGCACGACGCGCGGCCATGAATCGAGAAGCCGAGCCTCGGCCTGCATGAGGCCAATCAGCAAAAAAAGAAGTAACGTGTATTTTTTCATATTTCAATCATCCTATCCAATATATTAATGTTGCATTAACCACTATTGTTATGGCCAGAGGTAATTTTATTCACCAAACGTCTCGCCCTTGCGGGTGAATTGTGGCGCTCTTACGAGCGCTGTTTCAGGAGGCGTCCTTCCCCCATGCTGCGCACCGCTACGGGCGCTTGCATGGGGTTACGCATGGTTTCGCACTCCGTGCGATGCCACTTACGCGGCGTCTGTCCTGCTTTACGACAACCTGCTATGTTTGTCAAATTTTCCATGACCAAAACCACTAACCACTAACCACTAACCACTAACCACTCTTTACCGCTGCCAATATTTCTCCAAGAGGG
>JAEEGH010031378.1_pt1 | contig 10269 bp, 7 predicted proteins | sample 9134181 | NCBI WGS metagenome assembly JAEEGH01 (sample SAMN16246544, study PRJNA631951) | gut metagenome | biome: gut microbiome; feature: rumen; material: DP-attached | host: Bos | place: Iran: Karaj | collected 2018-10 | reverse complement strand
TGTAGTCGTTGAACTCGCCCGAGGTGACGGTGCTCACGGTGATGTTGTCCGCGTCGATGCGGAGTTTCTTCGAGTCGTCCCTGAAGATAAGCCAGAGGATGAAGACGAGGAGCAACGCCCCGCCCCAGAACGGCAGCGCCTTCTTGGTGAATGCGCGACGAATGCCTTTTTTCTGTTCGATTTTACGATCCATTGAGTGTTCCATATTGTTGAATTGTTGATTGTTTAACTGTTTAATTGTTTGTTGAGTTTCCATTCGGGAATGGAGTGCTTGTCTTAGTTATATAGCGGCGGTAAGAACTAGTTGCCAATCTGTAGCGCCACAGGCCGCCGCGGTAAACAACAACTCCTGAGCTCCATTCCCGTAGGGAATCTATATACATTGTTTCCATATCAATTATTCTTCAAAGACTTAACAGGATTCATTCGGGCAACGCGGTTGCTGCTCATGACGACCACGGCGGTCACGATAAGCAAGACTGTCACCGCACCGATGATGAAATAGAGCGGCGAGAGGCCGATGCGCATGGCGAACAACTCCAGCCATTTGTCGGCGAGGAAATAGGCTATCGCCACACCGATTAAGGCAGCAATCACAGCCAATTTCAGCACATCCGCCACGAACATACGGATGATTTCGCCCGCCACCGCGCCATTCACCTTGCGAATGGCCACCTCCTTGCTGCGGCGGTTGGCCTCGTCGCGCACAAAGCCTATCAGACCAAACAAGGCAATCGCCAAAGCAAACAAGGCACCTATTATGAATGTGCGCCGCATCTGATAAAGGTGGGTGTACTCCTTCTTGACCAATTCGGTGTAAGGCGTCACTTCGACATTGTTCCGCTCGGGCAGACATTCCTCGATGACCGCCTTCACCTTGGCAATGGCTTCGGGATTCACCTCGCGCACTTTTACCACCAAGGTGTTCATCACCCTCGACCAGTCTTCGGGGCCATAGTTCCAATCCATGTTCCAACAGAAGCGGATGCTCGCGCGGTCGTCGTTGCCCAACATCGATCCGATGACATAATCTTCATAAACGCCACAAATAGTGTAAACATCATCGTCGCCATCGCTGTGCTCCGAAATCAGTATGTCCTTGCCCACGGCGCCATCGCTCCAGTCGGCATAAAGGTTCATCTCCTTCACAAAACTTTGGCTCACGGCCACATCCTTCGGCTTTGAAGGCGCTTTGCCCTCTGTCAAACGGAAGCCCATCAGGTCGAAGAAGCCCTCCGTCGCCATGTATTGGTCGCACACACCCATTAGATACTTTGTCGGGTTGTCGGGCAGCATAATATTATTCCCCGACGACTTGTACAAAGGGATGCAATAGGTCATTTCGGCGGCTTCCACCTCGGGATATTGCCGCAGTTTCTCGGTAATCAGTATCAATTTGTCCTTATCCGCGCCTCTCAACGGGGAATACAACAAATGCTCATATTCGTAGCCCATGTCAGCATTCAACGCCCTGTCATATTGTCCGTCGGCCACGAGGACCATAGGCAGCAGGATGGCATTGATGCCAATCTGCAACATCAGCAACGAGAGTTTCCAACGACGCTTGCTTTCCTTGTAACCGCTGAAGGCCGTCGAAACGGGAATCCTGACGAACATCATCGCGGGAATGAGGGCCGAGACCAGGAAGATAAAAGCGATGATGCCAACGAGCACCCATCGGGTTTGTGGCACCATAAGGCTGGCAACCGGCACGCCCAACAGCGACTCGATGACCCCGTTGAAAGCCCATATCACCAAGGCTGCCACTGCCAATGAAGCCAATAGGTTCAAGGCCGTCTCCTTGATAAGCATCCAGTAGATGCTTCCTGCGCTGGCACCGTAGCACTTCCTGACCCCCATTTCCTTGGAGCGGCGCACCACATCCGAAACGGCCATTAACAGGTAGTTGAGCACCGAGACCAAAAGCAGCAAGGAAGCCACCACAGTAAGAATCAGTACATAGTTTTTGATAGTAGGCTCATGACGATGCATGGTGGCAAGAGGGGTCAGCGTGTACCAAATCGTGGAGCCGTCGCGTTCCAACTCCTCCAAAGGCTGGTGTGCCTCCTGCATCTTGCGGATGGCATCCTTCAGGCTGTTGGGATCCACATTGGGCGCCAACTTGACAAAACCGCGATAGCGGTCGTTGCCCAACCAATTGTTGATGCTCCACTCGCCGAACGCAGCAATAGTTGTCACAATATCACATTGTACGCTGCCGTTTTTCGGGAAGTCCTCAAACACGCCTACAACGGTCAGTTTCACATTCGGTCCCCACACATCGCTATAGATTTGCTTGCCGATGGCCTCGTTCACGCCGCCCAACTTCTCCGCAAAACTACGGCTGACGGCAATGTCGCCATTGTATTGTTGCAAGGCCTGCATCGGGTCGCCCGCAAGGAATTCACGATTGAAAAAATCAAAGAAGCAAGTGTCCGCGCCGATGCATAAACCCGTGATGAGGTTGTCGCTTTCATCATACAATTGCGCTCCTGAAATCAGAGTAGAATAGCGCGTAGCGGCTTCCACGCCAGGCACCTCCGCCCTGAAACCCGGCGCAATGCCGCCCGATGTGCCCCAATAGTCATCGGGGTCGCCACCTTCTTGGAAGATGATGTTTTCCGTAATCATATAGATGCGGTCCACATCCTTGTAGAAACTGTCGTATGACAGCTCGAAGCACACCTTGGCAATCAGCACGATGCCAATGGCGAGACCTATGCCTAACGATAGGATTTTGATTAATTTGTCGGAGATGCTATTCATTGTTTAATTGTTGATTGTTTAACTGTTTGTTGAGTTTCCCTTCGGGAATGGAGTGCTTGTCTTAGTTATATAGCGGCGGCAAGAACAAGTTGCCAATCTGTAGTGCCACAGGCCGCCGCGGTAAACAACAACTCCTGAGCTCCATTCCCGCAGGGAATCTATATTTATCATGCACCCTTATACCAACCCTCGTGCCAAACTTGCAAATCAATAATAATCAACGAAATACAAAAACGGAAATTTTACAAAGTGTAAAGTTATTTTACAGTGGTGTAAAGAAACTTTACAGTGTTTCCAACTTGAATTTGAGGCAGGGAGTAATTTATATCTTTTACAAAAATGTGATTTTTTGATAAAAAAATTGTCAGAAAATGTGATTTTTTGACTATTTTTGCAGCAGAAAATGTGATTCAATGCAATGGAACTACTTGAAAGAAAAATAGATAAGTTTCTATATGAATGGAAAAACAATCCTGAAAGAAAGCCTTTGATTGTGAAAGGTGCCCGACAAATCGGGAAAACCGAGTCCATCAGGGCTTTCGGACGCGCTAACTACGAATCGGTCCTGGAGATGAACTTCGTGCTTCAGAAGAAATTCCGCAACATCTTCGACGACGGATACGAAGTGGACCAAATCATCAAAAACATCACTATCCTCGAACCCTCATGGAAGGTTATCCCAAACAAGACGCTGCTGTTTTTCGACGAGCTCCAGAAATGTCCCGATTGCGCCACTTCGCTCAAGTCATTCTGCCAAGATCGACGTTTCGACGTGATTTGCTCAGGCTCGTTGATGGGCATTTATTACGAGGAAATCGAGTCGAATGCAGTAGGCTACAAAGAAGATTACGACATGTTTTCGATGGATTTCGAGGAGTTTCTTTGGGCAAAGGGCTATTCCAAGGAACAGATCGAGGACCTATATGCCCACATGCTTTCGCTAAAGCCTTTTTCCCAACTCGAAATGGACACTTTCATGGGCGTTTTCCGCGACTACATGACGCTGGGAGGCATGCCCGAAGTGGTCAAAAAATACATCGACAATGGCCATTTCGGCGGAACGCTGAAACTGCAACGGCAACTTCTGAAAGACTACGAGGAAGACATCACGAAATATGCCAAGAAAACCGACAAGGCGAAAGTCCTTGCTGTGTATAACCACATCCCGACTTTTTTGGCGAAAGAGAACAAAAAATACCAAATCACGAAGATTGCCAAGGGTGCACGAAACAGGGAATACATTGGCGCCGTGGATTGGCTGAAAGAGGCTGGAGTTGTCAATGTGTGCTATTGCTTGAACAATGTGGAACTGCCATTGAAAGGCAACTACGACACCGAATGTTACAAAATCTATTACCACGACACAGGGCTTTTGATAGCCTCTCTTGACGAAGAAGCTCAAGACGACCTTCGCATCAACAAAAACTTCGGTACATACAAGGGTGCCATCTACGAGAACGTTGTCGGTGAGATGCTGCGGAAATCGGGATACGAGCAGCTGTATTACTACAAGCACGACAGCCCCGCCATTGAAATGGATTTCTTCGTAAGGGATGCCGACTCGCTGATTCCCGTCGAGGTGAAAGCCAAAGACGGTGCCACAGCCTCGTTGAACAACCTCATCAAATGGGACTCTTACCCCGAAGTGAATTACGGCATCAAATTCGGGTATAAGAATATCGGCTGGAACGGCAGTTTCTACACATTCCCTTACTTCCTCGCATTTTTGTTGAAGCGTTTCCTAAAAGAGAAATGATTCATTCGGAGTGGCGGTAGCTGTCAATAAACCAACAAAACCCTCAAAACCATTTTCCCACATGGAAAGTCGCCAATCGGCTCCTTTCCAACGGCAAGCGGTTGCGCGCCGTTGCTTGCTTTTCCATTGATATTCAAAAAGTTTTGCATTGTTTTGAAGGTTTTGTGATTAAAATCTATTCCTTTTTAAGCGCCATCACCGGATTCACTCGTGCCACCGAGACGATTTGCCACAGCACCGAGCCGATAGCTATGACAAACGACAGCACCACCGTGACCACGAAAATCCACGGGTGCAGGTCGATGCGATAAGCGAAGTCCTCCAGATAGCGCTTGCAGAGCCATACCGCCACAGGGATGGCAATCGCGTTGGCAATCAGTATCATAATGATGTATTCCCTCAAGTTGCGGCGAATCTCGCTCTGCATCGTGCCACCAAACACCTTGCGGATGGCGATGGTCTTCTCACGCTCGGAGGCGAAGTGTGTGCTCATGGCCACCAAGCCCAACAATGAGAGGATGACCGAAATCGCCATGATGAGTTCGATGAGGCGCATCTGGCGGCGATGCTTGTCGTATTGCTTGGCAACCACGTTGTTAACAAAATCATCGAAATCGGGTTCAATGTAAATACCAAATACCTTTTCGCAGTGTTTCTTATAAACTACATCTATGGCGCGTTTGGCTTCACGATGGTCGCCAGCAACCTCAATCAGCAAATAGGATCGGGGTTGCCAACCGCCATTGCCATATACAACTACATAGTCTTCATCGGTCACATGCAAGGCATCCTGCATCTTGAAGTCGGCAATCACTCCGCATACTGTATTGCCTATGGTGTGCTTTTGCCACATTGTGATAGTGTCCATATTGTAGTCGCCGTATGGCAAGCCCGTCATGCCCGCAGCGGTGGTTTCGGTAATCCAGAAACCATGGGCATCGGTGTTGCCAAAACGTTCCTTCACCTCAAAACCGAGCATACGGAATGCCACCGTATCGCAAGTAAGGACTGGTACGAGGGTCTTCGGCTCGGTTTCGTGGAGCTTTTTCAAATAGAACTGCATACTCATCACGCCAGGAACACTGCTGGCCGATGCCAATTCCTTCACACAAGGCAAGGCTCTCAATTCTTCCACATAGGCTTCCTTTTCAGTCGTGTAATCAAGGTCGGAACCCAAAAAATAGAGGTTATCCAGATTCAATCCCGTTGAACGGTCCTCCATGTGATGCATTTGAAGTTCCATCGTCAGCACCAAAGCAATAAGCACAATGGCAATGACGTTTTGGACCACGATGAATACCTTCGAGAGCACAGTGCGGTTACGGAAACGGAAGGTGCCACGCACGACGTCGATGGGTTGGGCTTTTGAGATGATAGCCGCTGGTAAGATGCCGGCAAGCAACGAAACCACTATCACCATCAGTAGATAGGCAATGAAGTAAGGTAAACTGAAAGGTATGGAAATCGCCACATCTGACTGCAACAACCGGTTGACGGTCGGAGTGAGGGCGTGAGCTATTACCAATCCAACGACAAAGCTGAACAAAGTGAAAACAAACGCCTCACCGAGAAATTTCAAAACTATGTCGGATTTCTGCGCCCCAACCAGCCGCCGAGAAGCCATCTCCTTGGCGCGTTTTCCGACCAAGGCGACGTTCAGGTTGATGTAGTTCAGCAAAGCTGAAATGAGCAACAACAGCCCGATGATGATCATTGTGCGAAGCATGGAACGGTCGCCTTTATTCAGGCTGGTGTAAACAGGTGTGAAAAACAACTCATCGAAACGAACCATCTCAAGTCCCTCCCACGTCGGGCTATTCTCGAATTGCGTATCGCAGAGTGCCTCCAATTTCTCGGCCAACTCTTCTCGGTCCACATCGGGTCGCACCTTAATATATGTGCCAATGTTAGCCCAATTGTTGAAAGGATTGTCGCGATAACTCTTAATTACATACGACTGCCCATGTTCATAGTTCATCATCACATCGAACTCGGGAAGCAAGGAGCTGCCTTTTCCGGCAATGATGCCAACGACGTGCAATGTGTCGTCACTCACAATCAATGGCAGGTTTACCGACTCATCATTCAGTCGGGAAGCCAACTTTTCGGAGATGAAGGCCGCATTACGTTCCGAAAGCTTCTCGGGGCTGCCTTCCTTGAACGTCATGGGAAAGATGTCGAAGAAATCCACATCACAAACAAACATATTGCCCACAAAGTTTTGTTCGCCAACGTGAATCAGCTGGTCTTGCAGGAAATGGAAATGCGACACGGTTTCAATCTCGGGCAGTTTGCCGTCGAAAACTTCTTTCATGCCGTAGCAATTAAGGAATTGTTCTTTATCGCCCACGGCATAAATCCGCTCGCGTTCGGGGTTCTCGCGCGTCACGGCGTATTGCTGCACTACATAGCAGAAACTGATGATGACGAAGGCCAGTGCCACACTCAATCCGATGAACTCAATGGCGGTGTAGAGCTTGTTTCGCGACAGGAATTTCAGGTAGGTTTTCATATTGTTGAAGTGTTGATTGTTTAATTGTTGAATTGTTGTTTTGGGATACACTTCGTGTAGAAATCGTTCAAAAATCTTATTTTCAAAATCTTATAAAATCTCTTTTTGTGTCCATATTTGATAATAATCAATTTTTGATAGATTTTCATTTCATTTTTGATAGATTTCTTGCGAAGCAATCCCATTACTGCTCCATATACGGCACTCCGCTATAATAAGTTACAACGCTATTCTTAATAAAGTATTGAAGCCTGGCATTCAATTGTTCCGCGAGGGCGTTGAGGTAATTGTTTGAGGCCGTTTGGTACTCAATGGAAGAAATCAATCCCTGCTCGAAACGCTTGGTGTTCAGCGCGTATGCCTCTTGCTGCAACTCGGCGCGAGTGTCGGCTTGGCGCAGTGCATCGGCGCTGCCGTCGCGGTCGGCAATGGCGCGGCGCACCTCGGCCTCCACCGTTTGGAGCGCCTGCTCATAGTCGGCTTGGGCTCGGTCGTAGGCGTTTTTCCGCTTTGCGATGTTGGAATGCTTCGAGAGGCGGTCGAAGATGGGGATGCTCAACGAGAGTTGCACATACTCGCCGCCGTTGTTCTTCAATTGCTCGAGATACGGCGTGGGCACATAGCCCTCCATACCCGGATAGGTGAAATAACTCGACGACCAGCCACCATAGAGCGAGAGTCGGGGCAGCAACTGCCAACGGGCTGTGTTCAATGCAAGGCGGGCGTTTTTCATCGTGCCTTCCGCTAAAAGGACGGCAGGCATGTTGGTTTTGGCAAATTCCACCATTTGGGAAATTTCATCCGTTTGGTCTGTAGGGCTGTCATAATATGGCAGCCGCGACAACGAATCGTTGACGATGCGGCTGCCACGGTGTGACAGCCCTACAGCCAACCCATCAATTTTCAATGGTTTTTCAATCGGCCAAAACATCACATCCTTCAGGGTGATGATGGCGTTATTGAGGTTGTTCCGACAAGTGGTCAGCAGGTATTGCCGCTCGGCGAGGTCGCTCTGCATCTGCACCACATCGGCATGGGATTTCTGCCCCAGTTGTTCCTGCCTTGTGGCTAGTTGCACGGATTTTTCCGCTGTGGCCAGTTGTCCTTGCAGGGCTTTCTCCAACTCGGTGTAGTAAAGCACATTGCAGTAGGCCTCCATAGTGGCGAGACAGATCTGGTCTTCAGTTTGCTGTTCCTTCGTCAAGCCCATCAGTTGCGCCGTCTTGGTGATTTTCAGGTTATTGACCGCCTGGAATCCATTGAAGAGGCTGATGCCCGCCGAGAGGCTATAGCCGTTGTGGAATGAGGTCGTCCTGATATAGGTGTTGGTCTCGGGGTCGATGCTGCGGCCGAAGTTGGAGTAGACGTAAGTGTTGCCCTCGATTGTTGGAGTAAAGGCAGCAAGAATGGCATCGCGACGGTCGATTTGCGCATCGCGGTTGTCGGCATGGGCAATGCGCATCTTGGTGGAATGCTCCACGGCATAACGCATGCAGTCTTTTAGGTTCATCGTAATGGTATCCTGAGCGATGAGGCTCGATGCTGTCATCAAAGACAGGATGGATAAGATAAGAATTCGTTTTGTTTTCATCATACACATTCATAATACGCATATAGGAAAGCATAATGCGTGCCAAAAATATAAATTATTAAAAATCAATAATTTACAAAAAACGCCATTGTAAACATTGTAAAGAAAATTTACAATAAGTGTAAAGAATCTTTACAATTGAGTCACCATCCATGTCATCCACAATGAAGATACCGAATCGTTTTCCACTCACTTAATAATTCCATTAAATCCGCTGTTCTTAATTCTTCATACCCACTTCGATAGTCAATGTCACACCTTATGTGGCCTACGATGGCATCGAATTCGAAACCGAAGCGGAGTGTCAGCATTATAAAGGCAGTGCCTTCGGCGTGTTTATCCAGCAGCTGATGGAATGCACGCTGACCATTTCAGCGGACGGAGGCTTCATCAACTACCACCTCTATCCGAAAAAGCGTCACGATATCTTCGTGCTCGAACAGATCCTTAAGATAGTCAACAACCACGAGCCCTGCGGAAACATGTGCGACCATCTGACACTGCTCTGGGTGAAACTCCGTTGCAACACCGTGGTAAGCGCAATGGTCATGAATATTGAGGACGATATCCGCGACCTTAGCAACGGACAGTTCGCCGTGGTCAGCACGATCAAGTCCGCTATGAAGAAATAAGACGAATCTCTTTGTACGCATTGATCCCCCTCAATAATCAATTACTTAAAACCTGCTTCTGTAGCTCGTTTTCCATGCCCTTGCGGACGCTCTGCACCATGCCTGCGCCGATGGCGGTGAGCGGGTTGACCAAAGCGGGGATGCTTCCAGTGATGTCGCCCATCCACTTCTTGAACTTGCCGCCGTCGAGGCTTTCGAGCTTCTGCACCTCCTTTTCGAGGCGATGAATCTCGTGGTTGGTGGCGCGTATGGCTGCAGTGTTCGAGGCGGGTATCCACTCGCGCTGCATCTTGAGGGCGGCAATCTTCTCGTTGAGCGAGCCGATGCTGCGTCCCATGTCGCGCATGGTGCGGTTGGCGGAGTTCATCTTCTTTTCAACGTCGGCCCACTTCTCCAGCATCGTGTCGGTGCCGATGCCGATGGTCTTCAGCTTCGAGGAGATTTTGTCCTGTAGCTCCATCACGTATGTTACGACATTGTCCATTTGGATTTTTTTGTTTATCTTTGCCGCGTAATATCGAACTTATGGCGGTTCTTGAAGTGATACTTTTGGTTTATCTGCTTTATTGGCTTTTCAGGAGCCTTCCACGCATTGTCGCGTTCATCCTGTTGTTGCCCGTTGCGCCTTTCGTGTGCTTTTGGGAGACCAGGAAGGAGCATCCCTTCGTGGCCTGTGTCCTTGTTGTGCTGTGGGCGTTGTTGCTTGCGGTCTTTTTGCTCATTTGCTCCATCCGTTAGCCTTCGCCTCCTCTTTCCTCACCCATTCCAGTTCCCTTACGCGCATGGCCATTGATCCCCCTCAATAATCAATTACTTAAAACAAATGGCCGAAGAAATGCAATCCTTCATCAAGGAGTTGCAGGGCTCAGAGAATTGATTAACTTTGCAGCGAGAAACAAGGAACATTATGGAAGGCATTATTGGTATCATATTCATCATCTTCATACTTGCTAAAGTGTTGTTTGGTAAGGAAGATGGTGGTGGCAACAGCGGCCACCGTCCGAGTCCTGGT
>JAEEGH010031374.1_pt1 | contig 10271 bp, 7 predicted proteins | sample 9134181 | NCBI WGS metagenome assembly JAEEGH01 (sample SAMN16246544, study PRJNA631951) | gut metagenome | biome: gut microbiome; feature: rumen; material: DP-attached | host: Bos | place: Iran: Karaj | collected 2018-10 | reverse complement strand
TAAATCATCATCTGTTTCTTCGGTTAAAAAGGCATAAGTTGGGAAGGCTTTATGAAGGTGTTCTCTAATAACCTTATCTGCGTTTTTATCAGCGAGAGTAACTGGAGAATTATCATCTTTAATCTCGACATCAAAATCAGTGTTATATATTTTTAATATACCTTCAATAGCAGCGATACCCGCTTCAATAGCGGCATTAAGTTGTTCTTCCCACATAAAGTTAACCTCTTTTCTTAGATAAGATATCCACTAGTTTATCGATTAATTCTTGTAATGCTTCACTTGCATTTTTCTTACTAGTAAACCCAGCGGCAAAAGTATGACCACCACCACCGAAACTTGCGGCAACTTCTTGGACGTTTATGAGATTACTTCTAATTTCAACGTGAAGTTTTCCTTCATCATTTTCTGCGGCCACAAACCAGACTGGACATTTCTTTACGTGAGAAATTAAACCAGTATAACAAGTGATTTGTGAGGTCTTAATATGCATTCTTTCTCTGTCTTTCTTAGTAGCGTAGACATAAAGAATGCCAGGTTTAATCTTTTTAACATTACGGTAAACAAATCTTTTAATCTTTAAACTTTGTTCACTAGTGACATTTAAGATGGATGTTAGTTTAACTGGTTCAACACCTAAAAGAATTAAGTCTTTTAAGATATCGAACATCCTGGTGTAATAAGTAGCGTATTGGAATCTAGCGGAATCAGTAAATATTCCTAAATACATCGCTTCCGCGGCTACTTTTGGGATGATGTAACTATTTTCTTTAGCAAATAAGTAAATGATTTCACAAGTGGATGTTGATTCAGTATCAATGACTTCTGGACCTTGAGTAAAAGTATGATTATCGATGTGATGATCAAATTTAACAAAATCTAAAGCATTGACCGCTCGTTGATCTTCCAATCTAGAAAGGTCATTGCTATCCACGACGATTGCTAATGATTTTTGGATTGTTTCTAATGAAACTTCATCCATTTTGCCTAAGATGTGATAGAAGTTAGGTAGACCACTACCAACGATATAGACTTTTTTATGTGGATAATGTTTCTTTAAGATAGCCTTTAAAGCAACTTGGCTACCATAACAATCACCATCCGGATTGAGATGACCGAATATCACTATCGAATCGTAGTCTTCAATCTTTTTAGTGATTTGCTCAAACATTAGAATTCGTTACTTTCTTCTTCCTCTTCGGATTCTTCTTCTTCGTCAGAATCGTCTAATTCTTTGGCTTTCTTATCTTCTTCGAAGGCAGCGTTATATTCGGCTTCTTCTTCCTCTTCTTCGCTATCTTCATCATAAGTTTCGACGTCAGAATAGACTTCGCTCATATCAATATGAACGCTTTCATATTTATGACGGACTCTTAAATCCCATTGGTTTTCACCTAAAGTGACAAAGCGACCATCGAGCATTAAATTGGTGTAGAAACGAGACACTTTTTGTGCTGCTTCTTCTGGGGTTAAACCCGCTTCTTTAACGCAGTACGCCCAAATATCTTGGAACTTACTTGGTTGGTTTTGTCCGCTTACATAATCGAAAGCGTGATCTAATAATGATTTTGCCATATTAATGGACCTCCTACATGTGTATTGGAGCACTTACACCGATTAAGTTAAGTGCATTTTTAATAACGATTTGACTAGCTTTGACTAGCGCAAGACGTGACGCGCTCACGTCTACGTTACTGCGGTCATTCACTCTGCACTCGTTATAGAATGCGTGGACGAATTCCGCAAGGGCGTGTATGTAATTCGTGATTTGATAAGGCGCTTTTTCTTTCGCGGCATTATTAATCACATTAGGGAAATCAGCGAGATGTTTTAATAAGGCCATTTCCGAAGGTTGAGTTAAGTTCTTTGCCGATTCATCAATTGCGATATCTTGGCATTGTTCTAAGATGGAACAAAGTCTAGCGTGTGCGTATTGAGCGTAGTAGACAGGATTATTAGAACTCTGTTCTTTCGCTAAATCCATATCGAAGTCTAGATGACCCGAAGCCGCGCGCATTGCAAAGAAATAACGCATCGCATCGACACCGACTTCTTCACAGACATCACGTAATGTGATGGCGTCTCCTCTACGCTTAGAGGCTTTATATTCTTGCCCGTCTTTAATGAATCTCACCATTTGGATGAGCTCAACGTGAAGAGCGTCTTCTTTATAACCATGCATCATTAATGCTGATTTCATTCTATTGATATAACCGTGATGATCGGCGCCTAAGACATCAATGATGAAGTCATAGCCTCTTGACATCTTATTAACGTGATAGCAGATATCTGGCATGAAGTATGTATAATCACCATTGCTCTTTTTGATGACTCTATCTTTATCATCAACAAAGGCTGTTGTTTTTAAATATAAAGCATCGTCCGCTTCATAGACATAGTCTTTTAAGAAATCGATTTCTTTTTCAATAGCGTTATCCGCTCTGATGTCTTTTTCACTGGAGAAGACATCGAAATGAACACGGAACAAATCTAAATCTTTGATGATTCTATCGAGTTCCACTTTCATGGCTCTTTCTTTATAGAACTCTAAGGCATTATCCATGAAGAGGGCTTTATCGCCAATTTCATTTGCTAAATCTTTAGCGATTTCGATGATATCGTTTCCGGCATAGCCATCTTCTGGAATCGAAGTTTTAATACCGAATAATTCTTCATATCTAGCTTGCAAAGAAAGACCTAGGTTAGTAATTTGACTACCAGCATCATTGATATAGTATTCTCTAGTGACTTTATAACCAGCGAATTCTAAGATACGGCATATACTATCACCAATAGCAGCCCCTCTAGCGGTACCAACGTGGAGTAAGCCAGTTGGATTAGCGGACACGAATTCGACATTCACTTTTTGTCCATTGTTTGGAAGTCTTCCATAATCATCACCTTGTTCGATGATTTTCTTAACGAATACTTGTAAAGAATCGTTTTTCATGAAGAAGTTAATAAAACCAGGACCCGCTACTTCGATTTTATCGATGCCATCCATATTGATGTTAGCAATAATCATATTAGCGACATCTCTTGGAGATTTAGAAAATTCACGCGCAAATTTCATCGCAACGTTACTAGCGTAGTCACCATGAGAGGTGTCCTTGCTTTTTTCAATAACGATATCGTTTAAGGAAGCGATTTTACCTAGGAAGCCTAACGCTTCTTGGATTTTAAGTTTTAAACTTTCAACAATATCCATTATTCTTCCTCCTTAAGTAAGACAATGACTTCCGCTTTTACGGCTTCACTATTACCTAAAGGTCCTAGTTTTTCATTAGTGCCCGCTTTAACGGAGACATTATCGATTGATGTTTCTAATATGTTAGCGATGTTATTTCGCATCTCAATAATATAGTCTTTAAGTTTCGGTTTTTCTAAAGTGATCATGATATCGATATTGCCTACTTGATAGCCCTTCTCTTTCATTAAAGAAACGACTTTTTTAAAGAGAATTGATGAATCGATATCTTTATATTGGTTATCAGTATCTGGGAAGAGTTTACCAATGTCGCCTAACGCAAGAGCGCCTAATATGGCGTCCATAGAGGCATGATATACGACGTCACCATCGCTATGAGCGAGTTCGCCAAAAGGCGCGGGAACGTTAACACCTGCGAGAATGAGTTTACGACCCTCTACGAGTCTATGAATATCTGAACCAAATCCTACTCTCATGCTTTTTTATTAACATTAAAACGGAAGAACATAATGTCACCATCCTTTGGATAGTAGCCTTTACCTTCGGTTCTAATCTTTCCTGCTTCCTTAACTTTTGCTTCGCTACCTAATTCATGGATGGCTTCATATGGATATACTTCCGCACAGATAAAACCTTTTTGGAAGTCGGTATGAATAACACCCGCACATTCAGGAGCGGACATATTGTTTTTAAATGTCCACGCTCTACATTCATCCGCACCAACGGTAAAGAATGTGGAGAGATTTAATAATTTATATGTGGCCTTAATGACTTTTTCTAAACCAGATTCAGTGACATTGAGTTCAGCGAGATACTCTTTTCTTTCTTCAGGAGAGAGTTCAGATAATTCGCTTTCAATTTGACAAGACACTGGAATGACTTGGTTGTTTTCTTTAGAGGCGTAATCTAAAACATCTTGATAGTACTTGCAATTATCTAAATCTAGTAAGTCTTCTTCGCCCACATTAGCGACATAGATAATTGGTTTATCAGTAAGAAGATGATAATTGACTTTACAGTATTGAATTTGATCTTCAGTAAGCTTCGCTTTTCTAGCGGGAAGACCTTGCTCAAGAGTTTCTTTGAGTGGTTTTAATAAAGACATTTCATAAATGGCGTCTTTATCTTTAGCGATTCTCGCTTTTGATTCACTCTTTTCAATACGTTTCATAACAGTATCGAGGTCCGCCATCACGAGTTCAAGATTGATAATTTCAATATCTCTAATTGGATCAACAGATTCTTCAACGTGAACGATGTCTGGATTTTCAAAGCAGCGCACTACTTCAACAATAGCGTCACACTCTCTAATGTTAGCTAAAAACTTATTGCCTAAGCCTTCACCATTAGAGGCGCCTTTAACCAAACCAGCAATATCTGTGAATTCAACTGTAGCTGGGATTTTTCTAAGAGGTTTAAAAATGTTAGTTAAGAACTCTAATCTATCATCTGGAACATTGACCACACCTGTATTTGGATTGATGGTCGCAAATGGATAGTTAGCGGCTTCAACATGAGAATTTGTAATCGCATTAAAAAGTGTCGATTTTCCAACGTTTGGTAATCCGACTATTCCTGCTTTTAAACCCATAGTGATATTCCCCTTTTCGCGCAAATAATTATAAGTGATAAGAGAATAAATGCAAAACAAAAATAATTTGTTTTAGGCTTTTAAGGCTTCAAGTGGATTAATTCTATTAATTCTTTTGCTCATCACAAAGCTTGATGTCAGCCCAATAAATAGGGATAAAACAAACATCGGAACTAAGCAAAACGGATTAAAGGAAAAAGAGAATCCAGTTGATAAAGATGAGGCTATTTCTAGATTGGCCACCACTGAGACAATCAAGATTTCAACAGACGCTATCACAAATGAGATGAGGCACTGGAACAAAGAATGATAGAACAAGAACTTCTGGCTTTCACGTTTACTAACACCAAGACATCTCGCTAAGGCAATCTCCTTCCTCCCCTCGATAATGTAAATGTAGTTACAGATAGTTAAAAGAAGGATTGAGATTGAGGTAGCCACAAGAGAGAAAATAATGAGCACAATCGTGATATAAAAACAGACTGTATCCACACTATCATCAATATCAGAAAGAGGGTTAACAATTTCATACTGTTGAAATGCCTTTTGCGCTCTCACCAAGCTCTCATCAATCGTCTTAGGATTATTTAAAGAAAAGGATAAGTTTTGACACTGAAGTTCAAAAGCGCTGATGCCAATTTGACATTGGTAAAAGAGGATTGGCCAGTTCATTTGATGGTAGATTAGATTCTTATTTGATCTTACTGTTCCCACTATTTTTAGCTCGGTCATAATGTAGTCATTAATTACTTTATTTTCAGAAGTCAAAACTTCCTTTTTAGATGTTGCTAGATATAGCCTTTCACCCAATTCTTTACATCCTAATTCTTTAAACAAAGAATCCGAAACAACAATTTCGCTTAAATTTCTCGGAATTTGCCCAAACTGCAATTTTCCGTCAAAAACGCAAAAGTTAATTCCGTTTTGCAGACTTTTTGCGAAGTTTCCACTCAAAATTCCTGGTATTAGCTCTTCATTATACACTCCAGAAGCGGAATTCGAAGTCTGATTATCTACTATTGAAATGAGCTTATCTTCATCTAAAGAGAAATAGATTGTTTTACTAAACCCCATCATGAGAGATTCTGGGTAAATAATGTATCCTCCATAACTACCAATAATAGGTTCTTTAAGATTAGAGTCATTACTTAAGATATAGGGAATATGCCAAAGAGGAATATGACTCATCGTATTAGCAAACACTAAGATCCTATCTCTATCTTCCATAGGCTTTTCATAATAAGACCATGGATAATAGATTTCGTTAGCGATTTCGAAAATGAATTTATCCATATTCTTATCTCCATATAATAGGTTAAGACATTTATCTCTATTTTCATTTGTTTTTATATAGTAGATTTTCTTCATCATCCAGGGAACTTCATCCTTAATTGAGATGGCATCACTAGAAGGAAATCTCATTCTTTCCTCAAACATGTATTCGTTCCAAAGGTGATTGCTGTGATAAATCTTGAGTTCGTTATCTAAAGTGAAACCCATTAATCTCACCAATTGTTGATCGGTATAAGTCCAGTCATCGTTAGCAAAGTCGAAATATAAATACAGCTCATTGTTTTTAAGATACTCACTAAGCGAACTAATGCTTCTTTCTATTTGAAGTTCAAAGCAAATCTCTCTTATGCATTCATAGTTAAGGCCAAGAACAATTTCATCTTCTTCTAAATGCTCAATTGTGTTCGGATACATTTGTGGTGGAGCGTCTTCTAACCAAGAGAAGTCATTGATGTGACGAGCACTAAAACCTGGGATAGGAGAATAGCGAGTTCCTCTAGAAATCACTAGATTGTTTAAATCAGGAAAGAATTTCTCAAAATTAGAATAGTAGCACACTCCTACATCTATGATGTAATCAGGATAACTTTCCTTTATTTCTACTACTTCATAATAGCTAGCAGCGTATTGCCCTTGGATATTTGATTCTTTGTCTTTAAGTGAGAACACTAATGAGTTTTCATCAACGATATCTCGATAAGCATCTTTAATATTCGTAGCGATTGTGCTCGACAAGGCAAACGCTAGGCCTACCCCTATTAGACCTAGCGATGTCATGGAGTAGCAGATTAAGGTACGAGCCTTCTTCTGCTTCATATTGTGATAAGTGTGGAGAATCAAAAAGTCATCCGGGATATGAGCCTTCTTATTGGTCTCTCCGTTTTTAACAACTGGTAAATTCTTTTCTTCTTCATCAACATTTGGACAATCAATCGATATGATTTCCCCTTCATCCATTTTGATGATTTGATCGGCGTACCTTCTTGTTAAATCTTGGTCATGAGAAACCATGATGACTAAACTTTTACGAGCGATGATCTTGATGATATTCATAATCTCGACACTATTTTTCTCATCAAGGGCCCCTGTCGGTTCATCGGCAAGCAAGACTTTAGGGTCATTAATAAGGGCTCTAGCTATAGCTACTCTTTGTTTTTCTCCACCACTTAACTTATTCACATTTTGTTTTTCATAGCCTGATAGTCCCACCAAAGAGAGTAAGTCTTCACATTTGCGCATCTTCTTTTCTTTAGATAAGTGATGGATAGTTTCTAAAGGAAATAAAAGATTAGCGAGAACAGTTTCATTTTCAAATAGCTTAAAATCTTGAAAGACAAAACCATAACTCTTTAAACGCATATCGCTTAGTTCGTTATCAGACATGCTTTCTAATCTTTTATGGTCTAGTTCAATACTTCCTTCAAAAGGTAATAGACCAGCGATGCAATTAAGGAGGGTGGTCTTACCACATCCAGAAGGACCATATATGATACATAATCCCTTCTTTGGGAATTGATGACTAATGTTTTTAAGAACTAAACGTTCCTTATATCTTTTTATTAGATGGACTATCTTAATCATTGGCTTTTAGTTCCTCCTTTAAAGAGATCTTCTTAGAAAAACTGACGGGTATATACGTGCTTAAAGCGCATATTGTTAATGTCGCTATCACAATTAAAAAAGGAAATAAAAGGGTATGTCCTCTAAAAGATTTAAAAGGAATATTGATGATATTGATTAATGAAGTGAAATATTCAATCAAAGCATTAATAGGATTGATTAAAAGAAGGGCAAGAATGAATGAAAGAGCAGCGCTGATAAGACCTATGAGGAGGCTTTCAGTCACATAGATCATTGCTATATCATCTCTTCTTGCCCCTAAGCATAAAAGAATCGCCGACTCTTTTATATCTTCGTTATATGAGGCAAATGAAATAATGCCTATTATCATCGTGACCCCGATTAAGGCTATGGCGAGGAAAACTTCCATACCAACGCTAGCAGCGTCCACTAAAGAAAAGAGTGTTTCTTCAATAGTTAAAGCGTTAGATGTAATCGCGTAGTCATTTAATCCTTCTTTAATAGTTTTTAATTGAGATAACTTATTAATATCTTTTAAAAATAAACGACACGTGTAACTAGATATGGCTTCATTATCTGAAGCAGTTATGACTCTTTCTTTCCAACTTATCTCTTCGTTATAAGTAGAAAGATTATTAAGTAACACCTCATCTAAATACTTATCCATAGCGAGATATGAATAATAGATTTTAGGGGTATTTAAGAATGTGATTTCATTAACCACTCCGACGATTTGGACTAATCTATCATAGACAAAATAATCAGTCACATATGGTGTTTCAGCGTCATCTGTGTAATAAGAATATGAATGTGAATCTTTAATACGGATATATGAACCTAAAGAATCATATTTGAATTTCTTATTTAATAGTTCATAGGCTTTATTATTAATGACTACTTGATTAAGGGTATTAAATGTAGGAATCTTCCCTTTCTTTAATAAGTTATGATTCGTTGATTCATCGATATATGAATAGATAGGTAAGTATGAGATATCTTCTATTTGTGCATCATTAAAATAGATTTCTGGATAGGGACTTATTAAAGCGTCATATGAGTATTCAATATGAAAATCAGGGTATATGTCATTTAAATACTCTATCTCTTCTTTACTAGGGCTAGTGGTTGGAATAAGAGGAATTGGCGAATCACTACTCACTATTTTGTTTTCTTTATTGATAGAGGCACTACCATAGTCAAATTGTCTTTCCATGGATTTCACAATGGAATCATCTTTACCATTAGAAAAACCAAAGATAAGCATTGAGGACACTATTCCAATTGTTAAAGCGGATATAGTAAAGAGATTTCTTTTAAATCTTTTAATGAAATTAGTGGTTACTATTTTATTAATCCAATTAGTAGACTTTCTTCTTTTATCTAAGATGACTTTATCTTGTTGATTGTAGATGGTTGTATTTCTTTCATCTTTAACTATGTGACCATCTTGCATATAAAGGACACGATCACTATATTCTTTAGCGAGTTTTTTATTATGAGTAACTAAGACCACTAAAGAGGATTTACTTCTCTTCTTTAATTCTTCCATGACTAAGATGGAATTAGACTTATCTAAGGCCCCTGTTGGTTCATCAGCGAGTATGACTTTAGGTTTATTAATAAAGGCTCTTAAAATGGCGATTCTTTCTCTTTCCCCACCAGAAAGATCCGCACAGCGTTTATTAAATAATTCTTTATTAATAGAAAAGTCATTTAATAGCTTAATCGCCTCTTCTTTAGCGGCCTTCTCAGGGATACCGCTTATCAAGCAAGGAGACATGACATTATATAAAACAGTTTGGTCGTCTAATAAATGATAATGCTGAAAGATAAAAGAGACCGCTTGGGAATGGAAGATGGATAAATCCTTTTCTTTATATTTAGATAAGTCTTCATTATTAAAATAGATCTTACCTTCACTAGGGGTATCGATTTTACCAAGCATGTTTAAAAGGGTGGACTTGCCACTACCGGACTTACCTAAGATAGTGACAAATCCATGAACAGGGAGAGAAATAGATATGTCCTTTAACACATACTTCTTTTTCTTATTAACGAGATAGAAACGCGCAACTTTATTTAGTTCGTATAAGGCCATTAGTAAAAAACCTCTCTACTTTACCAATAGGGAGATTTTTTGAAATTTGGATAATATTTATGAATTAGTGATCAAGTTTTTGATCGTAAGGGACGTCTTCCATCTTCACAGCCGCTGGAACTTTTGGTAAACCAGGCATGGTCATAATAGCACCAGTTAATGGAACGATGAAGTTAGCGCCAGCGCTTAATCTCACTTCTTTTACAGTGACTGTAAAGCCTCTTGGAGCGCCTAAGACTTTGGCGTCATCGGTTAATGATTGCGGGGTCTTAGCAATACAGATTGGAGTCTTATCAAAACCTAATTCAGTGAAATCTTTAATTTGTTGTTCGGCTTCTTCGGTATAAACGACTTGACCCGCACCATAGATTTCTTTAGCGATGATTTCAATCTTTTCTTTGATTGGAAGATTCACATCATATAAAGGATGATAATTAGATTTCTTGCTATTTAATGTTTCCATGACTTTCTTCGCTAATGCTTCAGCGCCTTTCGCACCA
>JAEEGH010031372.1_pt1 | contig 10271 bp, 7 predicted proteins | sample 9134181 | NCBI WGS metagenome assembly JAEEGH01 (sample SAMN16246544, study PRJNA631951) | gut metagenome | biome: gut microbiome; feature: rumen; material: DP-attached | host: Bos | place: Iran: Karaj | collected 2018-10 | reverse complement strand
GTGGACGCGGCGGCGGATCGAGACGAGGAACGCGAGGTCGTTCGGCACGTCCTCGGCGCTCTTGACTATGCCGCTGGCGCTTTCTCCCTTGAGCGCCTTCTGCAGGCGGTCGTGTAGCGCGAGGCGGTCGATGATGGAAAGCTCGCAAGTGCCGGCATGGGCGACTACGAGCGTCTTGCCGTCGGCCGTGACGGCCACGCCCCACGGGTTGGCGCCGCCGCGGTCCACGTCGTCGAGCAGCACCGTGTTCACGTATGCGCCCGTCGCGCCGTCGAACACGCTCAGGGCGGCGGTGTTCATCCAGCCGCGCTCGAGCTGCGTGGTCGGAAGCTGGTAGCGGCCCATCGTGTGCGTGACGTAGATCGACTTGCCGTCTGGCGAGGCGCAGACGCCGCGCACGCCGGTGGAACCGTTGGGCAGCAGCACGTTGCGCACGGATCTCGTGGCGGTGTCGATCACGCTCACGGCCGCCGCAACCACGTCGTTCGTGGCGGCGCAGTACGGGAGCATGTTAGCGACGAAGAGAAGCTTCCCGCCCGCACCCAAGGCGGCGGCGAACGGCTCGCGAAGCACTGGCACGGTGGCGGTGACCTTCATCGCTGCCGCATCGACCACGCTCACCATGTTTGCGAAACGGTTGAGCACGAAGACGGTTTTGCCGTCCGATGAGACGACGGGCGAGCATGGGGAGTGTCCGACGGCGACAGACTTCACGAGCTTGCCGTCAAGGGCGAACTTCTGTAGCTCGCCAGCCTGCACGCCGCATGTGACGAAGATGTTGCCGCTTGAGAGTGCGATTCCTGACGGATTGAGGGGAGTGTTTGGGACGAGGGTCGATTCGACCTTCCACTTGCGCAATGTCTTGCCGTCGAGCGCGACGTTCTGCACGTGCGCGCCAGTCGCAGACGTCACGTACACGCTGCCGCCGTCAGGCGCAGCCACGATGAACTCCGGCGAAACGTAGCCGGAGCTGGGCGCCGGCGTCTCCGACACCTTTGCCTTGCCCACGCCGCAAACCGCAGCGGTGGCCCCTGCAACCATCAACAGGCCGAGCGTCTTCTTCATTTCAGCAGAACTCCTTTTCGTGCCATGCGAGGATTATATCACATTATCGGTCTCTTGCGCGAGAGGCTTGCGCCACCAGGCGAGGTATTCGATGTTGCCCTTGTCGCGTCCGCGCAAGGGCGACTCCGCTATGTCGAGCAGGTTCAGGCCGAGCGTCTGAGTGCCGAATTTCGAGATGTCGTCCACGACGCGCTCGCGAACTGCCGGATCCGTCACGACGCCGCCAGGGGCCTGTCCCCTCCCGGCCTCGAACTGCGGCTTGATGAGGGAGACTATCTCGCCGCCGGGCAGAAGCACCTCCGCCATCGGCGGCAGTATGAGCGTGAGCGAGATGAAGCTCACGTCCGTAACCGCGCGCGCGGGGCGTTCGGGGAGGTCGGCGGCGGTCATGTATCGCGCGTTGAAGTTCTCGCGCACCCATACGCGCGGGTCAGCGCGGAGCTTCCACGCGAGCTGGTTCGTTCCGACGTCCACTGCCATCACGCGCGTGGCGCCGTGCTGCAGGAGGCAGTCCGTGAAGCCGCCCGTGGAGCTCCCCACGTCGAGACAGACTAGTCCGTCCACCGTCCAGCCAGGGAATGCTGCGAACGCGCCCTCCAGCTTCTCCCCGCCGCGCGAGACGAAGCGTGGCGGGGCCTCCACCTCGATCTCGGCGTCATCCGTCACCATGCGACCGGCCTTTGTCTCGGTCTGGCCGCCCACGCGCACCTTGCCTTCGAGTATCAGAGCCTGCGCCACCGTCCGCGATGCGGCGAGAGAGCGGGCTACGAGCATCTGGTCGAGACGCGTCTTCACTTCGTCAGCGGTTTTACCGAGCGGATGTCCTCGGCCTTGATTGTCGTCGAGATGCCGGGCGAGGTCTCTATCGTAAGGTTGCCAAGGTAATCCTTGCCAACCAGCACGCCGCGTATGCCGTCCCTGTTCCACGTCGTTATCACCTCCGTGTCAGGCGTGAACACGCGGGGAAGCTTGAGGAACAGCTTGCTGGTGTCGTTCGCCTTCACGGTCACGCGCCTGGAGACGTCCTGGTAGCCGTCGAGGTGGGCCATCACTGAATGTTCGCCGGCGTTGATGTTCTCCAGCGGGAGTATCTGCGAACGAGGCGCTTCGCCCTGCGCCTTGGTGGTGCCGACGGCCTTGCCGTCGATCGAAATCTTTGCGCCGGGCGGAGTGGTGATTACCTCCAGGCGGCCGAGCACGCTCGCGAGCTTGAACTCCTCGGTGGCCTCTGCTCCGTTCGCGAGCGTGACCGAGCGTGTGACGGGAGCGTGCCCTGCAAGCTCCACGCGGAGCTTGTGGCTGCCAGGCGTCGCCGACACGGTCACCGGAGTCTTCCCCTGGTAGTCGTTGTCCAGGAACACCCTGGCCTGCTCGGGCGACGAGACCACGTTCAGCCGCGCCGGTAGAGGTTTCAGCGTCAGGGCAAGCGTCTGATGCTCGCCTGGCGCGAGGCGCAGCTCGCGCGTCTCGTCGCGGTATCCTGCGAGCTTCACGGTGATTGCGGCCAGGCCCTTGGGGATATGCGTCAGGGTTGTCGGCGTAGTGCCGCGCTCGACGCCGTTCACGGTGACGGTGGCGCCGGGAGGATCCGTCTTGCAGTCAACGGTGCCTGAGTCCAGAGCCAGCGTCTCTTCGCGGACCACCGGCGCGCGTCCCTCGACGGGAACGTCTATCCGCTTCGGCTGGTATCCGTTCAGCGACAGCTCGAAGGCATGCGTCTGTCCGCTTGGGAGCGTCGTGACGAGAAGGGGGGTGGTGCCGAGCGATGCGCCGTTGTACTTCACGTCCGCGCCGGCCGGATTGGTCTTGATGAGGATGAGGCTCTTCTCCTGCGAGAGGGCGAACGTCTTCTGCACGTAGCCGCCGGATTCCAGCTTCACGAACTCGTCGGCCGGACTGTACGACGGCGCCACCACATGGACGTGGTGCATGCCAGGGGCGAGATCGAACAGCTGGCATGGCGCCGCACCGCATGGCTTGCCGTCAACGAATACCTGCGCGCCTTCCGGCTGCGCGTTCACGTCAAGGCGGGGCGGCGGCTCCTTTGCGCCCCATGCGGACAGGGCCAGGAGCACCGCGGCGCACGACAGGACGCTGGACGCTAGACGGCAGACTCGAAGAATATGCTGCTTAGACATGTCTTTCACCTTTCACCCTTCATCATTCACCTTTTCATTCGCGCCTCTACGTCCATCAGCTTTGCGGCCGCCTCCGAATGGCGCGGGTCCTTGGCGTCCGGCACGAGCTCGCACAGGATGCGCAGCTCGCGTTTTGCCGTCTCCCAGTCCTGGAGCTTGATCGCGCGGTCGGCGAGAAAGCGCTGATCCTTGTAGCGCTTGTCGAGCTCCGCCGCCGCCTGGTCTCGCCGTTCGCAAAGCTTGCCGTAGTTTGCGGGCTTCGGGTTGACCGTCTCTAGGTAGAATATGGCTTCCTCGTAGGAGGCGAGCGCGGCGGCGGTGTTGCCGTGCTTGACGTCGCGTTCCTCCCACTTCGCGTCTGCGGCGCGGCGGGATTCCTCGCTCATCTCCGCGAGCTTTTCTGCAGAGAACTGGATGGCCCAGATGCCTAGCTCGTTCTTCGAGAACGTCTCGAGGCGTTCGCGCACCTCCTTGAACACGGCCGGTTCCTGCGTGTTCTCGATGGTCGTGTCGAACACGCGCGATCCGCGCAGCACGCGCAGCGAGAAGCTCTTGAGAGTGTTTGGCTTAAGCGGAACGCCCGTGTACTCGCGGTCTAGCTGGTACAGCTCGTCCGCCGCGAACATCTTCGCCAGCTGGTCCTGAGCGTCCGCAGACAGGGTGGCCGTCTTTCTCACGTGGCGGTTCTCTTTCGGGACGTCGTCTATCTCCACGGACATCTTGCCGTCTTGGCTGTACGAGAGCGCATAGCGGTATATGCCGTCGGTGTCGGCTTCAACTTTCTCGAACGAGAATCCCAAAAGCGTCGGCGGCACTTCAGGAAGCTCCTTCGGGGCGGTGGCGGTGTTGTCCGCTTCGCCTGGGTTTGCGAGTATTATCGCGGCTGCCGCGACCACGGCCAGCGCCGCTACCGCCCACAAGATGAGCCGCATAGGGGCCTTCTTGCCGCCATCTGCGTCATCCTTCTTGCCGAGCCCGAGATCGATCTTGGGAGCGTCCGGCTGCTCAGGCGGCGGTTCGCCGCCGGGCTCGATGATGGCCAGGACCGTGTCGCCTGCCGTCACGCGGTCTCCTGGCTGAAGCGTCTTGGAATCCGCACCGAGGAGATCGTCGTTGACCAGCGTGCCGTTTGCGCTTGCCAGGTCTGTCACCCAGAGCATGCCGTCGCGCACCTCGAACAGGCAGTGGTTGCGCGACAGAGCCGGATCGGCTATTGAAATCTCGCATGTAGACGACCGGCCGAGCCGCAGGCCGGCATCAGGCACCGCGAAACGGCTGCCTTTCAGCGGCCCTTTCGTCACGATGATCTCGGGAATGTTCTCACTCATGTTGCTCCTAGAAAAGATTGTGCGCAGCCTGCATCAGGATGGGCATGAGCAGGATGACAAGCACGGCCGGAAAGATGCAAAGCAGAAGCGGCCCAAGCATCTTGACGGGCGCCTCGTTGGCGAGCTTCTCCGCGCGGTCGAAGCGTCGCCCGCGCAGCTGGTCCGACTGGATGCGCAGGATCGAGCCGATCGACACGCCCAGCTCGTCCGCCTGGATGAGGGCGTGCGCAACGCCCTTTAGGTCTGGCTGCCGCACGCGGTCGGCCATGTTTCGAAGAGCTATGCGCCTTGGCGTGCCCACCTGGATCTCCCGCGTCATGCGGATCAGTTCCTCGTTCAGCGGGTCGAGCTTGCGCCTCTCGCAGTTGCGCTGCAGGGCGCTCATGAAGTCCATTCCGGCCTCTACGCTGAGCGTGAGCAGGTCCAGGACGAACGGCAGTGCGCGCATGATGGCGAGGTGCCGCCGCTTAAGCGTGCTGCGAAGCCACATGAGGGGATATGCGTAGAAAAGCAGGAAACCGGCCATGCCGAACACAATGCCGTTGCCGGCGAAAGGTGATTCCGGCATCAGCGCGCCGAGAAGCAGCATCAGCGCCATCCATGCCGTGCCGCAAGTGATGGGCACGAGGAACTTCAGCGCCACGAACTCCGTTCCGGAGAGAAGCCCCTCCATGCCGGCGGCGACGATCATCTCGTCGGCCGTCTGGCGTGCGCGGGCGAATCCCGGACGCGAGGCGAAGCCCGCTAGGTTTGGAACGAACGGCAGCAGCATGCGGAACACGAGCGGCAGGCTTCGCGCGGTCTTGCGCCCGTCTGCGAGCGTGACGTACGTTATCTCGCTGGCGACAGATACGGCATAAGCCGCGAAGCCGGCGGCGCAAGCCGCCCAGCAAGCGATTATGGCTATCTGCATTACCGTCATTTGTTCAGCTTCTCCTTGCGGCCGTAGAAGGTCTTCAGGTGCTTTGCGAATGCCTGGGCGTCTGGGAAGTTGGAGTCGTCGAAGGACTTCGCCAGATCCTCCATCGCGCTACGCTGCTTTCCGGTGAGACGCTGCGGCACCTCGAAGACGATGCGCGCCACCAGATCCCCCGCAGGACCGCCCCGGAGGTCTGCAACGCCCTTGCCGCGCAAGCGGAGCAGCTTGCCGTTCGGCGTTCCTGCCGACAGGCTCACGTTGGCGATGCCGTCTGGAGTTGGAATGTCCACGCTGCCGCCGAGCGCAGCAAGGAAGGGGGAGACCGGCACGTTGACGTACAGGTCGTTGTCCTCTCGCTCGAAGATTTCGCTGGGCCTGACGTGCAAGACCACGTACAGGTCGCCTGGCTCGCCGCCCCGCAGGCCTCCCGCGCCCTTGCCGCTGAGGCGGAGACGTGCGCCAGTGTCTACGCCTTTGGGGATGCGCAGCGTCAACTTGCGCGGGGTGCGCACCTGTCCTGATCCGCGACATGTCGGGCATGGTTTCTCGACAACCGTTCCGGAACCGCCACAGGCGGGGCACGTCTGGCGAACCTGGAAGAATCCTCCTCCGCTTATCACCTGTCCGCGACCGTTGCATGTCGGGCACGTCTTGCGGGAACTTCCGCGCGCCGCGCCAGTGCCGTGACAGTCCTGGCACTGCTCAGGAAGGGTCAGGCTGAGCTCGCGCTCGCTGCCGAAGACAGCTTCCTCGAAGTCGATCTCCAGCTCCATGGTCATGTCGTCGCCGCGTTCGGGCGCGTTAGGATCGGTTCTCCGCCGCCCGCCGCCGCCGAACAGGTCTCCGAATCCGCCGAACCTTCCGCCGCCGCCGAAGAAGGCGCCGAGGATGTCTCCAAGGTCCACGTCCTGGAAGTGGGAGAAGTCGCGCCCGAAGTCGAAGCCTCCAGGTCCGAAGTTCACGCCCTGATGGCCGAACTGGTCGTAGCGCTGGCGCTTTTCGGGATTAGACAGCACCTCGTAAGCCTCCGAAGCCTCCTGGAACTTTGCCTTGGCTTCCGGGTTGTCCGGGTTGCGGTCTGGATGCCACTTCATCGCGAGCTTGCGGTAAGCGCTCTTGATCTCGTCCGCGCTTGCCGTCTTGGCTACGCCCAAGACCTCGTAGTAGTCGCGCTTTTCAGCCATGTCAAGCCTTCTTTCCGGCTGAAACGACGACCTGGGCGGCGCGCAGGAGCTTGCCGTTAAGCATCCATCCGCGCTTCACCTCGCTTATGACGTGGCCTTCCTCCACGTCTTCCGAAGGCAGCTGTGCCAGCGCCTCGTGGAAGTTCGCGTCGAACGGCTCGCCCGCCGAATCGAGCGGGGTTGCTCCATGTTCTGCAAGCGCCTTCAAGAGTCCGTCGTACACGAGCTTGACGCCGGTTACGAACGGGTCGTCCGCCTTGTCTTTCGCCTCTTCGAGCGCACGGGCAAGGTTGTCTACGGTCGGCAGGATGTCCTTCAGCACGTCAGAGGCCGCGAACTTCACGAGATCCTCGCGGTCGCGCGCAGTGCGCTTGCGGAAGTTGTCGAAGTCCGCCATCGCGCGCGCGTAACGGTCCTTCCAGTCGGGTTCTGGTGGCGGCGACTCGGCAGGTTGTTCCTCGACGGGTGACTCCTCGGCAGGTTCTTCCTCGGCGGGTGACTCCTCGGCGGGAGGCTCCTCGACGGGAGTCTCATTGGCAGGTTCCGTGTTGCTAGTTTCCTTAAGGCCGTCGCCGTCCTTAAGGTCCTCAGGACCTTTAGGATCCTCTAAATCTTCTGTTTTTGTCTGTTTTTCTTCTTCTTCCATTTTGGAAAGTCCTTTCGGGAAGGCGAACTATTTAATCACACATTCCCCATTTCGTCAAATCGCTACCTTTTGCCGCCGGCGAGTGTCTCTGCGATGTTGAGGTAATACGCGCGCGTGCGCTCGTACGCGTTGAGGATGTCTAGCTCCACCAGCACGCGCATGGACGAGGCGGGATCCTCCGGTCCCACCCGGCTCAGCTGGCCTTGGCGGCAGGTGCGCACGAACTCGTGGATGTCCTTCGATTCCGTCTGCACCAGTTCGAGGTCGAATGCGGGGCGCGGCGACATGAGGTAGGCCGAGACCTCCATCGCGAAGGCGAACACCTTGTCGTGCACCTCCAGCAGCACGTTGCGCGACACGTCCGAGAACACCTGCCCCTCGCGGCGCAGGCGGCGCGTCACCTTCAGGATGGTGGAGGCCTCGTCGGAGACGGACTCCAGCTCGTCGGTGAGACGCAATAGGCGCCGTGCGCGCGCGGCGACGTCGGCCGGGAGACGTTTCACCATCACGTGTCCGAGGAACTCCGTCACCTCGCGCTGCACGTTGTCGAGGATGTTCTCTCGGTGGGTGATGTGGTCCTCCATCTTCTGGTCGGCATCGCCCGTCAGTACCTGGCGCACGCAATTCAGGAGGTCGAGATCGCTGTCGCGCATGAACGTCACCTCCATGAGCGCCTGGTCGCATGCGATGACCGGCGAGAGCCCGGCGCTGACCTTGAGCGGGCTTAGGTGCGGCTTCTCGTTCTCGCTCTGCGGTATCAGCCGCTCGATGAGCCGCGCGAAGGGTTTCACGAAGGGGAACGTAATCACGCCGCGCAGGACGGAGAAGACGGTGTCGGTGACGGCGATGGGGGCCATCACCCCGGCCAGCACCGGCCCCCTCGCGGTCTCCGTGACGGCGTCCCAGCCGGGAAAGAGCGCCTTGCCCATCGGCACCAGCACGGGCAGCACGAACGGCAGGAAGATGAGCGAGCCGAGGACGTTCGAGAGCGTGTGCGCGAGCGCGGTGCGCTTGGCCGCCGCCGAGCCGCCGATCGCCGCCAGCCACGCCGTCATGGTGGTTCCCACGTTCGCGCCGAAGAGCACGGCTATCGCCATCTCGTAGGTGATGAGCTGCTGCGCGGCGAGCGTCATCGCGATTGCGATGGACGCCGCCGAGCTCTGGATGACCGCCGTGAAGAGCGCCGCGACGAGGGCGACGAGCGCCACCCCGCCGAGCGTGTTGGCGTCCATCTTCGTGAACGCCTCCTGGATCGACGGGTTCTGGCGGATGGGCAGCACGCCCTTCGACATGAAGTACATGCCGAGGAAGACGAGCCCGAGCCCGAGGACGGCGAGGCCGAGGTTGTGCACGCGCTCTCCACGCAGGAAAAAGTACATCATTCCGCCTAGGCCGAGTCCAACCAGGCCGAGTATCTGCGGGTCGGGCGCGAACGCCACGATCCACACCGTCGCCGTCGTGCCCACGTTCGCGCCGATGATCACGTTGATCGCCTGCTGGAGCGTCATGAGCCCAGAAGAGACGAACCCCACGAGCATGACGGTGATGATGGAGGACGACTGCACGAGGATGGTCGAGGCGATGCCCGTGCCCACGCCCGCCGCGCGATGGGTCGTGGCCAGCGCCATGAACCGGCGCAGCTCGCGTCCCGCGACGGCCTGCAGACCCTCGGAAAGGTGCTTCATGCCCAGGAGAAATACGCCGAGGCCGCCCAAAACAGTGACAAGAACGAGAAAAATGTCTTTCATGCGTGGCGCGTATTATACCAAATCTTCGCCGATGGCGGGCAGGATCGTTCCCGTCAGGCGAGGCCGTCGAGCGTCCAGCCGTCGCGGTACTTCGGGTAGAGCGTCTGCGTGGCCTCGGCGGAATTGGCGATCACGCGCTTCTTCGCGTCCCACACGAGCTCCACGCCGGGCACCACCTGCGCGGCGTTGCCGAGGAGGAGCGCGTCCTGCATCGCCGTGCCGCGCAACACGAAGTCGAGCGCTCCGCGCGAGCCGTCGAGACAGTGGTTGAGGAAGTCGTGGTAGTGTCCCGGACCGCGCGCGATCTTCGGCGCCTTCAGGCGCGTGCCGTCGTGCAGCAGCACCACGGGCATGCTGCCGTGCGAGAGCATCATCCAGCCCTTTGAGCCGCGTATCATCTTGCCGATCGCGGGAACGGTCTTCATGCGCATCTTCTGCGCGGCCTCCACCGCGTCGGGCGTGGGAAGGACGTTCGTCGGCGGCTGCTCCTCGGGAATGCCGTCCACCCACTCCATCGTGAACGGCTTGCCGCCGCTAGCCTTCACGCCGGGGAACTTCCACGTCACGTGGTTGCCCACGGGCCAGATCTGGCGCTTGCGCGCATCGTCGAACTTGAGCCACAGGTGGTCCGCCTCGCCGATCACGCTGATCGGCGCAACGTCCGGTCCGAGCTGCATGCCCAGCCAGACGGCGCTCATCAGGTGGAGTCCGTTGTCGCCCATCGAGCTGGAACCGAAGTCGCGCCACGACCGCCAGCGGCCGGGATGGTAGATTTCCTTCTTGAATTCGCGGCGCGGTGCGGTGCCGAGCCACTTCTCCCAGTCGAGCGTGGCGGGCACCGGGTCCGCACCCGTCGGCACCTCGCGGCGCGGCAGGCGATAGTAGCCCTTGATGTTGAGGTACATGTAGATGCGCTCGATATCGCCGATTACGCCTTCCTTCAGCCACTGCACCGCCGCGCGGTCGCCCGTGTCGCCCGTCACCTGCGCACCGATCTCCGTCACCACGCCGGACTTCTTCGCCACTTCATAGAGCAGCTTGCTCTCGTTGAGGCCGCGGCAGAGCGGCTTCTGGCAGTAGACGTGCTTGCCGCGACGCATCGCGGTCGCGGCGATGAGCGTGTGCATGTGGTCGGGCGTCGAGACGTTCACGGAGTCGATCTTGTCGCCCTCCTTCTCGAAGAGCTCGCGCCAGTCCTGGTAGGCGCGGACGCCGGGGATGGCCTTCTTGAGCGAGGCCATGC
>JAEEGH010031368.1_pt1 | contig 10272 bp, 5 predicted proteins | sample 9134181 | NCBI WGS metagenome assembly JAEEGH01 (sample SAMN16246544, study PRJNA631951) | gut metagenome | biome: gut microbiome; feature: rumen; material: DP-attached | host: Bos | place: Iran: Karaj | collected 2018-10 | reverse complement strand
CATCAAGAAGGATACCCAGCAGATTGACCCCATCATCGACGAGGCGCTCAAGAAGATTGAAGAAGCGTCGAACCGAGCCGAGGGTCTTTCGGGCCTACCGACGGGCTTCACAGAACTTGACAAGATGACTTCCGGCTGGCAGAACACCGACCTCATCATCATCGCGGCCCGTCCGGCCATGGGCAAGACGGCGTTCGCGCTCTCGATGGTGAAGAATATGGCAGTCACCTACAAGATTCCCGTGGGTATGTTCAGCCTCGAAATGAGCAACCTGCAGCTGGTGAACCGTCTGTTGCAGAACACCTGCGAAATCACGGGCGACAAGGTCAAGAGCGGCCGACTGGAGCAGCACGAGTGGAACCAAATCATGACGCGTATCAAGGAATTGCAGGGCGCACCGATTTATGTGGACGACACACCCTCGCTCTCGGTCTTCGAGCTGCGCACCAAGGCGCGCCGTCTCGTCAAAGAGCACGGCGTGAAAATCCTGATGATCGACTACCTCCAGCTGATGAACGCCTCGGGAATGCAGTTCGGCAGCCGCGAACAGGAGGTGTCCAACATCTCACGTTCGCTCAAGGGATTGGCCAAGGAGCTGAACATCCCAATCATCGCGCTCTCGCAGCTGAACCGTGGTGTCGAGGGACGTCAAGGCAGTTCGCAGTCGCGTCCGCAGCTGTCCGACCTGCGTGAATCGGGAGCCATCGAGCAGGATGCCGATATGGTCTGCTTCATCCACCGCCCGGAGTATTACAAGATCTATGAAGACGAGAAGGGCAACGACCTGCGCGGATTGGCCGAAATCATCATCGCCAAACACCGTAACGGCGCCGTGGGCGACATCCGACTCAAGTTCATTGGCCAATATGTCCGCTTCCAGAACCTGGACGAGGCCTCCAGCATCACATCGACGATGACAGAATATCCGCAGCAGAACCTCGGTTCGCGCATGAACGACCCCATCGGCGGTGACAGCACAGATCAGTTCCTCGCGCAGCAGAGCGAAGAACCCCCATTCTAAAACCAAAATCGAAATGCGAAAACTATCCATATTGGTCGGTCTGGCCCTGATTGCATCGACCCTCAGCCTGCACTCGCAGGACAATGTCGAGGCGCCGAACTACGAACTGATACGCAGCCAGATAACCGACAGCACAAGCCCGAACTACTACCCCCGGCTGATGGAGCGGTTCATGCAGTGTGACACGACTCTGGAGCTGGAGAACTACCGCGCGCTCTACTACGGCTTCCCGCTGCGCGAGGACTTCATCCCCTATCAGGAGGAGAGCGCCGCCCTGCTCAACATACGCCGCAGGGTGCTCCAGGCCAACTGCCCGCCCGACAGCTGCGCCGAGATCATCGAAGTGGCGAAAAAGGCATTGGCCAACAACCCTTTCGACCTCACCGCGCTCACCATCATCCCGCTGTGTTATGAGATTATGGCCGATGACGAGCACTTCCGCCAGTGGGACATCAAGCGGCAGGGCATCATCGACGCAATCTTCTCGTCGGGTGACGGCGAATCGCCCGAAACGGCCTACCACGTCATCAACGTCGAGCACGAATACGAGCTGCTCAACAGCCGCCACCTCGAACTCAGCCAGGTCAAGGTCGAAAACATGCAGACCGACTTCATGCAGGTGCGCGAAAACGCGGACAGCATCGCCGGAATCTACTTCAACTTCAGCGCATGCAGCCAGATCTACAAGGAGAAATACAAGTAGTTAAGAAATAAGAATTAAGAAACAGAGACGTCACATCGCTGTGGCGTCTCTACTTTTTTCTACTGATTGATTTATTTTGTGGCCAATGCCGCTTTCCCGCCCTTACCGCGCATCCACTTGTTGTAGCGCGCGATGACGTCCGATGGAGACCGGCTCAGCCAGCTGTAGCCCATGCGCCGCTCACGGCACAGGTCACTCACATCGTCCCGCTTCACGCCATCGCGGTCGCAGTAGTAGGGCAGCTCCGTCTCCAGGTCGTAGAACCGCGCCCACAACAAAGGCGCATTCAGGCTCTCGACCAGCCGGTAGTCACGCTCGCCATCGGCCGTACGGTAGAACGACAACTTGCGGTCGTGGATAGGATGTGCCTCCAGCCAATGCACCGCCGCCGTCACCGACTCCACGACACGCGCCGACGGATTCGGCAGGTCCATCAGGAGGTCCAGGATGGAACACGTCTCGCCACAGCCCGTAAACGAAGGCAGTTCATACGAACGTGCGTGTTGTGGGGCCAATGTCAACGGGTCGTGCTGCTGGCACCACACCGTCAGCATCCCCGCCTTGCGGATCTGGCAGTCCAGGATGCACTGCACACCACGGTCGAACGCTGTCTGGCAACGTCCGCGCAGCTCATCGGAGGGACGCAACGCGCTGTACGGCGCACGCTCATCGGCCACAGACCAAAGCAGGCGCATGACATTGACCATCGCATCGTCGTTGAACGTGATGAAATCCGCATACGGCTCCACCCCATCGTAGCCCGACGGACGCGAAGGCCAGAACTGCGGCCAGCCGCCATTGTCATACTGCATGGCGAGCAGATATCCGATGCCGCGCAGGGCACTCTCGCGATAGGCCTCGACACCCGTGCGCCGATAGACCTTGGCCAGGAACATGATTTCGCTCGTCGTCGCACCGTTGTCGATATTGCTGCCGACGCCCGTCGTCGCGATTGCCTCGCGCAGCTCCAGACGCGACTGCCACTCCTCGGCACTCAGCTCGTTCAGCTCCCAGCGATGGTTTTTCGACCAGCCGCCACTGGGGAACTGGTAGGCCAAAACCGTATCAGCCACCATACAGAGACGCTCCGTCGGGATGTGACGGAAATGTTCGGCCTTGGCCAATGTCTTGAACCGCGGCAACCCGGACACGTGAGGCGGACGGGCCACAACAAATGTGACGGAAATTACGAATAAGATAAAGGTTAATGCAATTCTTTTCATAAAATGAATCATCTGAATTTGGGCGCGACAAAGATAGCCATTTTCATCGACCTGACAAAATTTTACCACTTTTTTTTGAAACGACCCGCACCGACGCCCCTGAAAACGCAGATTTTCACAGAAAAAGTCACCCATCAGGACCGCGATTTCCTGACGGGTGTCTCTATTTTTATATTATGGCCAATGGACCTTACGGCTCACGGACGGCACTGCCCGAAGAAACGGAAGTTGTAGCAGTCTGGGCAGACAAAACACGAATGACTACGGGAAACCGTGCGGAGACATCGGCCAATGTGACCAATTTCCGTGCGCAATGGGGAAGCACGCTTTCATTTTGCTATATTTATCTATAAAAACCGACATTTTTACAGTGATTTTCGATTTTTTCTTTCTTTTTTCAAAAATTTTTCTTAAAATAATTTGGCCGAAAAAAGAAAAACTCGTATCTTCGCGCCGTCAAAACGAAAGTAAAACAGAAGAGAAGGTTACATTTCGTCATTGAAATTTAGATTTTGATTGCAAAAATTCTTAATTTATAGGTTTATGTTCAAGAAGCAAGGTTTGTATGATCCGGCGTATGAGCACGATGCCTGCGGTGTAGGTCTGTTGGCCAACATCAACGGCAGCAAGACGCACGAGATTGTGGAGCGTGGTCTTCAGGTACTGGAGAACATGGAGCATCGCGGTGCCGAGGGCGCAGACGAACGTACCGGCGACGGTGCTGGCATCATGGTCCAGATTCCCCACGAGTTTATTTTGTTGCAAGGTATCCCGGTGCCCGAAAAGGGTCACTACGGCGTGGCTATGGTCTTCCTGCCCAAGGCAGAGAAGGACCAGTATGACTGTCTCGACATCTTCAAGCAGGAGATCAGCAAGGCGGGGCTGAACCTCATCGCCGTGCGCGACGTGCCGGTGAACAGTGAGGTATTGGGCACATTGGCCGCAGCCGCCGAACCGGACATCAAACAGCTTTTCATCAAGAGCGAACACTACATGACGCAGGAGGCATTGGACAAGACCCTCTATCTCGTGCGCCGACGCGTGGAGCTGCGTGTGGCCCAGAGCGACATGGCGACGCGGGAGGACTTCTATGTCTGCTCGCTCTCGACGCGCGTCGTGGTCTATAAGGGTATGCTGATTTCACGCCAGCTGCGCCAATATTATCCAGACCTGCTGTCACCATGGTTCACGTCGGGCCTGGCGCTGGTCCACTCGCGATTCTCGACCAACACGTCGCCGCGATGGCCATTGGCCCAACCCTTCCGCTACCTGGGCCACAACGGCGAGATCAACACGATACGCGGCAACCGGAGTTGGATGCATGCCCGCGAGACGGTGTTGAACCCGGGCGAGCTGGGCGGCATGAAGGAGATCACGCCGCTGATCCAGGAGGGAATGTCGGACTCAGCGTCGTTCGACAACGTGCTGGAATTCTTTGTCGAGAGTGGCATGTCGATTCCGCACGCATTGGCCATGATGGTGCCCGAATCGTTCAACGACAAGAACCCGATTCCGCAGGATCTGAAGGACTTCTACGAGTACCACAGCATCATGATGGAGGCGTGGGACGGTCCGGCTGCGCTGCTGTTCAGTGATGGCCGATATGCCGGCGGTATGCTGGACAGGAACGGCCTGCGTCCGTGCCGCTATGTGATTACGAAGGACGGGATGTTGCAGATGGCGTCGGAAATCGGTGTGCTGCAATATGACGCGAGCGAGATTGCCGAGAAGGGCCGCCTGCGTCCGGGCAAGATCCTGCTGGTGGACTTGGAGACGGGCAAGATTTCGCGCGATGCGGAGGTGAAGCATGAATTGGCCACAGAACACCCCTACGGCGAGTGGCTGAACAGGAACCGCATCTATCTCGACAAGCTGTCATCGGGCAGAAAGGCGCCGACGACGGTGGCCGACTATGACACGGTGAGCCACGCCTTCGGCTACAGCCAGGAGGACATCAGCCGCATCATCGTGCCGATGGCCCAGAATGCGCAGGAGCCGACCTGGTCGATGGGCAACGACACGCCATTGGCCGCCTTCTCCAACCAGCCACAACGACTGTTCGGCTATTTCCGCCAGCAGTTTGCCCAGGTCACCAATCCGCCTATCGATCCGATACGCGAGAAACTGGTCATGAGCTTGGGCGGATATGTGGGCAGCATCGACGGCAACCTGCTGGAGTTCAACCCGGAGCTGTGTAAGATGGTGAGCCTGAGCAACCCGATCCTGACCAACAGGGAGCTGGACCTGCTGTGCAACATCGCCTACAAGGGATTCAAGGCTGTGAAGGCCGACATGTTGTTCAAGGTGGCCGATGGCGCTGCGGGTCTGGAGAAGGCTGTGGCCAATCTCTGTGCTGCGGCCGAGAAGGCCGTCGATGGCGGTGCGGACTATATCGTCCTGACCGACCGTGGCATGAACGCCGAGATGGCTCCCGTGCCGTCGCTGCTGGCCACATCGGCCGTACACTCACACCTCATCGAGCGTCACAAACGCTGCCAGATCGGCATCATCATCGAGAGCGGCGAGCCGCGCGAGGTCATGCACTTCGCCCTGCTGATGGGATTCGGCGCATCGGCCATAAACCCCTATCTTGCCTTCGCCACCATCCAGGAGCAGATTGACCAGCACGAGCTGGCGCTGGACTTCAACACGGCGTGCCAGAACTACATCACGGCCATCTCGAAGGGCCTCTTGAAGATTATGTCCAAGATGGGTATCTCGACCCTCGGCTCGTACAAGGGCGCACGCCTCTTTGAGGTAGCCGGCCTGAACCAGGACATCATGGACAAATACTTCGGCGGGGCCAACAGCAAGCTGACGGGCGTGGGCATGGAGGAGATCTGCGAGGAAATTCTCGCGCCCCACCAGAAGGCCTATGCAGCGCACGCCGACAACTCGCTGCTGCCCAACTTCGGCAACTACGCCTACCGCAAGGACGGCGAGAAGCACGCGTGGAACCCCGAGACCATTTCGACGCTCCAGATTGCGACACGCCTGGGTTCGTGGAAGAAGTACAAGGAATTTGCCGACACGGTGAACAACCGCGAACAGCCGATGTTCATCCGCGACTTCATGACATTCAAGAAGGCCGATGTCCCGACTCCGCTCGACGAGGTCGAACCGGCCGAGAGCATCATGCACCGCTTCGCCACGGGCGCGATGTCGTTCGGCGCCATCTCGAAGGAGGCGCACGAGGCATTGGCCATAGCCATGAACACGATAGGCGGACGCAGCAACACGGGCGAGGGCGGTGAACCCTCGGAGCGTTTCTATGTGGCCGATGGTGAGCCCAACGTGCGCTCGGCCATCAAGCAGGTCGCTTCCGGCCGCTTCGGCGTGACGACCGAATATCTAGTCAATGCCGACGAAATCCAGATCAAGATTGCCCAGGGAGCCAAGCCGGGCGAGGGCGGCCAGCTGCCCGGATTCAAGGTCAATGAGGTGATTGCCAAGGCGCGCCACTCGATGCCCGGCATCACGCTCGTCTCGCCCCCGCCGCACCATGACATCTATTCGATCGAGGACTTGGCCGAACTCATCTTCGACCTGAAGAACGTCAACCCGAAGGCCGAAATCTCGGTCAAGCTGGTCAGCGAGTCGGGCATCGGAACCATCGCTGCGGGTGTGGCCAAGGCAAAGGCCGACCGCATCATCATCAGTGGTGCGGACGGCGGTACGGGCGCATCGCCCGCGTCATCGACCAAGCACGCCGGTATGTCGGCCGAAATCGGATTGGCCGAAGCCCAACAGACCTTGATCATCAACCGCCTGCGCGGACAGGTCAAGCTCCAGACCGACGGACAGCTGAAGACGGGCCGCGACGCAATGATGATGGCCCTGCTGGGAGCCGAGGAGTATGCCTTCGCCACCGCCGCGCTCATCGTTCTGGGCTGCGTGATGATGCGCAAGTGCCACCTGAACACCTGTCCGGTGGGCGTCGCCACACAAGACCCGAAACTGCGTGCCCGCTTCCGTGGCCGCTCGCAGTATGTCATCAACTACATGCGTTTTGTGGCCGAGGAGATGCGCGAATACCTGTCGGAGATGGGTATGCACTCGATGGACGATGTCATTGGCCGCACAGACCTCATCGTGACCCGCCACTTCGACACGAACTCGAAGACAAAGAAGATCGATATCTCGAAGCTGCTCTACATCCCCGAGGAGGCCAAAGTCACCGCCATCCACAATGTCAAGCCGCAGGTGCACCACATCGACAGCGTGCTCGACCAGACGATTCTGAAGGTGGCCAATCCGGCTATCCAGAGCAAGATGCCGATCCAGCTCTCGTACAACATCAAGAATACGGACCGCGCTGTGGGCGCGATGCTCTCGGGCGTGATTGCCATGCAGTATAAGGCCGAGGGTCTGCCCCAGGATACCATCAGCATCAACTTCAAGGGCTCGGCCGGCCAGTCGTTCGGCGCGTTCCTGGTCAATGGCGTGCATTTCCGCCTTCAGGGTGATGCCAATGACTATCTGGGCAAGGGCCTGTCGGGCGGCAAGATCAGCGTCGTACCGGCTGCGGGAACGACCTTTGCGGCCGAGGACAACATCATCTGCGGCAACACGCTGATGTACGGTGCGACGAGCGGTGAGGTCTATATCAACGGACGTGTGGGCGAGCGATTCGCCGTGCGCAACTCGGGTGCGACAGCCGTCATCGAGGGCGCAGGCGACCACTGCTGCGAGTATATGACAGGCGGCGTGGTGGTCGTGCTGGGCACCGTGGGACGAAACTTCGGCGCAGGCATGTCGGCCGGCGTGGCCTACATCTACGACGAGGAGCACAATTTCGACTACTTCTGCAACATGGAGATGGTCGAGCTGACACTGGTCGAAGACCTCTATGACCTGAAGGAGCTGCGCGCCCTCGTCGAACGGCACTATGCTGAAACGGCATCGGCCAAGGCCAAACGCATCCTGGACAACTGGAACGACGCGGTCAACAACTTCATCAAGGTCACGCCTATCGAATACAAGAAGGTCCTGATGGAGAAGCGCCTGCGCGAACTGGAGGCCAAGCAGCAGCACGTGACGCTGCACGAATGACGGTCAATAGTTACTAGTTAATAGTTATTAGTTAGCAGTTTTTGGTTGTTAGGTTCATTGGCCAATGCCCTTAAAAACCCCGACCAACGACTGGTGACGAGAATCCAATAACTTCAAAACAGAATTCTGAAAATGGGAAATCCTAGAGCATTTCTTACAATAGATCGTAAAGAGGCGGGCTATCGGCCGATGGAGGAGCGTGTCCGCGACTATGGCGAGGTGGAGCAGACGCTCGCCATCGAAGAACGTATGGCCCAGGCCAGCCGCTGTATGGACTGCGGCGTGCCGTTCTGCCACTGGGCCTGTCCGCTGGGCAACCGTATGCCTGAATATCAGGACCTTGTCTATAAGGGCAAGTGGAAAGAGGCCTACAAGGTGCTGAACCGCACGCACCCCTTCCCCGAGTTCACGGGACGCATCTGCCCCGCGCTGTGTGAAAAGAGCTGCGTCCAGGCGCTGGAGCACCAGGCCGTCACCATCCGCGAGAACGAGTGCGCCACGACCGAACGCGCCTACAGCGAGGGCTTCGTCCAGCCACGCATCCCGCAGGTGCGCAACGGCAAGAAGGTCGCCGTCGTGGGCAGCGGCCCGGCAGGTCTGGGTGCGGCCGACAAGCTGAACCAGATGGGCTACAACGTGACAGTGTTCGAGAAGAACGAGGCCATCGGCGGCCTGCTACGCTTCGGCATCCCCGACTTCAAGCTCAGCAAGCACGTCATCGACCGCCGTCTGGCCATCCTGGAGGCCGAGGGCATCACGTTCAAGACGGGCGTATGCATTGGCCAAGACATTGACCCGAAGAAACTTGAGAAGGATTTCGACGCCATCGTGCTCACCATGGGGGCCGAGACGCCGCGTGACCTGAACGTCGAGAACCGCAACCTGCCGGGCGTACATTTCGCGCTCGAACTGCTCCAGCAGCAGAACCGCGTCAACGCCGGCCAGGAGTTCCGCAAGGAGGAGCGCATCTCGGCCAAGGGCAAGAACGTCCTCGTCATCGGTGGCGGCGACACGGGCAGCGACTGTGTGGGTACGGCCAATCGCCAGGGCGCCCTCAGCGTAACGCAGATTGAGGTCATGCCCAAGCCCTTCGAAAACGAAGATCCGACCAACCCGTGGCCTGCCTATCCGCGCCTGCTCCTGAAGACGACCTCGTCACACAAGGAGGGCTGCACGCGCGAGTGGAGCCTGAATACGTTGAGGTTTGTGGCCAATGCCGATGGCGCCCTCAGCGGAGCCGAGGTGGAGCGCGTCGAGTGGGTCACGCCCGAGGGCGGCGGCCGTCCGAACATGGTGCCGACGGGCGAAAAGAAGGTCATACCGTGCGAGCTCGTGCTATTGGCCATGGGCTTCACCCAACCCAACGCAAAGTTCGTCGATGCCTTCAAGCTCGACAAGGACCAGCGCGGCAACATCGCGACATCGGCCCTGGGACAGACCAGCAACCCGAAAATCTTCGCTGCAGGCGACTGCCGCACGGGAGCCTCGCTCGTGGTGCGCGCCATCGCATCGGGTCGTTGTGCGGCCGATGGAGTGAATGAGTACATTAAAGGAATTGAAAGAAAGTAAAAAAGGAGTAAAAGAGGAGTATTGGGTATCGAATAATGAATAATGGGTAAAAATTCTATCGCGGGACAAGACCGCGAACGTCCCTTTTTACTACCCTTTTACTCCTCTTTATAACTTTTAGATTATGCAGACGAAATACATTTTTGTGACGGGCGGCGTGGTCTCTTCGCTGGGCAAGGGAATCATATCGGCCAGCATCGGAAAACTGTTGCAGGCGCGCGGACACAAGATTACCATCCAGAAGTTCGACCCCTACATCAACATCGACCCGGGCACACTCAACCCGTATGAACACGGCGAGTGTTACGTCACGGTCGATGGCATGGAGACCGACCTCGACCTGGGCCACTACGAGCGCTTCACCGGCATCCGCACGACGCGCGAGAACTCGGTCACGACGGGACGCATCTACCAGGCCGTCATCGACAAGGAACGTCGCGGCGACTATCTGGGCAAGACAATCCAGGTCGTGCCCCACATCACGGACGAGATCAAGCGGCGCATCCAGGCACTTGCCGCCCGCGAGCATTTCGACTTCGTCATCACCGAAATCGGCGGCACGATAGGCGACATCGAGAGCGCTCCGTTCATGGAGGCCATCCGACAGCTGCGCTGGGAGATGGGCAAGAATGCCATCAACGTCCATCTGACCTATGTGCCCTACCTGCGCGCGGCGGGCGAGTTGAAGACCAAGCCCACGCAAC
>JAEEGH010031366.1_pt1 | contig 10272 bp, 9 predicted proteins | sample 9134181 | NCBI WGS metagenome assembly JAEEGH01 (sample SAMN16246544, study PRJNA631951) | gut metagenome | biome: gut microbiome; feature: rumen; material: DP-attached | host: Bos | place: Iran: Karaj | collected 2018-10 | reverse complement strand
AAGCAGGAGTTTACGGCAGAAGATATCTCCAAAGGATTGTCTTCCTTCATGGTGTTGAATCCTGAACTGCACATCTGCTCGCTCGAGCCGTCCGTCAAGCTTGAGATCGCGCTCACCATCACCAAGGGCCGCGGTTTCGTGCCGGCGGAGGAGCTCCGCGACGAGAACACGCCGATCGGTACCATTCCGGTCGATGCGATCTACACTCCGATCCGCAAGGTCAACTGGAGCGTGGAGAACTGGCGTGTGGAGCAGAAGACGGATTACGAGAAGCTCAACCTCGAGATTGTGACGGACGGTTCCATTTCCCCGAACGCGGCCCTTCACGAGGCGGCCAATATCCTGATCTACCACTTCAAGCTGTTCACCGACGACAAGAAGATGTCGCTGGAGAGCACGGTGGAGTCCGACAGCAAGGAGCTGGACGAGGAGTCGCTGCACATGCGTCACCTCCTGCTGACCAAGCTGTCCGATGTGGGCCTGTCCGTGCGTGCGTTCAACTGCCTCAAGGCGGCTGACATCGACACGTTCGCCGACCTCGTGTCCTATTCCCGCCCCGAGCTGATGAAGTTCCGCAATTTCGGCCGCAAGTCGCTCAACGAGATCGACCTGCTGGTCGAGAAGATGAAGCTTTCTTTCGGAATGGACGTCACCAAGTATAATATTGAACCCAAGAAAAAGACTGTATAAAGATGAGACACAATAAAGCTATCAATCATCTTGGTCGCCAGAGCGGTCATCGCAAAGCGCTCCTCGCCAATATGGCTTCTTCCCTGATTATGCACAAGCGGATCACCACCACCGTGGCGAAAGCCAAGGCCCTGAAGAGCTATGTCGAGCCGTTGATCACCAAGTCCAAGGAGGACACGACCCACAACCGCCGCGTTGTGTTCAGCTACCTCAAGGACAAGAACGCCGTTACCGAGCTGTTCCGTGTGATCGCTCCGAAGATCGCCGACCGTCCGGGCGGATACACCCGCGTGCTCCACACCGGTTTCCGTCAGGGTGACGCCGCCGAGATGGCGCTGATCGAGCTCGTGGACTTCAATGAGGCCGCCCTCGCCAGCACGCAGAAGGCCGCGAAGAAGACCACCCGCCGCAGCCGCGCCAAGAAGGCCGAGGCCGCCCCGAAGGCGGAGGCTCCGGCTGCCGAAGCACCGGCTGAAGAACCTAAGGCTGAATAAGATACTAAAGCCTGAACCCGGGGAAAGATTTTCCCACACAAGCCTCATCGTCGATGACGATGGGGCTTTCTGTTCCCAGGGAGGCTACCTTGAGCGCCATGACCATACGATGGTCGTGGCGCGAAGTGTATTCGCCCCCGCGGAGCAGGCGGCCGCTGAGCAGCCGCGCGCTGAGCGTCTCGCCGAAGACCACGAGCACGTCGTCCTCGATGTGCGCTTCGACCCCCATCTGCTGCAGCATCTGCAGGATGGCTTCCGCGCGGTTGGACTCCTTTCCGGCGAGCCGGCTCACGCCGGCGATGCGGCTTTCGCCCGCGCAGAAGGCGGCGAGTACGGCCACGATGGGGAAGAGGTCCGGCGCGTTGCTGAGTTCCTGCCGGAAGGCTTCCAGCGGGGCTTTCCGCACGCACACGGTCCCTTCGTCGAGCTGGGAGACCACGGCTCCGGCCTCGACGAGGATGTCGATGATGGTCAGGTCGGCCTGCAGGGATTTGGTGTCGAGCCCGGTCAGCTCGGCCGAGCCGAACACGGCGCCGGCCACGAGATAGTTGGCCGCGGCGCTCCAGTCGCCTTCGATGGCGAAGTCGGCCGCGCGGTAGCGCTGGCGCCCGCGGATGCGGAAATTGATGCCGGTGCAGCCGGACCAGTCGTCCGCCTCCAGCATTTCGGCGTCGCCCTCCATTTCGCTGCGCGTCTGGATGCCGAAATGGCGCAGCACGTCGAGCGTGATGTACATATAGGGGATGCTCTTGGGTTCACTGACGTGCAGCAGCGAATCCTTGTCGCAAAGCGGAAGGGCCATCAGCAGGCCGGATATCAGCTGCGAGCCGCCCTTGCCGGACACGTCGGCCGTGCCGGGGATGAGCCGGCCTTTCACCTGGGCGGGAATATGGACTTCCCGGCCTTCGCGCTCCACCGCATTGGACAGCAGCACGCCGAAGGAGGCCATGATGCCGGCGGCGCCGCTGAGCGGCCGGTCCGGCAGGGTGCCGTGGCCGGTCACGCTGAAGCTGCCGTCGCCGATGGCGGCCAGCACGGGGATGGCCAGGCGCGTCAGCAGACCGGATTCGCCCGTGTCCACCTGCTTCGCCTGGAGCTGCCCGCAGGCGGCGCCGATGCCGGTGATGGCGATCGTGTCGCCGTCCCGCTGCACCCGGGCGCCGAGCGCCTCGGCCAGCTGCAGAGCGGCTTCGGAGTCCCCGCAGGGGCTGTAGCCGGACAGGTGGGAGGTGCCGCCCGCGAGCGCCGCCGCGAAGATCGCGCGCTGCGCGAAACTCTTGGAGGCGGGCATCGCCACGCCCTCGGCGCAATAGGGCTGCCGCGTCCCGTACAGGGCGGAATGCATTTCCGCGAGGGACCATTGTCCCGGAGCGGTGGCTTCCTCCGCAGAGAGCGCCGCGTAGCTGAACGGGGCGCCTCGGCGCAGGCATTCCAGGCGGCTCTGCCGTCCTTCTTCGCCCATACCGAAGGCGACCAGGCGGCCCTGCAGCGAATCCACGTCCTCCAGGACGAGGGAATAGAGGGCCTCGAGCCGGGCGGCGTCTGCCGGGTCGTGGCAGGCCGTCACGACCTTGGCGACGTCGGCGCCGTAGCGGAAACAGCGGGCGAGGGCCATCTGCAGGCCTTCATCGTCCGGCGTCTCCTCGAAATTATGATAGGAACGGATGATCTCCGTACCGCGTTTGCGGCACAGGTGCTGGAAATTCTTGCTTATCTGGGCCGGGGCTTCGATCTCGAGGTCGGCGAAGCGCGCGCCCGCCTCGATGGCGAGGCGCAGCCGCCGCTCCGCCTCTTCCGGAGAGGGGGACTCGGCGATGCGGCAGGTCGCGATCAGCGGCGTGTCGGAATCGGCGAAGAGCGCTTCGATCTGTTCGTCCGAGAGGGGGCAGCGGTCCAGGCGGATCTCCGCCATCTCGACCGCGGGATCTTCGAGGATGGTGAGTATCTCCTCGTACGTCTTATTCTGTAGGCTTGTGCAAATCATCCAGGTCCTTGATTATCACCTTGCCGATCTTCTTGATCAGGACAAAGTGGAGGATGCCTTTTTCGGCTTTCTTGTCTTTCCAGAGGGCGTCTTCCAGCTCGTCTTCCGGGCAGGGTAGCTCCGTGGGGAGGCCGCAGGCCTGAAGGTCCGCACGCAGGCGCTCTGCAAGTCCGGACTTGCAGACGCCGAGGCGCTCGGACAGGAGCGCGGCCTGCACGATGCCCACGGCGACGGCTTCACCGTGCGTCAGGGGTTCTTCTGTCCCGTGCGTGTGCTGGTACCATTCGATGGCGTGGGCGTAAGTATGCCCGAGGTTGAGGCAGCGGCGCAGGTTCTCCTCGTAGGGGTCCTGCTCCACGATCTTGCGCTTGACGGCCGCGGCGGCTTCGATCAGCGGCGCTAGCGCGCCGAAATCGAGCGGGCTGTCCGAGAGCACCTTCACGGCCTTCTCATAATTGCCGCCCTTGTTGTCGATGATGAAGGTCTTGAGCATCTCGGCGGCGCCGGAACGCAGCTCCCGCGGGGGGAGGGTCTGCAGCACCTCGGGCCGGATACGCGTGTAGATGGGGAATTTCGTGACCCCGATCATGTTCTTGTAGCTGTCGAGGTTGACCCCGGTCTTGCCGCCCACGCCCGCGTCCACCTGGCTGAGCAGGGTGGTGGGGTAGTTGGCATAGCGTACGCCCCGCTTGTAGATGCTGGCGGCGAAGCCCACCAGGTCGGTGGTCACGCCGCCGCCCACGGCCCAGACGATGGCGTCGCGGTTCGCGCCCTGCGCGAGCAGCCAGCGGCAGATGTCCAGCACGGTGTCCATCGTCTTGTGCTCCTCGTCGGCGATGATGGCCAGCGACGGGCGTCCTTCGGCGAGTTTCAGCGCGAAAGATTCGACGTTGCGGTCGTAAATCACGTAGATGCTTTTCTTCTCCATACGGATAGCGAAGATACGCCAAAAATTTGATAAATGGTGAAATTTGAATACCTTTGCAGTCCCTACCAGCCCTGATGGCGGAATTGGTAGACGCGCTGGACTCAAAATCCAGTGGCCTTTAAAGCCGTGCGGGTTCGATTCCCGCTTGGGGCACGCAAGCCCGGCCATCCGGCCGGGCTTTTGCGTGCCCGGTTATCCATCGAGGGGCGTTCCCCTCGAGCTCCCCCGGTCGTTTCGCTCCGAATCTGCCCGAAATCGTGGCCAAGGTGTAACAAACCGTCTTATTTTCCGTTATATTAGCAGATTGATATCCACTATGAAGAGACATTTGCTTTTATTACTTCTGCTGGTTCCCCTTTGGGCCCCTGCCCAGACGGTGGACGCCCTGTTCGGGAAATACAAGACCGCGGAGAATGCCGTGTATGCCATCATCCCGCCCGAGACCTTGACCGAACATGAATTGTATCGGGGAAGCAAGGTCACCTTTGCCGAGTCCCTGGTGCTGGAGCGCGGCGAGGATACCGGCCTCGCCGATGACCTGAAGGCTCTGTCCGGATATGAGCAGATTGATATCAGGGCTCATGCAAACATGGATTCGGGAGAGTCAAACATCTTTCTCGATGCGCTTTTAGACGAGGGCCTGGCCTGCTATGCCCGGAAGCGGGGCAAACGCTATTCGGAGGTCCTGGCCGTCATCCCGTTGACCGGGATATGGACCCTGGTCCATATCAAAGGGCGGCTCCAGGAGTCCGTCCTGGCCATTTCCGCCCGCCAGACGGGAGTCTCCACCCTGGGACGATGAACTCCGCAGAGTTCAAGCGGCGTTTCGTACCTTATTACCAGGTCTTGTACCGGGTTGCCTTCCAGTTGACAGGCAACGCTCCGGATGCCGAAGACTTGCTGCACGATGCGTACTTGAAACTCTGGAAGAAGCGCGACCGGCTGGGCGATGCTGCGCTCAATGAGCGATACCTCGCCGCCGTAGTCAAGAACTGCCATATCGACAGACTGCGCGCGGGCAGGCAGGAGGTGCCCCTCGATCTCCAGGATCCCCCGGAATATCCTGCCGACGATGGCCTGCCCGATTCCGGACAGCTCCGCGAACTGATGCGACTGGTGGACAAGCTCCCTGCACGCGAGCAGCAGCTCCTCAAAGCCCGTTTCCTCGAAGAAATCCCTTATGACCAACTGTCCCGGCAGACCGGCCTGACGGAAGTCAACCTCCGGCAGATCCTGTTCAGGGCCCGCAACAAACTGAAAAGACAATGGAAAAAGATCCACAGAACGAGATGATCCCCATCCCCGAAGGACTGGAGCGGCGTCTCCTCTCCTCCATCGACCGCTGGGACCGGCGCGAATGCCTGACAAAGGGCCTCGCCGGGGCGCTTGCCGCCGTCCTTCTGGCCGTCGGGCTCACCGCCCGCCTCGCCGCGCCGGCCGTTCAGCCAGCCCGGGACAGCTTCACGGATCCGCTCGCCGCCTACCAAGAGGCCGGCAAGGCCCTGGAATTACTGGTCGAGAACCTGGAACGCGGCCTGACGATCATTGATAACCCCACAGACAATGAATAAGAAGTTCCTCCTGATGCTTGTCCTGGCCTGCGGCGCCCTCGCCGCCCGGGCGCAGGTGCCGGATTTCGAGGCTCTGGCCAAGGACAAAAAGATCACGTACCTGTATATGTCCCGGGGTATTTTCTCCCTGGGAACCGTCAGCGTATCGCCACTTCCCGTTTCCGTGGATATGCAGCAGATTATACAAAAGCTGGATGCCCTCCAGGTCATCCGCGCAGATACCAAGCGGAGTTCGGACCGCGCAGAAGCCGCCGTGCGCCGGATTATCCGGCGAGGCGGCTACGCGCTGCTGATGCAGCTGGACGAGGACGGCAAGGCCGTGACGATACACCACGGGACGCACGACGGCGCCAAAGTCGTAATCCTGTGTTCGCGCGAAGGGCCGAAGTACGGAGTCATGGTCTTCTCCGGCGACTTCACCCTGGAGGATATGACCGGCCTGGTCAGGCAACGCTGACAAAATACCGCTATCTTTGGATCATCATAACTTTTTACCGAAGAGTCCTCCGCTTGCGTGTGGCTGGCCCCAATAAGTGTGTTTTTCGGGCCAACCCCGGGCATTGAGGTTAGGGGTGGACCTGATTTTGGCCCAAAACGGGGCCAGTCAGCCGGCGGCTGAAAAGAGTTTGTGCGATTGCGGGAAATGATGTACCTTTGAGGTGATGAAAGAGAAGTTCCGTTCCGTTGCCAACCGCCTGACTTGGCGCATCATCCTGTCGACGCTGCTGACGATGACCATCGTCTCCGGCCTGGTTTTCCTGTTCGCCGCCGGGACCATGCTCGTGCAGAACAGCGGGCACTTCAAGGATGTCCTGGAGATTATCGACGAGCGGATGGCGGTCATGCTGAACGCCGTGGAGATATCGGCGGTCAACAATGTCGACGAAATCGGGCAGCATCTCTCCAGCCCGGATGAGGTGTGCGCCACCCTGCAGGACGAGATGCGGCTGAACCCTCATGTCGTGGGTACCGCCGTGGGGTTCATCCCGGATTTCTTCCCGAAGCAGGGCCGCTGGTTCGAGCCTTATGCCCGGTGGCAGGACGGCGCCATCACGCTTACCCAGATCGGATCCGCGGATCACGATTATTTCGAGATGGACTGGTACAAGAAAGGCTTTCCGTCGGAGAATGGGATCTGGTCGGATCCCTATTTCGACGAGGCGGGTGCGAATGCGCTTCTGAGTACCTTCCTGCTTCCTGTCCGGGACCCGCAAGGCCGGACGGTCGGCGTGTTCGGGGCGGACCTCTCCCTGGAGTGGCTGACCGACCAACTGGAGGAGATCGATATGAGTTCCATGCTATCCGGCGTGATGACGAATGAGTCGGAGGACCCCGGGAAGGACACATACAGTTTCATCCTCGGCCGTAATGGAGAGTACCTGGCGCACCCTGACCGGTCGCGCATCCTGAATGACCGGTTTTCCAACCACGTCGGCGGGACGGGCGAGCCCCGTTCTTCACAGATCGTCCACGAAATGGTCTCCGGCAAGCGCGGAGAACAGATCGTGACGGTGGACGGCATCCGTTCATATGTCTTCTACGCCCCGTTGCTGCATACCGGTTGGTCGATGGCGACCGTCGTGCCGATCCGGGTCATGGCCTATCCCGGCATCGTGATCGGGATGGTCATCCTCAATCTGCTGGCCATCGGCCTGTTTATCACGTTCCTGCTCAGCCGCGGCACGATCCGCAAGACGATCCGTCCGCTCCGGCAGCTGGCTGTCTCGGCCGAGGAGGTGGCCCGGGGCAACTTCGATGCGCCCCTGCCGGAAATCAAGCACAACGACGAGATCCGCCAGTTGCGGGACTCGTTCGGTGATATGCAGCAGTCGCTGTCGAAATATATCAATGAACTGACGGAAGCCACCGCCCATCGGGTGTCGATGGAGCGCGAGCTGGAGATCGCCCGCGGCATCCAGATGTCGATGCTTCCCATGACCTTCCCGGCCTTCCCGGAGCGGAAAGACATCGATATCTACGCCCTCCTGACCCCGGCCAAGGCCGTCGGAGGCGACCTTTACGATTTTTTCATCCGCGACGAACAACTGTATTTCTGCATCGGGGACGTATCCGGCAAGGGTATCCCCGGTTCCCTGGTGATGGGCGCCACCACCACCCAGTTCCGGACCCTGTCCGTGGGCGAACACCGCCCGGAGAACATCGTCCGGTCCATCAACGCGACGCTTTCCGCACGCAATGAGCAGATGATGTTCGTCACCTTGTTCGTCGGTGTACTCGACCTGGCCAGCGGCCGGCTCAATTACTGCAACGCCGGGCATGATGCTCCCATAGTCATCGGCCCGGACGGGACCGTCCGCTGCCTGGAGGTCAAGTCCAACCTGGCGCTCGGCGTGGAGCCGGAACAGGAGTTCGCACCCCAGCAGGTCCAGCTGAAACCGGGTACGACCCTCTTCCTCTATACGGACGGCCTGTCGGAGGCGGAGAACCCGGACCATGCCCTGTTCGGCAAGGACCGGATCCTGGAGGCGGCCCGGATGAAGGCGAAGACTTCCGAGGCACTCATTGCCGGGATGTCGGACGCCGTACACGTATTCGTGTCCGGTGCCGAACAGAGCGACGACCTCACCATGCTGGCCGTCCGCTACAAATAATCAGAAGGAAGGATCAGACCGCCAGGGTCTTCTCCCGCAGCCACGCGGCGATCTCGTCCGGGAGCAGCGGGGAGAGGGTGCGGTATACGTGTTCATTGTAGGCGTTGAGCCACTGGATCTCGCTGCGGTCCAGCAGCGACAGCTCCAGCGCTTCCGTGTCGAAGTGGCAGAGCGTCAGCGGCTCGAAGGCCAGCCAGCGGCCGAATTCCGTCTCTCCGGCCCTGACGCACAGCAGCAGGTTCTCATGGCGCACGCCGTGCTTGCCCTCCCGGTAGATGCCGGGCTCGTCCGATGTGATCATCCCCGGCATCAGGGGCGTGCCGTTGAGGTTCTGCCGGATGTCATGCGGGCCCTCATGCACGCCGAGCAGCCAACCCACGCCGTGGCCCGTGCCGTGGCCGAAATTGCGCTTGCTGCGCCAGAGCGGCGCACGGGCGAGCGCATCGATCCGGCAGCCGGGCGTCCCTTCCGGGAATACCGCCATGGCCAGGTCTATGTGTCCCTTGAGCACGAGCGTGTAGTCTTCGCGCTCCAGCGCGGAGCAGCGCCCCAGCGGGACCGTGCGGGTGATGTCGGTCGTGCCGCAGTCGAACTGCCCGCCGGAGTCGCACAGATAGAGTCCGCTGTCGCGGATCACCGGTGCGTACTGGTGCGGGGTCACGTAGTGGGGGAGCGCTGCACCGGGCCCGTATGCGGAGATGGTCGCAAAACTGTCGCCCAGGTATCCGGGCTGGTCGGAGCGGAGCTGTCCGAGCTTGACGGCGGCGTCCCATTCGGTAATCTCCCGGCCGGCGACGACGGAGCGCTCCAGCCAGTACAGGAAGCGCTCCATCGCCAGCCCGTCCCGGAGATGCGCCTCGCGCATGCCTGCGATCTCCCGCTCGTTCTTGACGGCCTTGCGCAGACCGACGGGGCTGGTCCCTTCTTCGAGCGGGATCCCCGCCGCGGCCAGACTGCTGAAGAGTTGGTAGTTGAGGGTGGCGCTGTCCACGAAGAGGCGGCCCTGGAACTCGGAAGCCAGGTAGTCGATGTCTCCGTACGGGGCCAGCCGCACGCCGTCGGATGCGAGGATGCTGAAGGTCGCTTCGGTCTGGGGGTCCTCGATGCGCTCCTTGAGCACGTACCAGCAGGTGTCATCCTGCGTGATGAGCAGGTAGCTGATTACCATCGGGTTGTATTCGATGTCGGAAGCCCGGACGTTGAGCGTCCAGGCGATCTCGTCCAGGGCGGTCAGCAGGATGCCGTCGCAGCCGCTTTCCTGCAGGAAACGCCGCAGCCAGGCCAGTTTCTCCGCCCGGCTCTCGCCGGGATCCGCCGTGAAGATGGGGGTCTGCGGCACGGCGGGCCGGTCGGCCCAGAAGCGGCCCAGCAGGTCCGGCACGCTGATCACCGTGCCGGGCAGCGAACGGGCAAAACCGGCGCCCGTGCACAGCCCGTCCACGACGATGAGCGCATCGTCGCCGAACTGTTCGTGGAGCCACTGCGGGATGGGGACCTGCTCGGGCACGCGCATCTTGTGCAGTTCGATGCCGGTGCCCTCCAGCTGCTGGCGGGCCTGGATGAAGTAGCGCGTGTCGGTCCACAGGCCGGCGTGGTCGAGGGTGACCACGATGTCGCCGGCCTCGCCGGTGAACCCGGACAGCCACTCTACCTGTTTCCACCGCTCTGCGGGGTATTCGCTGCAATGGGGGTCCGAGCCGGTGATGACCACGGCATCCCAGCCCTTGGCGCGCATCAGGGCGCGAAGCAATTCGATTCTGTCTGCCATATGCGGTTGAGATTCCAGCTTTCGCTGGAATGACTTATCGTCCGTCATTCCGGACTTGATCCGGAATCTTTACAAATATAATTATTATTTTTGCATGATATGAAGATCGGAAGCCTGGATTTGGGAGAGCGCCCGCTGCTGCTAGCGCCGATGGAGGACGTCACGGACGCCTCTTTCCGCGTGCTGTGCCGCGAGCAAGGTGCGGACCTGGTCTATACGGAGTTC
>JAEEGH010031360.1_pt1 | contig 10273 bp, 13 predicted proteins | sample 9134181 | NCBI WGS metagenome assembly JAEEGH01 (sample SAMN16246544, study PRJNA631951) | gut metagenome | biome: gut microbiome; feature: rumen; material: DP-attached | host: Bos | place: Iran: Karaj | collected 2018-10 | reverse complement strand
GGTTTGTTTTTGAGGAAGAAGGAAAGGTTGTAGGCTGGATAGCGCTAAGTCCTTCTTCAAGTAGGTGCGCATATAAAGGCTGCGTTGAAATGAGTGTATATGTTGATAGAAACTATAGAGGTCATGGGATAGGAACAGCTTTGGTAAATACGATTATCCGAGAAGCTGAGAAAGATGGATATTGGAGTATTTATTCTGCAATATTTTCAATTAATAAAGCAAGTATAGCCTTACACAAAAAATGTGGTTTTAGGGAAATTGGCTATAGGGAAAGAATAGCTAAAGATCGATTCGGAAAATGGCAGAACACAACTCTTATGGAGTACAGAGCTTCATGATACTCTGGCAGAAAAAACTGTCAGATGAATGAAGAAGCCAGCAGATGTACTGAAGAGTACAGTGCTGGCGCTTTTTTGTGCACTATTTAATTGAATAAGTCCTGCCAAAGTGATAATATTGTGTTAGTTGACGCTAACTTTAGTTAAGGTGGAGAATTATGTTACTAACGATATTTTTGGCAATTGTATTTTGTGTTGCAATCACAAACATGATGTTTGCAGCAGTTGTATTTATTCAGGATAAGAAGCTTTTTTCATCAGCTCCTAAGGAATTTCAGAAAGTAATAGTGCCTCGTGAGAAGGAACTGTTTTACGGGGCAAAAGCAATAGGATGGGCGCTCTTAGTATTCAGCTGCATTCTTATCCTTGGTGTGGGAGTAATTTCTGTCTGGGACGGATTAAGAAGTGAGTATTCTTTTTGGAAAATTTTTATACGCTTTATAGTGATATTCACGGTATATAAACTTTACGACATGATCTTCTTCGATTATTTTTTGCTGATGAAGTTTCACTTTTTCCAATTTTATTTTCCTGAAATAGAAGACGTGGCACAAGGCAGGAAATATGGATACAATATAAAAAGTCAGCTGATAAAGCTTTTGATCATATTCCCTGCGGCCTCTGCTTTGGTAGCGTGGATATGCTCAGGTTTGCGGTGAAGAAGAATTGTTGAGTGAAGATATAGGAGAATTCATATGTTTTGGGATAAGGTTTCACCATTATATGACTTGTTTGAAAATGTATATAATTACAAGGTTTATTCCGGTACGGGGAAAAAGGTCGCTGAATTTATCAATCCGACAGATGAGGTCCTTGAATGTGCGTGCGGAACGGGAGCTATTACTGTCTGCATTGCCGAAAAGTGCAGGAAACTTATAGCGACCGATTTTGCGCCAGGGATGCTTAAACAGGCTGCACGAAAGTGCCGAAAGTTCAATAATGTGAGTTTTAAGAAAGCAGATATCACAAACATCAAGTGCAGGAATGATCGTTTTGACAAGGTGGTTGCCGGCAATGTGATCCATTTATTGTCGGATCCGGGGAAGGCACTTGCAGAGATTGAAAGGGTAGTAAAGCCTGGTGGGAAGATAATCATACCTACATACATCAACATGTCAAAGAAGTCAGCAGGTTTAGCGGTGAAATTCTTAGAGTTCTTGGGAGCAGATTTCAAGAAGCAGTTTGATATTGATTCATACAAGTCGTTCTTTACGGCTATGGGATACGATAAAGTAGAATACCATGTTGTTGACGGAAGAATGCCCTGTGTAATTGCAGTGATAAAGAAATGATCATGTGCATCTAATAATCAATGCAGAAAAATAAGTTTTGTTGTAGGATGATTATGGGGTTGGAGGAAGTTCAGAGAATCCAGAGAAAAAGAAAGGATAATACTGCGAGCCTTCGAGTGCAACAAAAGAATGGGGCATACATCCATCATGAAAATGAGACAGAATTTTTTACCAGGATTGATCAAGATAGCTGACGGTGCATCTTGGGAGAAAGATAAGGAAGATCAAAAAGGATGGCGTGATTTTTGAGGTGAGCTATGGGAAACGAAAATGGAACCTGGATTATGTACGGCGTGGAGTGGGATGATCCTGAATGCCTGCATACAGTCAAGGATGCAATTAACTACATAAATGAAGTGGGCTTTCTGCCACTTTTTAAGAATGCTATCCCGGGATTTTCGCTGGAGGAGCGTACTGTTCCTGAGTATTGGTGGTGCGGTGATCCTGAGGTGGACCCATGGGAGTGGCGTGAGCTTATCGCCAGGAGCGGTGAAGTTGCTTATGGCAAGTTCTTTGAGAAAAAGGCAGGATTTATATCCAAAGAGTGGCTGCCGTACTTTGTGAATTACCGAAGGGATGGATATGACTTTGATGCACTCTACGAAGATGGAAAGGCTTCTGCCAGGCAGAAGAAGATAATGGATCTCTTTTCCGAGGAGCATATTGATGAGGAATACTATTCCAATGAGCTCAAGGAGAAAGCCGGTTTTGGAAAAGATGGTGCGAAGGGCTTTGATGGCATAATGACAAGTTTGCAGATGCAGATGTATCTGTGTGTGCGAGATTTCAGACAGCGAAAGAATAAGAAGGGTGAAGCCTACGGCTGGCCAATAGCTATATTTGCTACTCCTGAGCATCTATGGGGATTTGACTATGTGAGATCTGCATATTCCGAGTCTCCGACTGAATCTGCTAAAAGGATAGCAAAGCATATAATGGATGTTCATCCTATTACTACACCAGAGCAGATACGCGGTGTCATCGGAATTAAGGCTGGTGAGAGGAAAGAGCCTGTGAAGAAAAAGAGATATAGTCCAAACTTATAGCCAACAATAATGATCATGTATTAGCCAGGATGACTGAGCTCCGTTATGATTAGCTTCAACAGGAAACAAATGGAGGAGGATCATCATGGAAATAAATGTATTAGAAATTGGTGCACTTATAACAGCACTGGCATTATTTGGAGTTTTATACTTCCTTAAAAGAAAACATGTAGATTTTGGCATAAGGACACTCATTGCTACAGCTTTTGGTGTTATCATCGGACTCATATTTAAAGAGAATTACAAGTATGTGGCAGCTTTTGGAACAGTGTATGTGAATGCGCTTCAGGCATTTGTGGTTCCGCTTCTGTTGTTCAGTGTAATATCAAGTATCACAAATCTTGGAGATCAGGTTAAGCTTCATAAGGTAGGGCTTAAGTCAGTTCTTTTCCTGCTCCTGAATACATTTACAGCAGCAGTTCTCACACTTGCAGCAGCTCTTTTGCTTGGCCTTGGAAAAGGCTTCCAGTATACAGTCGAAGCTACAGAGGCAAAAGAGGTTCCGACTGCAGTAGAGGCAATCGTAGGCCTTTTCCCTAAGAACATCATCAATGAGTGGGGAAGCAACACCGTTGTACCTATCCTTATATTTGGCCTTGTGATTGCACTTGCTTACAATAAGGTTGTGAAAAAAGATGAATCGGTAAAGCCCTTTAAAGCATTTGTTGATGCAGCAAATACAGTACTCGGCAGGGCGGTAAGCTTCATAGTATCTTTTACACCATATGCAGTAACTGCGCTTATAGCAAGAGCCGTTGGCAGAAGCAAACTTGAAGATCTTTTACCACTTCTTTCAGTGCTTGTTGTTGCGTACGTACTTGCAGCAATCCAGCTCTTCGGAGTTGAGAGCCTTCTCATCGCAACAATCGGAAAGCTTAATCCAATCACCTTCCTTAAGAAGATTGCACCTGCAGGAATCGTAGCTTTCACTTCTCAGAGCAGCGTTGGAACACTTCCGGTTACAGTGAGCAAGTTAAAAGAGGATATTGGAGTTGATGGAGATGTTGCCGCTTTCACAGCAGGACTTGGAGCAAACCTTGGAATGCCAGGATGCGCAGGAATCTGGCCGGTACTTCTTGCAGTATTTACCATCAATCAGCAGGGAATCAGCTACTCAGCAGGACAGTATGTGCTTCTTATCGCACTGACACTTCTTGTTTCAATCGGAACAGTAGGAGTTCCCGGAACAGCTACGATTACAGCAACAGCTCTTTTCACGGCAGCAGGACTTCCGGTTGAACTGATAGTTCTTTTCTCACCTATCTCATCAATCGTAGATATGGCCAGAACTGCAACTAATGTAGTAGGAGCTGCAACAGCAACAGTACTTACAGCTGAGACAGAAGGACTTCTTGATCATGAAGTATATAACGGAAAGGTGGCAGAAAAATCGCTTGAATCAAAAGAAGCATCTGCGGCTTGAAAAGATAATAAAAAAAGAGGGGAACCGGGCAGTCATAATTCTCATATAGGATTATGACTGCCTGGTATTTATCTGATAAAATAAGACTGACAAGATAAAAGCTATGATAAATGTAAAAGTAAAAGAATTCTTAGATAATAAAGGGCTGGTGCGATGTGTGCAAGGAATGGGAAGAGGAATAGCCTATGAAATCTATCCTTATCAAGGACACAACTAAAGAAGAGCGTGAGCAGATAATAAAGAATTCTCTCGATTGCGGTGGCGGTTGTGAGAATTGTTCTTCATGCTGGCTTGGAGGCGGAAGTCCCTGGGACATATATCAGGATTACATTGATGGTAAAAAAGAAATTCGTGAGATAAACATGGAGTATATGGAAAAGTACCGCCAGGACAGGCAGATACACTAAGGAGACAGTTGTTATGACAGGTGCACCTGAGATAGGAAATTCCACTTCGGAAGAGCGCAGAGCATATATAAAAGAAAGATATCCATGCATTTCTGACTGTGACATGTGCGGACTTTGTAAGGTGTTTCGCGGAAAAGATGCAGAAACAGCATATAAAGATTACATAGATGGCACCAGGAGTTTTCTTGAAGTCTCTGCGTATTACAAATAAATAATGAGAAAACAGACCTCTTGAAATTGATTGCACTCATGATACAATCATATTGTGCAAAACATATAATTTCAAAGAGGTTTTTTCTTTGAAAAATGGAGGCTATGGAAATGAAGGAAAAAATCAATGTAACTGATTATGCAAACCTTATAACCAAGGCACTTCCCAAGGGAGTCCTGTTAAATACATTTGCTGATGACAGGTTTAATTCAATGGTGATAGGCTGGGGACATCTTGGAACATTGTGGAATAAGCCTACTTTTCATGTGTATGTCCGCCAGGGAAGATTTACCAAGGGACAGCTTGATAAGGCGGGCGAATTCACAATCAGTGTTCCGCTTGAAAATCCGGATCCTCAGATAAATAAGATCTGCGGATGGCAGTCGGGCTTCAATGTTGACAAGGAAAAAGAGGCAGGGCTTGAGCTGGTGGATGCTGAGACAATCAAAACTCCCGGAGTTAAGCAGTACCCACTCACAATAGAGTGCAAGGTTTTGTATTCCCAGGATCAGGACCTTTCAAAGATTCCTGAAGATATTAGAGAAAAGACATATCCTCAGGATGTTGACGGAACATATCCCATGGCAAACAGAGATTTCCATACCATGTATGTTGGCGAGATAGTTGATGCGTATATTATCAAATAAAGAAGTTGAGTTTTAATTGGAGGCTTTGAAATGTTAAAAGTATATGGAAGTGAGATGTGCCCAGACTGCATAGAATGTAAGTACAATCTGGACAGAAACAATATAGAATATGACAATATCGACATCACAAAGAGCCTTAAGGGCCTGAAGGAGTTTCTTAAACTCCGCGACAAGGAAGAGATTTTTGATGATGCCAAGAACAATGGATATATTGGAATTCCTGCGCTTGTGACTGATGAAGGAAAACTCACTCTTGATTGGGAAAGCTTCTTTACCCAGCAGGGAATCGAGGTTATTCATCCCGGGGAAGCAGGCGCAGCCTGCGGTATAGATGGCAAGGGATGCTGATAAGCGGTCCATTGGGTGGCCCATTGGGGACGGGGTTTGTGGTCCATTTTCGGATATGCAACCACTTTTGTTAAAAAAAGTAGTTAGCGAAAGCTAACATAATGGTGTATCATTGATTATGATGGTTTACACAGTTGACATAAGATGGGGGCATTTATAATGAAAACGGCAGAGCAATATAAGAAACTTACTATCAATGAATTTACTAAAGCTGCGGAAGTATATGAAACAGATCACGCAGGTATCTATGAGATGTGCAAGGATGATTACCCATATATTGAAGCAGAGCTTTCACACATTGAATATCAGGATTTGCTGGATTGTGGATGTGGGACAGGACCAATGATATCTCTTTTGCATGACAAGGATAGTTCCAGGCATTACGTAGGACTGGATATTACTCCTAAGATGATAGAGGTTGCCAAAAGTAAGAATCTTAAGGGAACTGAGTGGATAGTTGGGGATTGTGAAGCGCTGCCCTTTGAGGATGAGTCTTTTGATGTGATCATATGCACAAACAGCTTTCATCATTATCCAAATCCGCAGAAGTTCTTTGACAATGTAAAGAGAGTATTAAGGCCAGGCGGAAGACTCATTCTTCAAGACTATACAGCGCCGGCTCCTATTTTATGGCTAATGAATCACACGGAGATGCCGCTTGCAAATTTGGTAGGTCATGGTGATGTTGGGGCATATTCACTTGAACAGATCAGGGCTTTTTGCGATAGTTGCGGACTATATGTCGAGAAGTTGGAAGCGGCAAGGAAATTCAGAATGCATCTGGTGGCAAGGAAGGAGATGGCAGAATGAAATTTGATGAAATTGGACTTGAGACGGGGAAAAAGCTCATGTTACTGCCAGGTACATGCTGTGACTATCAGACCAATTTTGCAAATGTTTTGCCACAGTTGTCTGAGAAATATCACCTTATTTGCGTTAACTATGATGGGTTCGATGGGGGAAATGAAATCTTTCCGGATATGATAACCGTGACCAAAAAAATTGAGGACTACATTATCGAAAAACATGGTGGTAAGATTGATGGTGCGATAGGCTCATCTCTTGGATCCAGCTTTGTGGGACAGCTGGTACAAAGAAGAAATGTACATATTGATCATGCAATATTTGGAAGCCCTGACCTTGATCAGTGCGGGAAGTTTGGTGCGTGGCTCCAATCCAAGCTGGTGGTTCCACTTCTCACAAGCTTTACCAAAAGTGAGAAGAAACAGCAAAAGACAAAGGAAAAACTAAAGAGTTTTTTTCTTATGAGTGATGAACTTGCAGATCGGTTTATGGCCTGTTTTTCCAAATTTAAACCAGAATCCATTAAAAACGAATATTATACGGATCTGATCACTTATCTTGAGGATGATATAAATGTAGAACATACAAGAGCTCATTTTATCTATGCAAATAAGATGGGAGAGAAGTACCTGAAAAGATATAAGAAATATTTTCATAATCCTGATATCAGAGAATTTGATATGCAGCATGAGCAGTGGCTTTTTGGAGAAGAAAAGTATGCACTGCCTGTTCTTGATGTGATAGATGAATTTATGGAAATGCCGGTCTGAAGTGATCCATTAAGAAATATGCTTTTGCTACTAAAGGGAGAGCATTCGAAAAACAACTTTCAGGAAGAGGACAGAGTAAAATGGAGTTAAAAAAGGTAGCAATAATCGGAGCTGGTGCTGTGGGATGTTATATCCTATGGGGCCTTTCACAGAAAGAAAACATAGATATTTCAGTGATCGCACAGGGAGAGCGCAAGGAGAGAATTGAGAGGGAAGGGCTTGTTATCAATGACAAGCTATACAGGCCTAAAGTTAAATCTCCAGCAGAAGCTCATGGGGCAGACCTGGTCATTGTCGCTGTAAAATATAATGCCCTGCAATCAGCAGTTGCAGATATAAAAGAAATTGTGGATGAGCACACAGTAGTGATGAGCCTTATGAATGGTGTAGACAGCGAGGAGACAATCGCATCAGCAATTGGAGATGATCACATTGTTCCTTCTCTTATAAAAGTTGCATCTGAAAGAAAACAAAACAGTATCCGCTTTGATCCTGAAACCACAATAGGAATCATATATGGAGAAAAAGACGGAAAGCGGTCTGACAGGACTGAGGCTATAGGAAAACTGTTTGAAGGAACGGGACTTAACTATAGGGAAACAAATGTGATCTTTTCAGAGATATGGAGCAAGTTCAGATTAAACGTAGGAAACAATCTTCCGCAGGCGATGCTCGGCGTAGGAGTAGGAGCATACGATGACAGTGAGCATGTGGCTGCAATCAGGGAAGGGCTTGTAAAAGAGCTAGATGCGATTGCAGAGGCTAAAGGTATAGATATATCTTTGGCGGCCCCATCTTCTGCCAGAGGAAGCAAGGTTTCTAAAAGGGCAAGGTATTCGACTCTTCAAGACCTGGATGCAAAGCGCCATACAGAAGTAGACATGTTTTCAGGTGCAATTATCAGTATGGGAAAAGGATTTGGCATCCCCACTCCGTACAATGAATTTGCATTTCATATGTTGAAGGCACTGGAAGAAAAGAACGATGGGCTTTTTGACTACGAATGAAATTGGCCCTCGGGTTGGCCCTCGGGGACGGGGTTTGTGGTCCATGGACCACAAACCCCGTCCCCGAGGACCACATACTAGATAAAAGAGGCAGTTATGGACACTTCAAGAAAGACAATAAATGTAGTTGCTGCGCTGATCAGAGACGGCAAAAGAGTCTTTGCCACAGCGAGGGGCTATGGAGATTATAAAGGCTGGTGGGAATTTCCAGGAGGCAAGGTTGAGACTGGAGAGAGCCCTGAAGATGCTGTGGTAAGGGAAATCAGGGAAGAACTTGATTCTGAAATCAGCGTTGATGAGTATATAAGCACAATCGAATATGATTACCCGGAGTTTCACCTGTCCATGCGTTGCTATTGGTGCAGCCTGATATCGGGCAATCTGGTGTTAAAAGAAGCAGAGGATGCCAAATGGCTTGATGTAGATACCATTGATTCAGTAAAATGGCTTCCGGCTGATATTACATTGATAGATGAGATCAAGAAAAGAATAAGCAAGTAAAAATAGTATTAGATATAGGCCTCTGACTTTTTCCAGAGTATAATCAATATGTTGTTATTTTTTATACGAGGAGGAGAAATATGAGAAAAGTATCACTTTTATTAGCAGTATCAATTTGTGCAACACTATTAGGGTGTGGAAAGACAGAAAACGCCGATTCCGGAGCAGCAACAGCATTCTCTGCAGAAGCCATCGAAAGCGTTACAGAATCAGCATCTGTGCCTGAAACTGAAACTGATACAGCTTCAACCAGCTTTACTGAAGCATTAGCCGATGAAGGCACATATTGGATGAGCGGATATTTAAAAGCTTCAGATAAAGATAGCGCAGGAGAACCGGACGAATCCGGGGTTCTTCAGGCAATCATATACGAGGCATATATTGAAGATGATATTCTTACGGTAAAAGGTGTTACCAATTTTAGAAATGACAAAGCGCAGGATCCTGTAGGAATGAATGATGTAGATGAAGCAGCATTCATCATTACTGATCAGACAGTCTTCCAGATGGTCGGCGGCGAAGACGGCCCTGAGGACGTGACAAAAGAAGAGTTTGCACAGTACTTGAAAGACTGCGCAGATTCCGGTTTGCTTCTCGACATTCAAGTTAGCGGCGCTCAAGTCGTTGTAGCCCAGATTTGCGCATAAGATGAAGTACTCTATATTAAAATAATGAATGGCCCGTATCATATGATACGGGTTTTTATTACGGAATTATTGTTGGATTAGCTGAGCTGTAGGATAAGATTGGGAAAACTGTAATACTTATCCCATTCGATCTAAGCAGATTTTCAGCATTGTAGCGTTTCCGTCAGCTCCTATCAAGGGCAAGCACCTTCGGTGTGGCTAGGTACAAGGGCCTCGGGCTCTGAATCCAGGAACAATAGGGGGTGGCTACTTTTAAGAATATGTAGGGCTATATGCTCATTTTACTGTGACAATTTATATATTAATCTGCACAGATATTGCCATGCTGTTTACTCCTTGCAATTACAGCATTTATGACCTAATCAGCAGTTTTCATTTGTCTAGGTCATGTTTTGGGTCATGGTTATGCCTTGCGATTACATAATTTATGACCTAATCAACGGTTTTCATTTGTCTAGGTCATGGTTTGGGGCATGATATTGCCTTGCGATTACATAATTTATGACCTAATCAGCGGTTTTCATTTGTCTAGGTCATGGTTTGGAGCATGGTATTGCCTTGCGATTACATAATTCATGACCTAATCAGCGGTTTTCATTTGTCAAGGTCATGGTTTGGGGAATGGTATTGCCTTGCGATTACATAATTCATGACCTAATCAACGGTTTTCATTTGTCTAGGTCATGGTTTAGATAGCTCGGCCACCTCGTCTTGCTGTGATGTAGGATAAAAGCGAAAGATTTGTGATACTTATCCCATTCAATCCACGCCGATTTTCTGAGACGTGGGATAAAACCTGAAATTCTATTGAATTTATCCTACATTTTCAGCC
>JAEEGH010031359.1_pt1 | contig 10273 bp, 7 predicted proteins | sample 9134181 | NCBI WGS metagenome assembly JAEEGH01 (sample SAMN16246544, study PRJNA631951) | gut metagenome | biome: gut microbiome; feature: rumen; material: DP-attached | host: Bos | place: Iran: Karaj | collected 2018-10 | reverse complement strand
GCTTTTGGCGATTGCTCCGTGGGGAACGATCTCAATTTCGCCCTTTATTTTACTCTGGCTTTTGGAAAAGTCAACCGTCATTCTGCACAATTCGGCCATTTTATTTTCGTCATATTTCATAGTATTTCACATTTCCGCCGAGCGATCCGCCGTTTTATCCCCTTCAGCCGGCCGCCCTGAACACAGCAGAAAAAGAAAAGGGGGCGTGTTGCAAAATGCCCCTCCCCCGTCATTGCGAAGCCCCGAAGGGGCTGTGGCAATCCGTTTCCCCTCGGATAGAGGACGGATTCCCACGCCAGCGTGCGCGCTGGCTCGGAATGACGGGCGGTAATTACATTTTGCAACACGCCCCTCGCAAAAAACAGGCGGAAAGGAAGCGCTCACTCCGCTTTCTGGCGGTTTTTCTTGGCTTCCTTCAGCAGGATGTTCGCTTCCGCGGTGAGCTTGTCCGGATAGTAGATGATGTTCACCGGCAGCTGCCGGTTCAGGGAGAGGTAGCCGTAGATGGGGTTCGTGACAGGGCTGTCCCAATCGCTGAAGAACATGACGCCCTTGCCGCTGGAGGTATCGAAAAGGGCGGCGGAGGCCTGGTTGGTGCTGCGGAAGCGGGGACGGAAGCCGAACTCCGCGCAGCATTCCCGGATGACGCCGCTGAACCGCTTGCTGAGCTTGCTCACATCGTCGTCATACACCAGGAAGGGCAGCTCCTTCAGCTCCGTCGGGGAGGTGACGCCGGGGAACTGCTCCGGGGAATAGAGCATGCCGCAGCCGGTGGCGGCCACGGGGCAGGAGCTGGGGCCGAGGGGGGAGGCGGCATAGAACTCGTGGGTGATGATGATGTCGAAGGTCCCGCTGCTGAGACGGCTCAGCAGCTCTGACAGGCGGTAGGACTCCACGGTGTACTGCACCTCCGGATGGTCCGCCAGGAGGGAGCGCAGCAGCTCCGTGGGATAATGGGGATTCCAGGTCTCGGGGCAGCCGATCTTCAGAACCCGCCCCGCATTGGAGTTCAGCCGATGGATCTCCTCCAGCGTCCGCTGAAATTCCCGCTCGGACTGTTCCAGGAAATCATTGAGGAGCCAGCCCGCCTCCGTCACCGACAGGCTGCTGCCGGAGCGCTCAAAGAGGCGGCAGCCCAGTTCCTCCTCCAGCTTGGAGATATTCTTGCTGATGGCGGGCTGGGAAGTATAGAGCAGATTGGAGGCCTTGGTGAAGCTGAGGGTGCGCAGGACGGCGGAAAAACAATTGAGCTGCGTTCTGGTCATGACGGGTATCTCCCATTTATATAATCATTCTGTTATATATAAATTACTATAATTCAATTGGATTTTCAAGGGCAAATATGATTGAATTGTTATGGGAAAATCACTTTTTTCTCTTGCGTATTGATGAAAAAACCATGAAAATAGGAGGATTTTTGCAGCATGATCCGTAAAGCGACTGTGGAAGGCGGCGTCGTCCGGGGCATCCCCGCGGCGGACCCGCGGATCACTTCCTTCAAGGGCATCCCCTTCGCCGCCCCTCCCGTGGGCCCCAACCGCTGGCGGGCTCCCCAGCCCGTTATCCCCTGGGAAGGGGAACTGGCCTGCCTCACCTTCAAGCCCATCTCCATGCAGCATATCCCCGGCCTGGACAAGGACAACATCTATTCCCGGGAATGGAACGTGGACCCGGAGATCCCCATGGACGAGGACTGCCTCTACCTGAACGTGTGGACCCCCGCCAAGACCCCGGATGAAAAGCTGCCCGTCTTCGTATGGTACTTCGGCGGCGGCCTGCGGGAGGGCAACCCCGCCGAGATGGAATTCGACGGGGAGCGCATCGCCCGCCGGGGCATCGTGGTGGTCACGGTGAACTACCGGCTGAATGTCTTCGGCTTCCTGGCCCATCCCCAGCTCACGAAGGAGCAGCCCGACGCGCCCTCCAACTTCGGCCACCTGGACCAGCAGGCGGGCACCCGCTGGGTCAAGCGCAACATCGCGGCCTTCGGCGGCGACCCGGACAACATCACCATCGGCGGCCAGTCCGCCGGGGGCGGCAGCGTCTGCGCCCAGCTCACGAGCCCCCAGAACGAGGGCCTGTTCCGGCGGGCCATCATCCAGAGCGGCATCATGGCCGGGGTCTACAACACCTTCTTCCCCGGCGCGAAGCGCACTTTTGCCGACGCGGAGGAGCAGGGCGTCAAGTTCTTCGACTTCCTGGGGGTCAAGACCCTGGAGGAAGCACGGGCCATCGACGCTGTGACCCTGCGGGACAAGTGCGAGGAATTCAAGGGCTGGTTCGGCACCACCTCCGACGGCGTGTTCCAGACCGGGGAGGCCACGGACAACATGATGCGGGGCAAGCGTTACCCCGTTCCCCTGATGATCACCCGCACCATGGACGAATTCGCCAGCGGCCTCATGGCCAACACCAAGGAGGAATTTGAGGAGAAGGCCAAGGCCATCTTCGGGGACCAGGCCGGCACCTTCCTGCGCATCTGCACCGGCGAGGTGGGGGAAAAGGTGAAGCGCAGCTTCGTCAACGGCCTGGAGATCGCGGTGAACGCCCTGGTGCGCCAGCAGAAGGAGCTGGGCCCCGATACCCCCGTCTACTACGCCGTCTTCGACGCGGAGATCCCCGGCTGGGACAACCCCGGCACCTTCCACAGCGTAGACCTCTGGTTCTATTTCGAGACCCTGGCCAAGTGCTGGCGGCCCTTCGTGGGCAAGCACTATGACCTGAGCCGCAAAATGTGCAACTACTGGGCCAACTTCATCCGCTGCGGAGACCCCAACGGCTCTGACGCCGACGGCACCCCCATGCCCCGCTGGGAGCCTCTGAAGGCCGACGCCCCCTATGCCATGATCTGGGGCGACACGGTGGAGATCAGCAAGGAGAAGCCCGAGGAGCTGGTGGAGCTGTGCATCGAGACCTACCGCAAAGGCCTGAAGGCCAAGGAGGGCTGAGATGCCGAAAAAGGCCAAACTCACCATCCACCCCGCCTTCCGCATCGGGGCCATCTCTAAGCGGCTCTACGGCGCGTTCCTGGAGCCCATCGGCAACATGGTCAACGGCACCATGTATAACCCCAAGCACCCCACGGCGGACGACAAGGGCTTCCGGGGCGACTTCATCCGGGCCCTGCGGGAAACGCCCCTGCCTGCGGTGCGCCTCCCCGGCGGCAACTTTGTCTCCGGCTGGGACTGGAAGGATTCCATCGGCCCCCTGTCTGAGCGCAAGACCCACCTGGACCTGGCCTGGCACCAGTACATCCCCAACGACGTGGGCCACGACGAATACCTGACCTGGGCCGAGCGGGCGGGGGTGGAACCCCTCTACACCATCAACCTGGGCACGGGGAACCTGAACGACGCGGTCTACATCACGGAATACACCAACCACGAGGGCGGGACCTGGTGGTCCGACCTGCGGCGGAAATACGGCCATGAGAAGCCCTACGGGGTGAAGCTCTGGTACCTGGGCAACGAGATGGACGGCCCCTGGCAGGTGGCCTCCTGGGAGCGGGACCCCCGGGGCTACGGCATCCTGGCAAACGAGACCAGCAAGGCCATGAAATGGGTGGACGGCTCCATCGAGACCGCCGTGTGCGTCTCCTCCTCCCCCTTCCTGGCCCACTATCCCCAGTGGGACCTGGAGGTGCTGCAGGAATGTTATGAGTCCGTGGACTATGTTTCCCTCCACCACTACCACTCCGCCCCGCCGGACGACTGGGCGGCCCTGCTGGGAGGCAGCGTCTACTTCGAGGACTATATCAACACGGAGATCGCCCTCTGCGACTTCATGCAGACGAAATGCCGCAGCACCAAACAAATGATGCTCTCCTTCGACGAATACGGGGTCATGCCCCGGCCCCACGGCACCGTGGAGCCGGGCTACGGCATCCACAACCTCTACCGGGCCCATTACCAGTTCCGGCCCGAGCAGCGCTATGTCCGCCACGACCCGGACAAGATGTCCCCCTTCGGCCCCGGCATGGGCATGGGGGACATGGTGAATGCCCTGTCGAATACCAGTGTGTTGCTGGCCTTCCTGCGCCACGCGGACCGGGTGAAGGTGGGCTGCATGACCGGCGGCCTGGGGGCGGTGGTGGCCTCCGACCACGACCATGTTTGGCACAGCGCCTCCTACTATCCCTTCACCCAGCTGATGGAGTGGGGCAAGGGTACCAGCATGCAAGTGAGCGTGGACTGCGACACCTTCGACATCCCCGGCTATGTGGTGGACGACAATTCCGCCTACGCCCGGCGGGAGGGCCTCCCCTTCATCGACGCGGCGGCGGCCCTCAGTGAGGACGAGAGCGAGCTGAACATCTTCGTCATCAACCGGGGTTGGGAAACCTCCAACGACCTGGAGCTGGACGTGTCCGGCTTCGAGGGCTGGCAGCTGACGGAGCACCTGGAGATGTGCTCCAAGGACCTGAAGGCCGCCAACACCTTCGAGAATCCCGACGCGGTGAAGCCGGTTCCCAACGCCGCCACCAGGCTGGAAGCGGGCAGGGTGCAGGCCACCCTGCAGCCCCTGAGCTGGAACGTGATAAGGCTTAAAAAGGCGTAACCCCCACAGAAAAAGCTCCCTGCGGCGAATGAACTGCCGCAGGGAGCTTTTGTTCTCTTGCTCTATTCTTCTCCGTGCCAGACTGCCCCGGCGGGGATGCGCTCCGCCTTGCCGAAGGTGGGCTGGAACCAGACGTCCAGGGACGAGGGATTGCGGATCATGGTCCCGTCGGCCGAGTATTCCAGGGCTCGGAAGGCTTTGACATATTTCAAAATCTCACCGTTGGTGCAGATCCAGAGCTTTTCCCTGTGCCGGTCGATATATTCGCAGAGTTCCTCGATCACATTCCAGTTGTCCGCCCCGTCGAACTCATAGGCGTGGCCCCAGACATAGAACAGGGAAGCGCCCATGGTCATGCCCTCGCAGAACTGCCTGGCCAGCTCCATGAGCTTTTCATCGGCGTGGTGGCAGGTGGGGTCCCAGCGGAGGAAATCCCGGGGCAGGCTGAAGGAATGGGTGGAGACCGTCGTGCGCGCCCCCTCGTAGCCCGCCATGCGCAGGGCCTCCACCACCTCGTCGCTAAGAGTGCCGAAGGGATAGGCAAACATGCGCATGGGCTCCCCCGCGTGCTTCTCCAGCTGCCGCTTATCCTCGATGATCTCATAGACCATGCGGGATCTTCCCATGGTGTCCAGGGCGCTGTGATAAAGGGCGTGGCCCCCCAGCTCATGGCCCGCATAGGTCTCGTCCCAATCCTTCTCCTCCATCCGCACCACGGTCTCGCTGAACCTGTGGCCGCACAGACCGGCATTGAGGTTGAAGGTGCACTTGAGGCCATGGCTGCGGAAAAGCTCCGCCAGCCGCCGGTCCTGGGTGACCCCGTCGTCATAGCTGAGAGTAAAGGCCTTGCTCAGGCCGCCGGGGAAAAGCATGGTGTCGAATCGCATGGACATGGCGTTTTCTCCTTTCTTACCGGCTGTAAACGCTCTCAAACAGTTCGCCCGTGGGGACCAGCAGCGTATAGGTCCAGCTCGTATAGGAATCCCCGTCCTCCCTGCCGTAGTAGAGGGTCATCAGCAGGGTGTCCGTCTCATAGTAGACCGTGCCGGGCGCGATATCCGCCGGGATGGGCAGCAGGGCCACCGTCCCGTCGCCGCCGATGAAATAGGCTTCCGTGTCTCCCGCGTAGGTCAGGCCCATGATGAAGATGTAATAGGGGGTATCCGAGCCTTCCATCCAGCAATAGGAGTCGGCTTCCTGCACCCCGTCGCCGTAGCGCTCAAGCACGTTGGCGAGGGCGCTCTCGAAGTCGGCGGCGGAGAGCTTCTCGTCCCTTTCCAGGGTCAGCACATTCACCGGGTCCGGCTGCCAATCGCTGACGAAGGTGTCGGGCTCCGCTACGTAAGTCACCTTGCCGTCCACGACGTCGCAGTATTCATTGGAGCGGAAACGCCAGTCCCCCGGCGTCTGCTCCAGCACTACCTTGAATTCGCCCTGGAACCAGCTGCCCTCGCCGGAAGCGGACCCTTCATAGAACAGGGTCACGAAATCGCCCTGCTTCCAGCCCCAATCCATGATGGGGTCTCCCATGCGGTTGGTATCCCCGTGGAAGTGGTAGTAGCAGTCCGTTTCCTCCACATAATTCATGCGGTAAAGGCCATAACCGCTCATATCCGCCAGTCCGAGACCCAGGTAATCCTTCAAAACCTCGTCCATTTTCTCCGTTGGGAGCTTGTCAGCATCCGTCCAGGTGCTCCATTCGCCATATTTCATCATGTAGGCCCTGATGTCTGTCAGGTCGGCGATCTCATCATCGTCGCCGACGCCACGAATCCCGTTGTAGAAAGTCTCGCACAGGTTCACGTCCTGGGGGACGGCGTAGGTGGAATAGAGGAACTGAGAGCGCATGAAGTCTTCATAGAACCAGTAGCCCCATTCCGCCAGCTCGATATTGGTGAGCCACTCCGCCCCTTCCGGCAGCTCCAGCCAGTCGGGGACCTCGTATTCCGCCGGGGCGGGCTTGGAAGAGTCCGAAGGAGCCGGGGCTTCCGTGGGTGCGGGTTCTTCGGTGGGCGTAGGCGCCTCCGTGGGAGCTGGGGCGTCCGTGGGTGCGGGAGCCTCCGTGGGAGCTGGGGCGTCCGTGGGTGCGGGAGCCTCCGTGGGAGCTGGGGCGTCCGTGGGAGCGGGAGCCTCGGTGGGAGCTGGGGCGTCCGTGGGAGCGGGAGCCTCGGTGGGTTCAGGCTCCTCCGTAGGCGCGGGGGCTTCCGTGGGTGCAGGCGCTTCCGTAGGTGCGGGAGCGGGCGCTTCCGTGGGCGTGGGAGGGGTGAGCTTCATACAGCCCGCCGCCAGCAGCATCAGGCCTGCGAGCAGGATTGCCAGAGCTTTTTTCATCATCAAAACCTCACTTTCCAATCTGTCGATATATCTATTGCAGTTCCTTCAAATAAGCGCGGATGGTGGCCTCCACCTCCGTGACCTCCGCCTCGAAGCTGAGGGCGGGCACCCGCAGGGCCCCGTGGCCCAGGATGATGACCTGCTCCATCCCATCGGAGGTGGCGACCCGGACCCGGTGGTGCTTCCGCAGGTCGTAGGTGGCCTTTTCGATATACATGTCCGCCGTCTCCGCCTCCCTGGTGTAGACCACGTCCAGGCCTCCCAGGTGCTCGATGGAGCCGGGGTTGCCCTTCACCTTGTAGGCGTCGAAGACCACGATCACCGGGGATTGCTTGAAGCCCTGGTAATTCCTGAGCCGCTCGATCAGCCGGTGCCGGGCCGCATCCAGGTTCTCCTCCGCCAACTTGCGGAGGCTGTCCCAGGCGTGGATGATGTTGTAGCCGTCGATGAGGAGGTATTCCGGCCCCTCGTCGGCGGCGGTCATTTTCCAGGGCTTGTCCGCCCGGGGAGCGCTGCGCACCGCCATGGCCCGGGCCTTCTCCCGGCGGATGGGTCCGTAGGTCCGCTCGAAGATGGCGGCCAGCTGGTCGTCCAGGGCAACCTGGGCGATATACCGCGCGGCCTGCTCCCGGAGGGAGGGTTCTTCCTTCGGGGGCTTGAGGACGCTGGGCAGGTGCATGCGGGAAAAAACCTGGTCCCAGAGCACCGTCACCCCGGCCCCATGCTCGCAGAATACGCTGTGGGGCGGGTTATCCTGGTCGGCGGCGGGGTCATAGCCGGTCTCCGCCACGATGCGTTCCTGCTCCCGGCAGGGGGCGTAGCCGTCGGGGGTGAGGGAGATGCTGCCCAGGCCGTGGGTTACGGCGGCCAGGGTCTCGGGATAGTCCCGCAGGGCGGCTACGGGGGCTTTTCCCCGGAGAACAGCGGTCTCCCCGTCGGTGACGGGGGAAGGCGTCTCCGCCCCCAGGCGGGTGAGGTCGCTGAGAACCTTGCCCACGCTCTCTTGGGGCAGCTCGATGCGGAATTGATACCAGGGTTCCAGCAGGATGCTCTTTGCCTGCATCAATCCCTGGCGGATGGCCCGATATGTAGCCTGGCGGAAATCGCCCCCCTCGGTGTGCTTCAGGTGGGCTTTCCCGGCCACGAGCTTGATCTCGATGTCCGTGATGGGCGCGCCGGTGAGCACGCCCAGATGGGGCTTTTCCAGCACATGGGTCAGGATGAGCCGCTGCCAGTTGCGGTCCAGCTCGTCCTCGCTCACATCGCTTTTCACCGTGACGCCGCTGCCCCGTTCCCCCGGGGAGAGGAGCAGATGCACCTCCGCATAGTGCCGCAGGGGTTCATAGTGGCCCACGCCCTCCACCGTGTCGGCAATGGTCTCCCGATAGAGCACCCGGGGCGGGCCGAAGGATGCGTCCAGGCCGAAGCGTTCCAGCAGGAGGGAATGGAGGACTTCCAGCTGCACCGGGCCCATGACCTGGACACAGAGCGCCTTCGTCCGTTCCTCCCAGCTGACCCTGAGCTGGGGTTCCTCCTCCTCCAGCTGCCGCAGCTGCATCAGGGCCCGGTGGGGGTCATAGCCCGCGGGCAGCAGCACCTGGCAGGTGACGACAGGACTGAGCCGGGCTTTTTCCCCGCTGCCCTCCGTCCCCAGGCCCTGGCCGGGCCGGGTCTGGCTGAGGCCCGCGACGGCAACTACGTCCCCGGGGAGGGCTTCCTCCCCCTGCTCGAACTTGCCGCCGCTGTAAAAACGGAGCTGGCTCGCCTTTTCCGTCCAGCCGGGACCGGATAGGCTGTCCCGCACCCGCAGGACGCCGCCGGTGATCTTCATATAGCTGAGGCGCACCCCGTCTTCCCTGGCGATCTTGAACACCCGGGCGCCGAACTTTTCCCCCGCCGGGGAATCGGGGGCCAGGCGGCGCAGGTCATCCAGGAACTCGGCGGCTCCCCGGAGATGCAGCGCCGCTCCGAAGCGGCAGGGGAAGAGCTTGCCCGCCTTCACGGCGGCGCGGAGGCTCGTTTCCTTCAGGCTGCCGCAGGCCAGGTATTCCTCCAGCAAGGCTTCGTCCACGAGGGACATGGCCTCCCAATCCGGCGCTTCCAGATCGAAGATGCCCTCCCCCAGCTGGCTGCGCAGGGCCGCCAGCAGCTTTTCCTTCCCGGCATAGGGCAGGTCCACCTTGTTCACAAAGAGGAAGGTGGGGATATTCCGCTGCCGCAGCAGCTTCCAGAGGGTGCGGGTGTGGCTCTGCACCCCCGCCGGGGCGCTCACCACCAGCACGGCGCAGTCCAGCACATCCAAGGTGCGCTCCGCCTCCGGGGAGAAATCCACGTGGCCGGGGGTGTCCAGCAGCGCAGCTTGCCAGCCGGGGAGCCGCAGCCGCGCCTGCTTGGCGAAGATGGTGATGCCCCGCTGCCGTTCCAGAGCGAAGGTGTCCAGGTGGGCGTCCCCATGGTCCACCCGCCCCAGGTTGCGGATGGCCCCGGACTCATAGAGCAGGGCCTCCGAAAGGGTGGTCTTTCCGGCGTCCACGTGGGCCAGGATGCCGACGACCGTCCGCCGCAGCGGCGTATTCTCTTTTTCCGCGCCCACGCTTTCACCTCCCCGATGCTTTTCATGGTCTTATCAGTATACCACAGATTTTCCCCGCCGTCGATATGGGCCCGGCCCCTTTTGTTATAGTGTCGATGGGGCAGGACTTCGCAGGGACGGCGGATCTGCTGTGATTATCAGGAATCCCGTCTGCCGGCCCGGCTTGCGGGGGTGCTGTGTTTATGGTAATATGGCAGCAGGAAAGAAGCATCCGAGTTTGGAGAGGTCAGGCCATGTCAAAAGCATCGAAGGAAAAGAAGAAGGAGAAACAAAAAATCCCTCCCGCAGAGTACACGGAAGGCGCGCTGCATTTCAAGACGGGTCCGGGCTGGAAAGCCTGCTATGACAGCGATAGAGAGCTCTATACAGCGGAAGCCTATTTGGCGGGTTACTACGATCTCTATGAGATCAGCGAAGAAGCATTCGGCAAACTGAAAACGAAAGGCATGGAACGCAGAGACGCCCATGAATTGATCGTCATGGGCAGGCATCTGTATAAAAGCGTCAGCGACCGCAACGGGTCGTATGATATCGCGCTGGATGAAAACTACGCCGCCCTCTGCCCGTGGGCGGAGGTCCAGAGCACGGGCGAATTATGGGGCAGAGAACTGACGGACTTGGCGGTGGCCATGTTCGATTCCGAAGAGCAGAACCGGGAACAACGCATGAACTTGAATGGAACAAAGGAGAATCCATAGTATGGAACCCACGAAGGAACCCACAATGGAAGAAAAGCTGCAGGCTGTGATCGCACTGTGCGAGGAGGGCGACCCGGAAATGTGCGCCTTC
>JAEEGH010031348.1_pt1 | contig 10275 bp, 7 predicted proteins | sample 9134181 | NCBI WGS metagenome assembly JAEEGH01 (sample SAMN16246544, study PRJNA631951) | gut metagenome | biome: gut microbiome; feature: rumen; material: DP-attached | host: Bos | place: Iran: Karaj | collected 2018-10 | reverse complement strand
CCATACAAAAAAGGGACCTATCTTTCGATAAATCCCTTCATCACATATACTATCCGTATTTTATGCTGTTCTTTTTATATATCGGACGATCACATTTCCTGTTTTAGCTTCTTGATCTCGCTGAAGACAACGTCGTTTATTACTTTGATATATGTTCCCTTCATTCCCGACGATCTTGATTCAATAACTCCCGCACTCTCAAATTTCCTGAGCGCATTTACTATAACGCTTCTCGTGATTCCGACTCTGTCCGCGATCTTACTTGCAACAAGCACGCCTTCCATTCCGTCAAGCTCATCAAATATATGAATGATCGCCTGCATCTCAGAAAATGACAATGTTCCAATCGCCGATTTTACAACAGCAAGCTTTCTACTCTCTTCCGCATTCTCTTCATTTACGGCGCGGAGCATCTCAAGTCCCACAACCGTCGTTCCGTACTCGCACAGAATAATATCATCGATATCATAAGGTTTATCCGTCTTATAGATAAAAAGAGTACCGAGCCTTTCTCCGGCAATCTCTATGGGAGTAATGATTGCCTGAAATTTACTGCTGTCTATTCCTTCAAATCCGAGGGTCTCAAGATTAACATTTTCCTTTGTTGAAAGAATTGTAAGCAGTCTTTCGTTGAGCATCGGGTCTATAAACGATCCGACACTGTCAACCAGCAGTCCGCTGAGTGACTCAACGCTGGCGCTCTCGCCGATTCCCAGAACTTTTCCTTTCTTACTTATTACAAACATGTTTGATGAGAGAATATCACATAAAACCCTGCAGATATCATTAAAGACCACTTTTCCCAAATTGCTGTTATGGAGCAGTTTTCCAATTTTTCGGGTTTTATCCAGTAGTTGAACACTACTCATAAGAATCTCCTTCTTCTATCATTAAAAAGATTTGTTTTCGTGGTGTCTTAACGTAATCTTAGCATAAAAATATAGGCGCTTCAAACAATAAAGCGCCTACAATTATGAAAAAAATCTAAATTTTTCTAAATATTCAACCAACTCAATTATTCTTCTCGAGTTCGTCCTTATTGCATACAAATCCGCAATCGGTATTTGTACAAGCCAGCTTGCTGCTCTTAGCAACCATAAGACTTCCGCACTTTGGACATTTTGTCGAAACAGGTCTTGCCCAAGACATGAAGTCGCACTCCGGATTATCAATGCATCCGTAGAAGATACGTCCCTTTCTTGTGCGCTTCATAACAATATCTTTACCGCACTTAGGGCACTGAACACCAATCTTCTCATAATAAGGCTTGGTATTCTTACACTCAGGGAATCCGGGACAAGCAAGGAACTTACCGTGCGGTCCGTACTTGATAACGAGATTTCTTCCGCAAACTTCGCAGATCTCATCCGTAACTTCGTCCTGAACCTGAATCTTCTCCATTTCCTTCTCTGCATCGGCAACAGCCTGATCAAGGTCGGGATAGAAGTTTCTGATAACAGTTTTCCACTTAACCTCACCGTCGGCGATTCCGTCAAGAAGTGATTCCATGTTGGAAGTAAAGTTTACATCAACAATCTGAGGGAAAGCGTCATTCATCATTTTATTGACAGCCTGTCCAAGCTCTGTGATGTAAAGGCTCTTATTTTCTTTTGTAATATAATGTCTTGCAATGATCGTAGAGATTGTAGGTGCGTATGTACTTGGTCTGCCGATACCAAGAGCCTCCAGATCATGTACAAGAGAAGCCTCTGTATAATGAGGAGCCGGCTGCGTAAAGTGCTGGTCTTCCTCAAATGACTCAAATACAAGCTCAGAGTCCACATTAAGATTGGAAGAAATAACATTCTTCTCAACCTGATCGTCTTCGTCGGTATATACATTAAGGAAACCGTCGAATACAGTCTTTGATGCAGCCATTGTAAATCTGTGCTCTCCCGCATCAATCTTAACCGATGTCGTCTCATATTTTGCGGCAGCCATTCTGCTTGCCATGAATCTTCTCCATATGAGCTGATAGAGTCTGAACTGATCCTTTGAAAGGTATTCTTTTACCGTAACGGGATGTTTATCGATATACGAAGGTCTGATCGCTTCGTGTGCATCCTGAATCTTAACATCCTGCTTCTTTGTTCCGGTGTTTGAAGCAAGATACTCATCACCGAAATTCTCGGAAATATATTTATTTGCAGTTGCGACAGCTTCATCCGAAACACGTGTGGAATCTGTTCTGAGGTAAGTGATAAGACCAACCGTTCCCTCTTTTCCAAGGTCGATTCCTTCATAGAGCTGCTGAGCAACACGCATTGTCTTCTGTGTAGAGAAGTTGAGCGATTTTGAAGCTTCCTGCTGAAGTGTTGATGTTGTAAAAGGAAGAGGTGCCTTCTTGGTTCTCTCGCCCTTCTTTATATCCGTAACCTTGAACTTCTTGCCCTTAAGTGAAGCGCAGATTGCATCAAGATCGGCTTTGCTTTCTATTTCTTTCTTCTCATCGGTCGTTCCGTAGTAATGAGCTACGATAGGCTTCTTCTCGCCTTTTATCTTGAGATTGACATCAAGTGTCCAATACTCTTTGGGAATAAAAGAATCAATCTCTTCTTCCCTATCCGCAATGATCCTAAGTGCAACCGACTGCACTCTTCCGGCACTTAAGCCTCTTTTTATCTTGGACCAGAGAAGCGGTGAAATGCTGTAACCAACCATTCGGTCAAGCACTCTTCTTGCCTGCTGTGCATCAACGAGATTCATATCAATGTCCCTTGGATGCTTCATTGCTTCCTTGACGGCATTCTTTGTGATCTCATTGAATGTAACTCTCTGTATCTTAACATCCGATTCATTTAATTTAAGAGCCGAGATAAGGTGCCATGAAATAGCTTCACCCTCTCGGTCCGGGTCAGTTGCGAGATATACGCACTTGGCCTTCTTGACCTGTTTTCTGAGAGAAGCGAGTACATCGCCCTTTCCTCTGATTGTTATATATTTAGGTTCGAAGTCATTATTGATATCTACCCCCATCTGACTTCTCGGAAGATCTCTGACATGACCGTTACTTGCCGCAACTTCATATCCGGAACCCAAAAACTTCTTTATAGCTTTAACCTTTGTGGGTGACTCAACGATAAGAAGCGAATTTTTCTTATCCCCTGTACGTTTGCTACTTGCCATTGTTTAAATTATGCCCCTTCATATATATTAATTGTTAATTATGTTTGTTCCGCTTAAAACTCACGTTCTTATTAATATACATTTTTAAAGTTTTCGTCAACCCCTTTAATAAATTATTATCAATTTGCTGCCACCTTAACCTGCTTTGACAAATGATGAAGAGCCTTCTCCTCATACATCCTGCTGTCAACAAATTCCATGAAATCTTTGCCGTGCATTTCCATTTCCTTGCTGTAAACGGCAATGCCCGCACTCACCGAAAGATCCATCTTGCCGCGGTTGCTCCACTCAAAATCTTCAACAAGTTTTTTAACCTGATGAATTCTCTTTTCAATCTCGAGTTCATCGGTCATATGAGTTATAATGCAGAACTCGTCTCCACCATATCTTCCGACAACGTCCTTCTTGTCAAACGTCTCAAGAAGGATTGCCGCGATTCCCTCAAGCACCTCGTCTCCGACCTTATGTCCGAAGTTATCGTTTATAAGCTTGAAGTAATCAATATCTATCATGACGGCGCAGAAAGGATTCTCCGCACTGTCAGCCATAGCTTTTCGAAGTGCCGCATCTATTCCTCTTCTGTTCACGGTTCCCGTCAGATAATCCATATGGATGTCTCTTCTCTGGACATAGATAAAAAGAACCATAAACGCAAATACGGAAGATGCGTAAGCAAAGTTTATATACGGGATAAAATACTGCAGGATCTCTCCCGTAAGAACTATAGCCGGAAGCGCCTGAATCGGTGCTACGTACCACTTGTGGATATAGCTCTTATATACAGTTATAAACGCAAAAATTATCGCACATGACATGATCTGCATAAAAAGTCTTAACATATACAAACTTCCCCTCTCAAAACCCGTCTTATAGCTGATTAAAAACCATCCCTTTGACAGATGCGCATCAAGAGCAACAAGTATAAAGTTAAAGATCGCATAGATCATAATAGGGTTTATATATAAGTTTCGTCCGCTCCTGTCATCGGCGGTAACAAAACTGTCAATATATTTAATTGCGAATAGGAAGCTGAACGGATCCAGAGCGTATATCAGATAACTTGTCAGTTTCGAAAGGAATATGAAGTTTCCGTCAGAAAGACTTACTATGTCTCTCACAGCGGAAACTCCGACCAATATGGCCAGTATTCCGATCAATCTGATATAAGCTGCACTGGAATGAGACTTTCTGCCCCTCTCCTGGAAGAACAGTAACATAAGAGACAGAAACAATGTGTAAACATTAATCACAAAATCCCCTAAGAACGCCATATCCATAGCAAATCCCCCTATTAGTTTAAGAAAACAACGTTTATTTGTTGCCAATATTTCCTAAACAAAACCCTTATACATTTTTACTACGGGGGTCTATTTTTTTCAAGACGTCTTAGTCATAATACACAAATGTCAGTGCAAGATTTGCGAGTATTGGTGCAGTTTTATGCATATTTTATAAAAATTCTCTAAACAATAACACGAGATATTATAAAGTTGCGCCAATTTTAGTTACCGCTTGTAATTGCATTGTCTATGTTTTCAGAAAGCCAGGCTATCCATTCATCGAAGCCCTCACCCGTCTTTGCACATATAGGAATTATCTTGGCTTTCGGATTTCTCATCAGAACATATTCTTTGCATTTTTCGAGATCAAAATTAAAATATGGCATGACATCGATTTTATTGATCAAAACCACGTCGCATATAGAAAACATGAGGGGATACTTAAGAGGCTTGTCATCCCCTTCAGGTACGGAGAGGATCATTGCATTCTTGGTACTTCCCGTATCAAACTCCGCGGGACATACAAGGTTCCCGACATTCTCAAGAACGGCAAAATCAACGTCTTCAACTCCCAAAGCCTTGATTCCCTGCCTAGTCATGTCGGCATCAAGATGGCACATTCCTCCTGTGTGAAGCTGTATCGCCTTTACCCCGGTCTCTGCGATCTTAAGTGCGTCAACATCAGAGTCTATATCAGCCTCCATGACGCCAATACGGTATTTGTCCTTAAGTCTGGCGATCGTCTGTGAAAGAGTCGTCGTCTTTCCGGCTCCCGGTGACGACATAAGATTTAAAAGAAAAGTCTTGCTCTTTTTTAACTCTTCCCTTAACCTGTTCGCATCCTCATCGTTACTTTCAAAAATACTTCTCTCAAGATCTATAATTCTTACATTTCCCATAAAATAAAACCTCCGTTTTTTAATTAAAAATTATGAAAAAAGATCTTTCTTTCTCTGAATCATTTCATCGATCTGAGACATATAGAGTTTAACATCTTTAACATTATCGCATCTCTCAATTCTGCCGTCATATCCATAAACTCTTTTTGTTACGGTTCCCGCACCAAGTGCAACAATTGACTGAACTTCTTCATTGATGAGTATATTGTAGATTCCGGCTTTTCCGGGACGCGCATAACCCGTATTTTCAAAATTTCCGCTTATATTTTTCTGCCTGTACAGATAATACGGAGTAAGCCCCATTGAAAGAGCTCCCTCAGATGCAATCTTCATCATTTCTTCCGTATTTTTAATAGAAGAAAAGACATCACCTTTTTGTTCACCTTTAAGCTCCTTCTGCTTCAGAACTTCGGCAAGTTTGGAGCCTCTCTTGATTGCAAGCGAATGAACAGTTAGATCGTCCGGAGCAAGTTTTTTTATCTCTTCCATTGTATATCTGACATCATCCGCAGTCTCATAAGGAAGGCCAAGGATAATATCCATGTTAATATTATCAAAACCTTCTTCTCTTGCCATATTATAAGAGTCCACAAGCTGGCTCACAGTGTGCCTTCTTCCGATAAGTTCAAGAGTCTTATCCCTCATGGTCTGAGGATTTACAGAAATTCTGGTAACGCCCATCTTTTTCATGGTCGCAAGTTTTTCCCTCGTGATGGAATCGGGGCGTCCCGACTCAACCGTAAGCTCTTTTACCTTTGACACATCAAGCTTATCGTAAACATATCCAAGAAGTCTCTCTATCTGCTCAGGAAGAAGCGTTGTGGGTGTTCCACCTCCGACATAGATAGTATCAAGCGTCTTGCCCTTGAAATTCTCGGAGACGTAATCAATTTCTTTCATTATGCATTCAAGATAGTCATCAACAATGTCCGCATAGGAGCATATCGGATATGATGTAAACGAACAGTAAAGACATGTCGTCGGGCAAAAAGGAATACCGATATAAAGGCTGTAACCGTTGTCATAATCGATATTTTTTAATATCTCTTTTTCCCTGTGTGCAATCGAAAGACTGAGCGCTGTCTTCTCATCGCTCGTATAATAATTATCCTTCATATATTTAAATATTTCTTCATCGTTCATGCCCTCTTCGATGAGATTCATAACGATTCGTGTAGGCCTTATACCCGTAAGATTTCCCCACGGAAGTTCTCTTTTTGTTTCAAGGCTTAACATCCTGTAAATATTCTTTTTAAGATCATTTTTGGATACGGAGACATCTATATCGTAAATCTTATCCCCTTCATCCGCTTCGTATTTCCCATCGGATGATACAATTACTTTTACATCCTCCGAAGGAAAAAAAGCTTTAAAAAGCGAATGAATATCATATCCGTATTTATCTTCCGTTGTAATAATCTTTATCATAAAAACACCCTGGTTAAAAAGAAAGAATGCAAAAAACGCATTCTTTCGTAAATTCCTATTTCATAAAAGAAAAATCTTTAAATATCTGAATTTCGGTAAATGGGTATGAGCTGCTTAAGCATATGGATTATACTCTTTCTCATGCCCGATAGTCGTTATATCCCCATGCCCCGGATAAACAATCGTCTCATCCGGAAGGACAAACAACTTTTCTCTGACAGATCTAACAAGCTCGCTCGTTGAACTTGTGGGAAAATCAGATCTGCCCACAGATTCTTCAAACAGTGTATCACCGCTTATAAGCACATTATCATCTTCTATATAATAGCAGCATCCTCCCGATGTGTGTCCGGGCGTTGCGATAAGCTTAAAAGAAATCCCCGCAGCCTCGATGATATCACCGTCTTTATATGTAACATCCGGCTTAATGCCGAAATTATTCCCAAAAGAAACGGAAAGGTTAAGATGAGGGTCGCTGCATATAGCAGCTTCCTTCTCATAACAACCAACCTTTGCTCCCGTAAGCTCCTTGAGCTCGGGAATCCCCATTATATGATCGAAATGTCCGTGCGTCAAAAGTATCAGATCGACTACGAGATCATTTTTTGATAATTCTTCAAATATTCTTTTTCCCGCATCCGCAGGATCGAAAACGACAACATGTTTCTTGCCGTTTTCATCGATTCTGTCCGCATCAAAAACAAAATAGCAATTTGTAGCTATCATTCCGAGCGTCAGCACACCGACCTGTATGTTATGCTTACTCATCAGCCTGTCGTCCTTTCGATGTCGATTACGCTTTCGATCATTCTTATCTTATCTACAATTCCTCTAAGCTGTCCTCTTGAAGAAACCTTAAAGGACATTTCCATAGTCGCAAGTCCCTGCTTGCTTGTTCTTGTATTCATTGAAATGATATCAATATCTTTTTCCGTAAGTGCTCTGGAAATATCAGCCAAAAGACCGTTTCTGTTATTTGCAAATATCTTGATGGTAGCAACATATTTGCCGCCGCTCTGAGAATCGGACTGCCATTTTGCTTCAATAAGCCTTGTTTTGTCCTCTTCCTGCATTTTAATAACATTGACGCAGTCTCTTCTGTGAATCGAAACTCCTCGGCCTCTTGTAACAAAGCCGCATATCTCATCACCGGGAACCGGATTGCAGCACTTGGAAAATCTGACTGCAACATCATGAACGCCCTTGACGATAATTGCATTGTCGGAACTCGAAACCTGAGGCGTTACATTTGACTCGGCAACAGCCGCAAGTACCTCTTCATCAGTCATGTTGCGCTTGTGATCTTTTTCTCCAAGCTCAAGCATCTTATTGATAATCTGGCCCTCTTTTAGACCGCCGTGTCCAACAGCCGCAAGTACAGCATTCCAATCATGGAATCCGTATTTATTGATAACTATAGCCTGAAATTCAGGCTTTGATATTGCAAAAAGATCTATTCCCTTACTCTTACAATACTCAATGAGAAGTTCTCTTCCTTTTGCGATATTCTCTTCTTTAAGCTCATTTCTGAACCACTGATTGATCTTATTCTTGGTCGAAGTAGCCTTGGCGATTGCAAGCCAGTCTCTACTCGGTCCTCTTGAATTCTGGCTGGTGATAACCTCAACTCTGTCGCCGTTCTGAATCTTGTAATCAATCGGAACGAGTTTACCGTTTACCTTGGCTCCTATCATCTTATTACCTACAGCAGAATGAACGCTGTACGCAAAGTCGATGGGCGTAGAGCCCGCCGGCAGATTCTTAACTTCTCCCGTGGGAGTAAAGCAATAAACATCCTCAGAAAAAAGATTAAGATCACTCTTTAAGAGGTTCATAAACTCCTGGTTGTCAGACATGTCCTGTTGCCATTCCAAGATCTGACGAAGCCATATAAGCTTCTCCTCTTCGCCGTTTTCAGCCTTACGTCCGTCTGAAGCTTCTTTATACTTCCAATGCGCAGCAATACCGTATTCGGCAGCTCTGTGCATGTCATAAGTTCTTATCTGAATCTCAAAGGGCTGACCTGTCTGACCGATAAGTGTCGTATGAAGCGACTGATACATATTGGGCTTGGGCATAGCGATGTAATCTTTAAATCTTCCGGGAATCGGCTTATACATCTCATGAATTACACCAAGTGCCGCATAACAATCCTTAACGGTTCCGACAATGATCCTTATTGCAAAAAGATCGTATATCTGATCGAGAGTCTTGTTCTGATTGCGCATCTTTTTATATATACTGAAAAAATGCTTCACTCTGCCGTTAACTTCTCCCGAAATACCGGCATCGGCAATGGCCTCTCTTACTTTTACGCAAATATCCTCGACATACTTTTCTCTCTCGTTTTTCCTTATGGCAACCTTCTCAACGAGATCGTAATAAATGTCGGGTTTAAGATATTTGAGTGAAAGATCGTCCAGCTCAACCTTAATACGGCTGATACCGAGCCTTCCGGCAATAGGTGAATAAATATCAAGAGTTTCCTGAGCAATCCTCGACTGTTTTTCGGGAGGCATATGCTCAAGCGTGCGCATATTGTGAAGTCTGTCGGCAAGCTTGATAAGGATGACTCTGATATCTTTTGCCATAGCAAGGAACATCTTTCGAAGGTTCTCTGCCTGAAGCTCCACTTTATCTTTAGAGTAGTTTAACTGAGTAAGTTTTGTGACACCGTCTACAAGGTCGGCGATCTCGGCTCCGAACTCTCTTGCCACATCTTCGTATGTATAATCGGTATCTTCAATTATATCGTGCAGAATACCTGCGATTATGGATTCCTTATCAAGTTCAAGCTCTGCAAGGATGATCGCAACACAAAGAGGGTGAGAAATGTAAGGCTCACCCGATTTGCGGAGCTGTCCGTTGTGCTTTTCGTCAGCAACATGATATGCTTTTTCAATAAGAGATATGTCTGTAGACGGATGATACTGTCTTATTATCTCTATAAGTCTGTCAAACAGCTGCTCCTTCGGCGTAAATGCGTCAGGAACCGGCATATTATCCTTGCTGGCGGAAGAAACGATCTCCTGCCCTATATTAAGTTCTTTAGCTTCCTGTAACTTTACGTCATCCATTCTGTATCCCTGCTTTTTGCGTAAATTTTCACTGATTATCATTTAATTATAATAATTTATCCGTGAAATTGCAAGAAAAAATACCCGAAGCTCCGTTTAACGCCTTGATAACAACGACTTTGCTCATTTTTCAAAAAATCCCAATAATTAGTATATTATTCGGTTTTGCAGACCGATATAATTGTAAGCAGGAGGAAATCAATATGAAGAAAATACTTAAACCAATCTCGCTGCTTTTAGTGTCAGCCCTTATGCTCACACTATTTGCATGCGGCAAAAAAATTACAGATGTACCAGGTACGTCTGTAAAAAATGAAGTTACGGATGTACCGAATGCATCTGTAAAAAGCGACGAAACCCGCACAGATACTGAAGATACTGAAGATTCGGATGTTACAGATGTACCTGGTACATCTGTAAAAGAAGAAGATACACAGGTACCCGGTACATATGTATTAAACTCAG
>JAEEGH010031345.1_pt1 | contig 10276 bp, 8 predicted proteins | sample 9134181 | NCBI WGS metagenome assembly JAEEGH01 (sample SAMN16246544, study PRJNA631951) | gut metagenome | biome: gut microbiome; feature: rumen; material: DP-attached | host: Bos | place: Iran: Karaj | collected 2018-10 | reverse complement strand
CCTGGCAGCGACTTCACGTATAGCCTGTAGCGGTACCCTTGCCGCCACAGCCAACGGCGCACCACCAGCTCGGGCTTGGTGTCGCGTCCCCTGATGCGGCTCATGCACCTGTGCCGCTGTTCCCGTGTCATCCTGTCAGCCATATTGCTGCAAAGTTACCATATTTCAATCACTGCACAACCGGGTAACGCGTTTTTTTGACAGAAAATGGCGGCTGGTTGAGGTGATGTGGGGAATTTGTTGTATCTTTACACTCTGAAAAATTACGAGGAAAACATGAAATTCAGCGAAGTTTTAGGTAATGAGCAAGCGATAGGGCAGATACGGCGGATGATAGATACCGACCGTTTGCCTCATGCGCTGTTACTCTATGGTGAGCCGGGCGTGCCAAAGTTAGGTCTGGCGATGGCTGCAGCGCAGTATCTGCACTGCAAGAACCATGTTGACGGTGACTCATGCGGCGTTTGCCCGATGTGCCGTCAGCATCAGTCGTTCAACCAGGTAGATACGCACTACAGCTACCCGTTTACCAACCGTAAGAGTGACAGCACCAACCAGTGTGACGCCGACGATTATATTGATGAGTGGCGTGAGTTTGTCACCAAGTATCCTGTCGAGGATTATCAGGCATGGCTGACGCTTTTGAAGAACGACAACGCCCAGCCGCAAATCTTTGTGCGTGAGGCCGACAACATCATGCGCAAGATGACCTTGAGCGCCTATACCGCCAAGTATAAGGTCCTCATCCTGTGGCTCCCCGAGAAGCTCAAGGACGAGGCTGCCAACAAGCTGTTGAAGCTCATCGAGGAACCCTATGATGACTGCAAGTTCATCCTTGTGAGCGACAATGAGAAAGCCATCCTGGGAACCATCCTGTCGCGCTGCCAGCGCATCGAGTTACGCAAGCCTTCTACACCGATGGTCGCGCAGTATCTGGCCCAACGTTACGGTATGGACATGCAGAATGCGCTCGCTCTCGCTGCACCCGCCGACGGCAACGTTATCATGGCTGAACGCATGGTGGAAACAGGCAGTGAGTTCCATGAGTTCCGTGAACGTTTCATCGAACTGATGCGCCTGTCCTATCAGCACGACCTCGCCAAACTCAAAGTCTGGAGCGAAGCCATTGCCGACATGAAGCGTGAAAAGACTCGCCGTTTCCTTGACTACGCGGTGCGTCAGGTGCGTGAAAACTTCATTTATAACCTTCACAATCCAGCGCTCAATTACCTCACGCGCGAGGAGGAGGCGTTCTCTACCCGTTTCTCTCCGTTCATCAACGAGCGTAATGTCGAGGGTATCGTCAGAGAACTGGAACGTGCCAGCATCGACATAGCTGGTAACGCTAATGCCAAGTTGGTGCTCTTTGACCTCACTATCCGCCTCTCGATACTGATTAGGAAATAGCGACCCAAAGGATTATAATATCCTTAAAGACAGAATAATAAAAAACTGAAAAACAATGAAAACTTTCCTGCAACAAGTGGCTAATCACTACCTCAATGCACAAGGCCTTGAGGACTATTGCTTTGTATTCCCCAACCGCCGCAGTGGCCAGTTCTTTTCCCATTATTTGCAACAGGATTTGGTCGAAGCAGACCGTCAGAGCGGTATGTTAAAGCCTCATCTGATGCCTCGTGTGACCTCAATCAACGACCTCGTGGCCGAGTTGACAGGCACGGTGGCAGCGACCGATATCGAGATGATGTTTGCCCTGTATGATGCTTATTGCCAGGTGATGGGAGACAAGGCGCAGGAGTTTGACAAGTTTATTTATTGGGCACAGCTCATTATCAGTGACTTCAACGATATAGACCGTTCGTTGGCCGATGTTCACGAGATTTATCAGAACCTGGAGGACCTGCATGACTTGAGCAGCAATTATCTCTCTCCCGAAGTGGAGGAGAAGGTAAGGAAAATCTTTGGAGACAGCCTTTTCACCGCCTTCTTTGACACGAGTGCCGATGCCTCGTTGTGGCGACTTTTCGGTGCGGAGAAATCTGAAGAAACAGAGGGCGATCGCGACGTGGTGAAACGCGAGTTCATGAGTTTGTGGAATGCTCTGGAGGATATTTTCATCGGTTATCACAAGGTTTTGGAAACTAAGGGAGTAACGACTCCTGGACGACAGTTGCGCTTGGCTGCCGAATCGGGTGATGCCAGTACAAGTTACAGCAGGATGGTGTTTGTGGGCTTCGGCGTATTGTCTGCTGCCGAGGTGAAACTTTTCGACCGTTTTAAGCGAGATGGCAAGGCCGATTACTGGTGGGACAACGCAGGCATTGACGCGATGCTCAAAATAGCGCCCCATGATCCCGGCGCACTGCTCATCGATGGTTACTGCAAACGTTTTAACTCGAAGCCTCTCCAACAGTTGGACCCCATCGACCAGACGATCAAGGTCGTTGCTGTGCCTTCTAACGTGGGCCAGGCCAAACAGGCTTTCAATGAGTTGGCGCTCATGGGAAATGAGGACGGTAAGCCAACCATGGGCATTGAAACTGCCATCGTACTACCCGACGAAGGGCTACTCGTTCCGCTCCTGCACTCGGTGCATGGAGTACAGCGACTCAATGTGACGCTGGGCTATCCGTTGCGCAGTTCGGGCATCGTCTCGCTCATGCACATCGTGGCGAGGATGCACCACCAGGCAAGCAAGGAACATGATGTGTTGACTTACTACCGCGAGGATGTCAACGACATCCTGTCTCACCCGCTCATCAAGACTTACTTTACGGCCGAAGCGTTGAATATGGTGACCCAATTGGCACGGACCAATCGCTTCAGTGTTCCAGCCCCTGAATTTGAAGGTTTGAGTTTTAGCGACCTGTTTACCCCTGTGGTGGATAACGGCATGACAGGAGAAGAGCAAGGGTATCAGTCTGACTATATCGACAACCTGCTGGCCTTCTGCAACTTGCTGATGGACAGAATGAAGCCAGTCGCTGATGAGTTGCCTGAAGAAACTGCGGGAGAATATGGTGAGAACGGAATTGAAGTGAACTTGCAACAGGCTTTCCTGCTCATGTATATCGATGTGCTCCACCAGCTCAAGCGATCACTTGCCGAGTGTGGACAGTCGATTCAACTCAGCACGCTGTTTTACCTCATTGACCGCCTCACGGCAGCAGCCGTTGTCCCATTCACGGGAGAGCCGTTGCAGGGCGTTCAGGTGATGGGTTTGCTGGAAACGCGCAGCCTTGACTTTGAGAATCTTGTAATTCTGTCAATGAATGAACGTGTGTTCCCCCGTCGGCGCAGTATCAACTCGTTCATTCCCAACTATATCCGCCGCGCCCACGGCATGTCCACCATCGAGCAGCAAGAGGCCATTGTCTCCTTCAATTTCTATCGTCTGCTCAACCGCTCGCACCATGTCACACTGCTCTATGATTCCAGCGCGCAGAAGATGGGTTCCAGTGAGCCGTCGCGTTACATCGTTCAGCTTGAGAAAGTCTATGGTAAACAACTGCATTATGTCGAGATGACGCCAGAGGTTGAAACGACATCGGCGATTTCCATTGTGGTACCGTCTGCTGCAGGCAGCCAGCTGCGTGACCGCTATACCCGTGACCCAGAGCATGAGAATGGCAAGTACCTGTCGGCCAGTGCCATCAACAAGTACATTAACTGCCCGTTACAGTTCTATCTACATTACGTTCAAGGACTTAACGACGATAATGAGACCAGCGATTTCATGGATAACGGCACCTTTGGAACCATCATCCATGACACGTTGAGTGATTGCTACTTCAGCCAGCAGGTGAGGGAAAGAGGCGGATTGGTGGACAAACCTTATCTTGAATTTTTCAAGAAAAACAAGTTGCGCGATGCCGTGATTCGCAACATCAAGAAGACTTACCTGCGTGTGCCCGAGGATCAACTTGATCGAGACGACCAGGAGCTGAGGGGTGAACCTTACATGTTGATCGACACCATCGAGAGTTATGTGAAGTTTGTCCTCGATTTTGACATGGAACAAATTGACAAAGAAGGCAATTTTACAGTACTCGAGTGTGAAGAGACCCATAACAGGCCGTCAATGGAAATGGGAGGTCAGCGTTTCAACTTTACTTATAAGCCCGACCGTATTGATCGTCTGGCAGACGGTACAGTGCGCATCGTGGATTACAAGACGGGTAAGGATGAGACGACCTTTGTCTATCATCCGGGTTTGCAGGACCTGTTTGAACGCAATATGGACAAGCGGCGCAAGGCCATTCTGCAGCTGTTCCTTTACAGCTTTGCCTACATGGAAGAACACCCCAAGGTGACGAGTGTGAAGCCCGTCATCTACAAGTTGGCATCCATGAAGGATAGTGGAGTGTTCTGGAAAGAGCCGAAGAGAGGTGCTGTGCCACAAGAGTATGTCTTCAAGAGGGAAGATCCTATTGCACAGGAATTTGTGGACAAGATGGCCGATGTCATTAAGAGCTTGTATGAAGAGGGATTTGAACAGGCTCCGGAAAATCCCAAATCCCGCTGTTGCAATTATTGTCGCTTTATCGACTTCTGCCGTCGAGCTCCGTCACAAGCCTACTGATTGTGATTTCGCCGTAGGGTCAATCCTTGCTGTTCTGTTGCCGGCGTGCGATGTCCTCGTTCAGGCGATCTTCATCTTCCTGGGTCCATAGGGGATTGTCCTCCTCGTCCCAGTCAAATGCATCATCAAACTGCGTTGTCGGCTCATCAAAGCCGAAGAAGGCTTCGTCGGTGAAGTCCTGTAGCTCACGCCCTTCTTTCTTGGTAGGGCGGCCCATGCCGCGCTGGCGATTGACAAATCCGTCGATTTTCACCATCTCCAACAGGCGCAGCTGGTCAGGACTGGTCACGTTATTCAGGTATTGAGGCACCAGTTTGGCACCTACGCGGTTGTTGAGTAGGCCGATGACTTCAAAGGTATAGGTCACAGGGGGCTTGCGCACGTCGATGCGATCGCCCACCTTCACGCCATGTGACGGCTTGACGGGCATGCCGCCGATGGTGACACGTCCCAACTTACACGCCGTGGTGGCGATAGTACGCGTCTTATACACACGTGTGGCCCACAGCCACTTATCGATTCTCACTTCCTTCATGCCAGTATATCAAATAAACCTTTAACCTCTAAACTGCGAGCGCCAGCGAGCCTAACAGCGGATGCCTTTCTAAACTCTAAACTTTAACCTCTAAACTGCGAGCGCCAGCGAGCCTAACAGCGGATGCCCCTTTAAACTCTAAACTTTAAACTTTAAACTGCGAGCGTCAGCGAGCCTGCCAGCGGATGCCCCTCTTCTATGTTGCAATCCAATCAAATGAATCACTTTAACTTTTATTTAACTTAATTGTAGTTCAGCTGTTTACAAATTATAGTTGTTTCTGCACAGGTAACAAGCATCTGTTCCACTCCAGTTGGGATTGGAATAGACAGCCCTATTAGACAACCTTCTATAAGATGAACTGGCAGTGCCAGCCATCAAGATATTTCTTCAGAGAAATAGGTGAAACGCAACAATCTAATCTTAAGGCAAGTCACGAATGACTGCCAGAGGGGCCGAGGAGCCGTTTCTGTAGGTTGTCCAATAGAATTTTAGCTGTCGTATGTTTATCCGTTGATGGCGTACGGCACATATTTCCTCTTATTCTTAAGCACTGCAATGATGATGTTAGAGAGTTTTCGTGCGACACGAACGATAGCCTGCTGAGACTTCATCTTGCGGCAATACTGAGAGAATGAGGATGCAAGACCGATATCGTTGCGGATTGCAATCCAGGCGGCTTCAATCATCATTGGTCCGAGTTCCTTGTTGCCGCGGAATGTCATCTCGCCGTGTATGGTCTTGTCGCCGCTGCTGTGACTAGTCGGGACAAGACCGAGATAGGAGGCGAACTGACGCTCATTGCTGAAACGGCTGATGTCATGTACCTCTGTCAACAGAGTCATGGCCACGATGCCTCCTATACCTGGGACTGAACAAATCAGGTCATAGTTCTCCCTGTATGCTTCTGTTCTGGACAGACTGCGCAACTCGCGTGTAGCCTGAAGCTGCGCCAGACGCATACGCTCCACCTGGGCGATGAGCAGGTCAAGGCTGCGACGTGTCGAGGACAACAGCTTGATGTCGCTCTTGAGCCAAGCGATGAAGGCCCCGGACCAGCAGGAGCCTCTGCGCTTGTCGAACTGCTCCGGCAATATGACGCCGTTGCTCATCAGAAGATGCTTGACACGGATCTTGTAGCGGCTCAGGTCCTTGATAATGGCTCGCCGTATCCGCACCACTCCACGTTCATCAATGCTGTCCTTAGGGCGGATGTAGATGCCGTTAAGTAGACCGGCACGCAGCGACTTCGCCAGTTTTAGACAATCAACCTTGTCTGTCTTCATCACATTCTCATACTGTGTCGTTGGAACATCAGCAGGATGAATGACGAGACATTCAATACCTGCTTCTGCCAACGAATAATAAGTTGAGAAACCTGTGAAACCGGCCTCGTACACGGCCACATAATCTCCATCTGGATAATGCCTGTGCAAAAAGTCAATGAGCTCCTGGGCTGACGCGTTCTGAGTGTGAACCCGTTCAAAACCCGATTCGGTGATCGTAGCCACCGACCATTTACGCTTGTGGACATCGATTCCCACGAAAATCTTTTGTCCGCTGAAAGAAATTTTGTTCCTTTGCATAACGGTGTATATTTAGATGAAACTTTTTTTGTTTTGGCTTTACAAAAATAACGATTCATTTGATATACACCCTTTTATTTTATATGAAAAACACACCAGGGGTTAGCCTAGCGGCTGGGGACTGCGTCCCCATTGAGCGTTTTACGCTGCAAACATAATACCTAATCTCTATAGCATCTATTTTAACAATATTAAAAAAACAAGAACATGAAGAAAATTGGAACCTTATTATGTGTTATGACGTTGATGCTGGCTTCCTTCACGGCTGGCGTGCAGTACGAGCGTGGTGACGTGGATCATGATGGCAGGGTGAGCATTGACGATGTCACTTGTCTTATTAATTACTTGTTGACGAGAACTTGGCCCGATGAACCAGTGACCCCTTCCAATCACGAGTACGTTGACCTGGGCCTGCCCAGCGGTACGCTGTGGGCGACCTGCAACGTGGGCGCTACCAGCCCTGAGGAATACGGCGACTATTTCGCCTGGGGCGAGACGGCACCCAAGGAGGTCTATAGCTTGAGTAACTATAAGTGGTATAGGGAGGGCGAATATGATGCAACGTACGACTACTGGCATCTAAGCGGTTGGACAAAGTACTGCAAAGATAGATATGATGGATATGACTACTTTGTTGACAACAGGATTGAGTTGGAGCTCGTGGACGATGCCGCCTATGTAAACTGGGGTCCGTCGTGGCGTATGCCGTCAATAGGAGAGCAGGATGAGTTGATTACTTCGTGCACTTGGCAATGGATTGCAATGAACGATGTACTCGGTTATCAGGGAACTGGACCGAACGGGAACTCAATCTTCTTCCCTGCTTCGGGACAACGTTGGGACAGCTCGCTCATAGCCCAGGGCACATGGGGTGGCTGTTGGTCGCGAGGGCTCTCTTTGCGCTCTCTCTCCAGTTGTGCTTACGGCGCATACTTCGACGTCAATAATGGGGTGGGCTTTTACGATCTCTCTCGCTACGGTGGGTTCCCCGTGCGTCCTGTGCGTGTCCAGTAGAATTAGCACCCTTACCCCAACACGATGTAACGTGCCGCTAGTCAGCAATTCCACCCGCAAAACAGGAACTATTCAGTTGCCTCGTTTGCGTCTCTACAAAGGCAAAAATGACGGTGGTTCTTTTGGTGTGATATACGTTGCACGTGATAGACGCCCGACAGGGCGACCCGTTGTGTAAGCCCGAGTGCAACCCATGACCGAGCGTTAGCGCGATCGTCGGTTGCACTCGGGGTGTTGATGTATCCCTCTATAGCTAAAACTTGTCACTATTTCGGCAAATGCTTCAATAAAGTTGTCCAAGTTGTTCAAGTTGTTTTTAAAAATGATTACCTTTGCGATTTGAAATATAGAGAATGACGATATGTTAATCACTAAAATGCTGGATAGGTTTGGAGACTACTGCATGTTCATGTGGCGGGTTATCGCTATTCCTGACAAGTGGAAGGTTTTCTTCAAACGTTATCTCAACGAGATTTATAAATTGGGTATTGACTCGATACCGCTTATCATCATTGTGTCGTTGTTCATCGGCTCGCTGTGTACCATCCTCATCAAGCTGAACATCTCCAACCCGCTGCTGCCTCGTTACACGGTGGGATTGACGACCCGCGAAATCATTCTGCTGGAGTTCTCGTCTACCATTCTGTGTCTGATTCTGTCGGGTAAGATCGGTTCAAACATCGCCAGCGAGATCGGTACAATGCGTGCCACCGAGCAGATTGACGCCCTGGATATCATGGGTATCAACAGTGCGAACTTCCTGGCAGCCCCCAAGATATTGGCTCTGATCACCATTCTGCCGTTCCTGGTTGTCATCTGTATGGCCACTAGTCTGTTGGGCGGTTGGCTCATCTGTATCATTACCGGTATAGTTGACCCAGACACCTATATCTTCGGCATCCAGTCACTGTTTATTCCGTGGTACGTCTGGTTTGCCCTCATCAAGTCGCTGTTTTTTGCCTTCCTGATGTCAACGATCGCTTGCTACTATGGCTATTCGGTTCAAGGCGGCTCAGTCGAGGTGGGAAAGGCAAGTACCGACACCGTGGTGATGAGCAATATTATGATTCTGGTGGCCGACGTCATCTTAACCCTGTTATTACTGTAAACTATGATAGAAGTCAAGCATCTATCCAAGTCCTTTAAGGAAGAAGGTGGCACCCGTCAGGTCCTTTATGATGTGAGTTGCAAGCTATATGATGGCAAGACCAACCTCATCATCGGTCAGTCGGGTTCGGGCAAGACCGTGCTCGTCAAGAATATCGTGGGGTTGTTTGACCCCGATGAGGGCGAAATCCTCTATGACGGTCGTGACATCACCAAGATGAATCGCAAGCAGCGCAAGGAGTTGCGCAAGGAAATCGGAATGCTTTTCCAGGGTTCGGCCCTGTTCGACAGCGAGACCGTGATGGGCAATGTGATGTTCCCGCTGGTGATGTTTGGCACAATGAATAATAGCGAGATGCGTGACCGTGCACAGTTCTGTATCGATCGTGTCAACCTCACCGGCAGCGAGAACAAGTACCCTAGCGAACTCTCAGGCGGTATGCAGAAACGCTGTGCTATCGCTCGTGCCATTGCACTGAATCCCAAGTACCTCTTCTGCGATGAGCCCAACTCGGGCCTTGACCCCAAGACGTCGATTGTGATTGATGAGCTGTTGAGCGACATCACCCACGAGTTCGGCATCACCACCATCATCAACACCCATGACATGAACTCGGTAATGGGCATCGGCGAGAACATCGTATTCATCAACAAAGGACATGTGGGTTGGATCGGCAACAAGGATGAGATCTATGACGTGGACAACGACGATTTGAACAATTTTGTTTACGCCACCGACCTGTTCCGCGATGTGCGCAAATACCGCCGCGAACATGGCTATAAGCCCAAGCAATAGGCACCTTACGTCAAACCATTCAACAAGAAACAGATGAAAACAATCGATAAAAACTGTAAAGAGGAGATTATCAACCTGCTGCGTTCAACCGAGCGTGACGGCATCGAGGACGTGATAGGGGACCTGGAGCAATGGGGCTTTTTCACAGCTCCGGCTTCGGCAGGGCATCATCTCAACGTCGAGGGAGGGCTGGCACGTCACTCGCTCAATACATGCCAGGCTGCACTCGCCGTGTGGGAAGCCATGAAAGTGCTGGACCCCAGCCTGGAGCATGAGGTGAAACGCGACAGCATCATTCTCGCCAGCCTGTTGCATGACGTGTGCAAGTGCGACATCTACAAGCGTTCGGTCAAGAAACGCAAGAACGCGCTGGGAATCTGGGAAGATGCCGAAGGTTATAAGGTGACTTACAAGAGTTTTCCGATGGGCCACGGCGAGAAATCCCTCACGCTGTTGCTGTGCAGCGGCCTGGCACTCAACGACGATGAGATGCTGGCCATACGCTGGCACATGGGTGCATGGGGCGTCAACCAGAACAGCTTTGAGGACATACGCAACTACGATGCGGCGCGCAAGCTATATCCGCTGGTCAGCATCATCCAGACTGCCGATGGTCTTGCCGCCAGCATCATGGAGCGCTCCGGTGAGGAAATCGACGAATTGTGATGCGTGTCAATATCTTGCTATGCGACACC
>JAEEGH010031341.1_pt1 | contig 10277 bp, 6 predicted proteins | sample 9134181 | NCBI WGS metagenome assembly JAEEGH01 (sample SAMN16246544, study PRJNA631951) | gut metagenome | biome: gut microbiome; feature: rumen; material: DP-attached | host: Bos | place: Iran: Karaj | collected 2018-10 | reverse complement strand
TCCGTTCTTGTGGTAGAGGATGCCCTCATACGACTTGCCGTCCTTGAATTTCATCACGTATGTCTTGCCGTCTTCCGACCATATCTCTCCCGTGTAAGGCTTTCCGTCCTTGACCGCACGCACACGGTCCTCTCCTGCGGTCATACTTACGCTGTCCTTTGCCTCAGAGCTACCGGCAGCAGTCTTGTCAGCCTGTTCTTTTTTGTCGCCCTCTTTCGTGGCATCGTTGCTGTCTTTGCTGTTACCTGAGTTTTTACACCCTGTGAAAATCATGCAGCCCGTCAAAGCGAGAGCCGCAAGTAAAGTCTTTGTTCTCATATTAAATGCTTGTTTTTAAAGTTTGATGTTGCAAAGTTACGATTAAGCGAGTAAAATACCAAATTTATTTGTTTTTTCTCTCACTTAATCGTAACTTTGCAACATGGAAAAAATTTTATTCATCATTGCCGGCTGTAACGGAGCTGGAAAGACAACCGCCGCCTACAACATAATGCCACATGTTCTCAATGTAGCACAATTTGTTAATGCAGACGAGATTGCCCGAGGACTTTCTCCATTCAATCCAGAAAGCGTTGCCATCGAGGCTGGACGGATTATGCTTAACCGAATTGATGAATTATTAGAACAAAACAAAAGTTTAACAATTGAGACCACACTTGCTACACGTTCATATGCCAGACTTATTCAGAAAGCACACCAAAAAGGGTACAATGTAATTCTATTGTATTTTTGGCTTAATTCACCAGAACTGGCAATAGAAAGAGTAGCCACAAGGGTCAGAAATGGTGGGCATAATATCCCAGCTGACATAATCAGGAGAAGATACAATAAAAGCATCTGCAACCTCTTTCGTATTTTCTTACCCATCTGCGATGTATGGAACATATACGACAATAGTGATAATCCCAGAAAAGCTATTGCTTCTGGAGTTGGAAAAGATATTTTAAAAATAACAGATATAGATATTTTTAATCAATTAAAGAACTATGCCAGATAACAAAAACGACCTTGAAGAAAGGATGAAAAAATATGAACACTTCTCTCAGCTGCTTGACTATGGATTAAGATTATCAGAAGAACTGATGCTGAAAGAAAAGGCTGCAAGAGGGGAAGATGTTGTTATTTCGGTTGACGGCAAGAACATAATCCATGTTCCTGCCCAGAAAATCTTGGATGAATGGGATAAACTGATGGACCAAATCGATATTCCCGAATGGAAAAACCCAAAAAGCCACACAGAACAATGAAATCACTGACTTACACTTTTACCGCCATCATCATGGGGATGTTGCTGTTTGCATGCAGCGGCAACGGCGATCAGAAAGCGCAAACGACAGCTGCCGACACACTTACGATTCCCGAGTGCGTTGTGACATCCCCACCCGACTCGCTCGGTCTTGACACGTTTTATAAGAAATACGTAGATGTGAACGGACTGCCGCTCATCTCTTCGTGGCGTGTGCCCGACTCTGCCTTCGTGGCAGCCCACCGCACGCTCTATGCGATGACCTGTATGCTTGATCCTCAAATACTCGACACGATGGTGAAGTCACACGCCAGAGTGGCAATCATGGCCCGCTACGAGGGAACCACCGACCTCCCGGAGCATCGCTACCTCGTGAACGACACGTCGCTCAACTGGGACGTGCGGGCAAGAGGGCTGGGCGGCACGGTAGATGAGCCGCTCACAAGCTGTGCCGAGGAGAACATCCTCGCCTACCAGATTGACAAATACCATGCTGAGGACATCCTCGTGCATGAGTTCTCGCACGCCATCCACTGCATCGGCATCATCCAGGTGCAGCCCGACTTCAACAAACGCCTTCAGAAACTCTACGACAAGGCGATGGCAAGCGGCATCATCGACAACACCTACCGCACATCGACCATTGAGGAATACTGGGCAGAGGCAGTGCAGGACTGGTTCAATGTGAACGCCGAAATGCCGAAGCCCGACGGCAAGCACAACTGGTGTAACACCCGCGAGGAGCTCAAACAGCTCGACCCCGACCTCTATGCCCTGCTTGCCGAGTTCTTCCCCGAGACCGACATGGCCATCAGCAAGCACAAGTGCGAAAATATCTACGGAAAGAACGGGAGGTATTAGTTGTTAGTTTATAGTTTATAGTTTGTAGTGGGTTTGATTTGTTGATGGGTTATGTGCGGTTTTATTTTAGACCCCACTTTTGCACTTAACGTCTTCTGCTTCGCCTTCGTTCCTTGGCTTGCACAAGCCGAGTGCTGCACCACCTCATCACACTATCGATTATCAATCGATTCTGCGCTGAGTTCCCCACGGGGAGTCTCTACTAAAGGCAAAAAAAGCGATTGGGCAGACAAAATTGTCTGCCCAATCGCTTTTTTAACGGCTAACCTTCAGCGATTTCAGGTCTTGCGGACGAGAACTGTTGCCGTAGAGGATTTCAAACTCACCTGTTTTCTCATGCACTGAGTTCGTGTTTGTGTCGAAGAACTCGAATGCTTTGGGCGTGAGCTGGATGGTGGCGTTGGCGGTCTGTCCGGCTTTCACGTCCACGCGCTGGAACCCACGCAGCGACTTGATAGGTCCGTCGGTGTCGGAGAGGTCGCGGATATACACCTGCACGGTCTCGGCCCCATCGCGTTTGCCCGCGTTGGTTACAGGCACGGTCAGTGTGAATCCGTCGCCGCTCTTGCTCAGCTTGCCCTCACCGATATTGAACTGCGTATAGCTCAATCCATAACCAAAGGCAAACAGCGGATCGTCGAAATAACGGTAGGTGCGTCCCTTCATGGAGTAGTCCTCAAAATCAGGGAGCTGGTCGGAGCGTTTGTAGAACGTGACAGGCAGTTTGCCTGAGGGGTTGCAGTCGCCGAAGAGCACGTCGGCGATAGCCGTTCCTCCCTCCTGGCCGGCATACCACACCTGCACGATGGCGTCGCAACTCTCTGTCTCCGGCTCGAAAGCGATGGCAGAACCAGAGCAGTTGACGAAAATCACGGTCTTGCCTGCCGCTTTCAGCGCTTTCAGGAAGTCGCGCTGCACTTTCGGCAGTTCGATATGTGTGCGGTCACCCCCCTTGAAACCGTCGATATTCACTGGCATCTCCTCGCCTTCCAGTCCTGCGGAGATTCCGCCGACGAACACCACTTTGTTGATGCCCTTCAGCCCGGCGATGATTTCGTTGTAGTCAATCGGCCGCTCTTTGGCAATGTTGATCTGCATATTCGCACCCCAAGTCTTCACGTGGGCGAAACGGATCTCGATTTTGTATTCCTTGCCAGCCTCAGCCTGGAACGGTGTACGTGTGGGCGTGGTGCGCCACGTGTGCATCTTCAGTTTGCTCTCGCCGTTGATAAGCACCTCGAAATCGCTGACGCTCTTCACGTTGATTACATATTCGCCTGACTCAGCGGGTTTGAACACCGTCTCATATTTGGCTGAGAAGTCCTCCAGCTGTACACCCGGCGCGAAATTATGCATTCCGGCGGTGGTGACAGCCACGGGAGTGGTGTAGTATTCGGTGGTCACAGTCTCACCCTCCATCTTCGTGTTGTTCCAGAAATGGCCTCTCAAGCCTTTCTTGCCGTCCATCTCACACTGGCTTCCCATCAGGCAGTCGAGCACAAATTCATCAGTACGGTCGCATCCGGGCAGATAGACAAGTTTCGACTGCTTCTCCTTGATACCATCGAGGATGGTTACGGTGTGGTTCGGTGTGCCGTTGTAGTTACCCCACATCATCGGCGTGTCGTCGGCATTCGGACCGATGACAGCGATTTTTTCCTTGTTCTTCTGCAGCGGCAGCACATCGCCCTTGTTCTGCAGCAGTACGATGGTCTGGCGCGCCATGTCGAGCGCGAGCTGGCGGTGCTCTTTCGAGTCCATGGCGGAATACGGTATCTTCGACCACTCCACGATTGACGGGTCGTCCATCTCACCGAGGTCGAAGCGTCCCTCAAGCAGGCGTATCACATGCTTATCGACCTCAGCCTCGCTGGTCAGTCCTCGGCGTACTGCCTCGGGGATGCTCCGGTAGGCATAGCCATAACCGCACTCCACATCGGTTCCGGCAATCATACCTTTTGCTGACGCATGCACGGCATCCGAGGAACTCTTATGACTGGAATAGAAATCAGACACGGCACCGCAGTCGCTGACCACCAAATACTGGAACCCCCACTCGTCACGCAGAATCTGCTGAAGCAACCGTGCGTTTCCACAGCAGGGATCGTCGTCGAGCCGCTGGTAAGCACACATCACCTCTCTCACCTTCGCGTCCTGCACGAGCGACTGGAATGCCGGCATATAGGTTTCCCAGAAGTCACGCGGTGTGACATCCGTCAGGTTGGCGGTGTGGCGGGTGTATTCGGGTCCGCTGTGTACGGCATAATGCTTGGCGCAAGCCCATAGCTTACGGTACTTGGCGGTCTCAGGTCCCTGAAGACCACGTACCACGGCACAGCCCATCACCGACGTGAGATAGGGGTCCTCTCCGTAGGTCTCCTGCCCACGTCCCCAGCGGGGGTCACGGAAGATATTCACGTTTGGAGTCCACACAGACAAACTATGGAATTTCGAGTCGTCCTTACCCTGACGCACCCGCTCGTTGTACTGGGCGCGGAATTCAGTGCTGGTGGCGTCGAAAATCTTCTGAAGCAGCTCGGGGTTGAACGAGGCAGCCATGCCTATAGGCTCCGGAAACACGGTGACATTGCCCATGTTGGCGGCTCCGTGTAGCGCCTCGCTCCACCAGAAAAACTTCTTGATTCCGAGCCTCGGGATGGCGGGGCTCTCGTCGAGCATGAGTTTTGCCTTCTCCTCGAGTGTCAGTCGTGAACACAGGTCGATGGCGCGTTCTTTCGCACTCAGCGACGGATTCTGATACGGCAACTGCTGTGCCGTCGTCTGCAGGTTGGCAACAATGATAAGTGCCAAAGCGATAAAGATTCTCTTCATAAAAAAGGTGTTAATATTTACGATTTAATGATTTACGATTTAATGATTTACAATTTAATGATTTATGATTTAATGATTTATGATTTAATGATTTACGATTTAATGATTTACGATTTAATGATTTATTTGAAGACAAGAAGGCAAGGCTGTTGGGGAAGCGTTTTCAAACACCTATCCACGCATGAAATAGCCGTAGAGCATGTAGAGACTCCCCGTGGGGTGTCTAAAAAAACCGTAATCAACCCATCCTCAAAGGCAAGGCTGTTGGGGAAGCGTTTTCAAATACAGATTCACGCTGTAGAGCATGAAGAGACGCGCCGTGGTGCATCTAAAAAACAACAGTAATCCGCCATCAAAAAATCAAAACAATAACTAAAAACTAGAATCTAACAACTATAATTAAAGTCTTATACCAATCGATGCACAGACAAACCAGTCGGTGAGTTGTCCGTTGTTTTTCTTGCGTTTGTCGTAAAAAGAGTTGAGCTGTCCGTAGGTGTTGAAAAACCACTGACGTGCGTTGTATGTGACCGACAGGCGTGAATCGAGGTTAAACGAGGGTTTTCCCCGCTGGATGATTTTTCCCGTCTGCCATATTTTGTATTCATCAGGCTGCGGAAGCAACACGTCTTCCTCCGGATGCTCCCGCTGTGCCTTGTATGCCTCTTTGAGGTTGGAATTGTAGAAGCGCATAGAAAACCGGTTGTAGAACGTAAGCATGGGCACAGCCATGGCGCTGACGAGGAGTCCTTTTACCGGCACCCAGTTGTAGGCGTATCCCGCGCCTGCGCTGAACTGGCTCTGGCGCATCTTCGCCACGTCGTTCATAAACAGTATGACATTTGCGTTCTGGTCATGGGCATATTCAATTCTGGAGTTATAGTACATCACAGCCGCCATAGGCGATCCTGCCGACCGTTTCTGGATGACGCTCATATCGTAAGCCGCCGCATACGAGAACCGCTTCTTGTTGAACATATAATATGCATCGAATATGATTGTTCTTGTTTCTATGGGCTTAGGGAGCGAATAACGGATACGTATGTTGTTCCATTCATCGCGCACCATTCCGGAGATGCCCACCGACGGGTTGTCGTCCTTGAAGTTATGCAGCCGGAAATTCACTCCATAAGCGCCCCCTGTGACTCCCGCTTTGAGAAGCGTTCCTTTGTCGCCTCCCACATTTTTCGAAAAACCGATGCCGTAGCCACGGTATCCCGCCCACAGTCCGACGTAAGTGGAAGGGGTGGTCTTGATATGTGGACGTGTGATGACCTCACCGTAGCCGTCGTTCAGCACCTCATTGCCGTTGATGACAGATTTCATCCTCAGATCAGACTGGTTGACATTACCCTGAGCGATAATCTGCCATGGTTTCTCAGGGGCACAGATATAAGCTTTATCCACTCCCCTCACGCTGATGGAGTCGATTGCCGTTTCCACTTTTCTTGCCAATTCCTTGGCTTTCTCGCGCCGTCTTTCCCTCGCAGTCTTACCGTCGGTCTGTGCCATTACCGTGAGACTGAACATCACCGCGACTAAAAAAAGAATGGTGTGTTTCACTTTCCAATAATCTTATCGTTTGCAAAGTTAACAAAAAGATTTGACATTCATTTGCTCATACGTTTCAAATTATAGCCAAATTGAAACATAAATGGGGGATTTAGTTTTTAGTCTTTTGATTTTAGTTTTTAGCTGTCATTTTTAGCGGTTGAAAATAAGGCGGAAAAGAACCGATGGATGGGTGTTGTACTGCTTTATTTAGACGCACCACGGCGCGTCTCTACGTTAATATAATAGGTTCTCAACTTTCGGATTTACCATATGGGATGATTCCTAGACAATTAAGGAGAAAATAAAAATAAAAAAACTTCTTTTTAGTTGTAAAACGTTTTTGGGGTTGATTCTTGAAGAAGATAATGGAGACGAAAGAAAAAAGGATAAAGTGTGTGACACTTAAAAAGAGGAAAAAAGCAGTCCATAAATGAACTGAAAAAAAACCGCTGATGCGGAAAAAACCATCTGGATGATTTCCTATTAAATGACATCAAAACGCACAACTAATGGGAGGCGACGTTTTCTTACGTCGCCAGTAACCACATTTCTGAATCGAAGAAAGACAATCTTAGAAAAACTAATCTTCTGCTAATCAGTACTGATTACTCGGATGCCGTATGAAAACGGCACCTACTAAAGCAATCCCTGACAAACGGCGGGTTCGTCAGGGATTGCATTGCTTAGATATCTTTATGATGATTATTCTGTGGCTCCTGCCATGATGTTGATGACCGACACGACATCGGAGATGTCGGTCTTTCCGTCGGCATTCATATCGGAGGTGGCTTTGAATATCGTGTCGCCTGCCATCGTGTTGATGATTGCAACGACATCGCTGATATCCACTTTCCCGTCGGTATTCACATCACCTTTGAGCGTTGAAGCCTCCTCCACCTTCACCGTGCAGATAGCCATGAATCCGCCTTCCTCTGTGGTAGCTATAATAACAGCGGTTCCGAATCCGACTGCCACGACCTTACCGTTCGACACAAAGCATACACTCTCGTTCGAGCTTTTCCAGTTCACGTTTCTGTTGTTTGCATTTTCAGGGATCACCTTAGCGGTCAGCTGGATGGTCTCCCCGATTTTGTTCAACGTACATTCCGTAATATCAAGTTCGATTCCCGTGACAGCCTGCGTCACTGTCACCTTGCATGAGTCGCAAGCCTCGGGATTATCATCAGAAACTGCCTTTATCCATGCCTCACCCGAATTTACCGCTGTTACAGTTCCGCTTTCATCAACAGTGGCAACAGATGCGTCTGACGAGGACCAGATAACTTTTTTGTTATCAGCGTCTTCAGGAGAAAGACTCACTTCAAGCTTAACACTTTCTCCTTTAGATAGAGATAAGCCTTTCTTACTTATTTCCACTGTTTTTACGAGAGGATTTACTATTACTAAGCAACTATCTTTTATTGAAACATCTGATTCTAGTTTTACGTAAATATATGTTTTACCAGACTTAATAGCTGTTACCTCACCGTTTTGTGTAACAGTGGCGATATTTATGTCAGAACTTGACCAAATTATCGTTTTATTTTTGGCACTTTCTGGTATAATGGTAACCTGTAAAGTTTGACTGTTTCCTTTGTCTAACGATAATTCATGCTTATCCAATTTTATTGATTTAACCAGATATGGAGAGTCGTCTGTAAAATACCCTCTTTCACCAGGATTGGCATAGTCAACATTTACAAAACTGGAATTATATACAAATCCTTGTCCCCCAACAAGATTTGTACAGCCAGTGAACATATTATCTGATTGTAAGGCAGTCCAACTTTCAGCACAATAAATTGTTTTCAATCTGCCACAGCCATAAAACATGCCTGCTTTATGACAGCCGTATGACATATTGCCCTCGTGTATAGTCTTGTAATCATAAAAATTATTTAAATCCAAGCTTGTCAATCCAGTGCAATTATAGAACATATTAATCATTGACTCTACGTTTTTCGTATCAAAACTGCTTAAATCTATTTCTGTAAGACTCTTACAATTATAAAAAACTCCATTCATGTTTATTACATTACTGGTCTTAAATCCACTTAAATCCACACTTTTCAGACTACTACAGTTATAAAAAATATGTTTGATAGTTTTTGCTTCGCTTGTGTTGAGATTCTTTAAGCCATCGATTGTGGTTAAATTAATACAATCATTAAACCATCCATAAAAACTCACAGGTTTTACTTCAGCAAAGCTTTCTTCAATTACAACATTTGTTACTGTTTTTCTAACAGTTGTATTCCAAGCCGGAATACCAGATTCATTGCTTGCTATCACATCATCTCCTTTCCATATCTTATTTATTGTATTTTCTTTATATTTATCCCATTCATTATAGACATCGTAACTACTTAGGAAATAAAGCGTTTTGATATCAGAACACCAGAAAACATACTCATGTAATAATGGAAAACCATTGAATTTACCAAATTGTTTCCAAACGCTGGCCGATTTGTATTTACTAAGGCTTTCTTCTGGTACATGTAATGTGGCATAATTCAGATAGCAACCATTAAAGGCTGAAGCATCAGTCGAAGGAACATCAATAGAATTGCAATAGAAGTTTTTTAAATATTCACAATTGCCAAATGCATTTTTACTGATTGATGAGATGGTGTTTGGTATTTCTACTGTGGTTAAGGCCTTGCAACCAATAAAGGCATTTACACCAATAGATGTAATTCCCTTTTGAATCTTGACAGAAGTCAACCCATCACAATAGGCGAAGAGCCCTTGATTGATTGTAGTCAAAGTACCTGGTATTTCTACAGAAACCAATCCTGTGCATCCATAAAACACATTTTTTTCGATAGTTGTTACACTTTCGGGTATAGAAAGTGACGTTAATCCTGAGCAATAAGAAAAGGCTTCAAGATAAATAGTTGTAACACTGTTTGGAATAACCAACTCGTTTATTTCAGAACACCCCCTGAATGCTTGACTTCCAATAGATGTAACACCATCTGGTATGACTAACTTCGTAATTTCTTCGTCATCTAAATATAAATGGTGTGCAGAAACCACTGGATTTGACCAAGAATTAGTAAATGACACATTGCACCATTTTGCCAAGTCGTGAATGGTAACCTTGTTTAGTTCTGTGCAATCATAAAAAGCACCTTTTCCTACAGTTGTCAGATTATCTGGCATATCAACGGTTAGTAATTTTGCACAACCTTCAAAAGCAGAAACACCGATAGTTGTTATGCTATTAGGTAAAGAGAGGGTTGTTAATTCAGAACACTGATAGAAAGCTTTGTCTCCAATTATTTCTACACCATCATTTATTATTGTTGAAGCTAAATTCGTACACCCATAAAAAGCATTATTGCCTATACTTTTCACAGAACCAGGTATTTCTATAGTTTTTAAACTTTTACAACCATAAAAAGTATTATTGTTAATACTTTTTACGGAACTTGATATTTCAACAGTTTTTAAACTCGAACAACCACTAAAGGCATTTTCGCCAATAGTTTTTATACTATTAGGAACTTCAGCAGAAGACAAATTGATACAACCAGAAAAGGCATTTTCACTAATAGACACTATTCCATTAGAAATAATTACAGAAGTAACATCTATACAATCCTTGAAAGCAGCCTCACCAATTTGCAGAACATAGTAGGTCGTATTATTATCTGTAAATTTATAAGGGATAGTTATATTCCCTGAGTATTTAAAGATTTCTGAGGATGTGTTATTAGTAACTTCCAACGTGTTATCTGACAACTTATTGTAATAGATGCCATCAAAAAACAAATCATAC
>JAEEGH010031339.1_pt1 | contig 10277 bp, 5 predicted proteins | sample 9134181 | NCBI WGS metagenome assembly JAEEGH01 (sample SAMN16246544, study PRJNA631951) | gut metagenome | biome: gut microbiome; feature: rumen; material: DP-attached | host: Bos | place: Iran: Karaj | collected 2018-10 | reverse complement strand
GAGGCGGGCGCCACTCGTATTGGGGCCTCAAGCGGCGTTGCAATCGTCAAGCGCGCAATCGAAATCGAACAAGGACGATGAAGTCTGTACGCGTAACGGACGCAAACCGCGCGGAGGTGGTCGCGGAAGCGGCTGGCATTTTGTCGCGCGGGGGAGTCATCATTCTCCCGACCGACACCGTCTACGGCCTTGCCTGTCATCCCGCCTTTCCCGAATCGCTGCAGAGAATCTACCGCATCAAGTCACGCGACGCCGGCAAGCCAATAGCCTTTCTCGTGGACAGTCCTGAAGCGCCCGTCCGTTACGGTGCGCGCTTTTCGCCGGCGGCCAAGGCCTTTGCCACGCGCTTTTGGCCAGGTGCCCTCACAATCGTGGCGGACTGCGGCGAAAGGACCGAGGGCTTCCGCGTTCCGGACCGCGAATTGACGCGGGAGATTATCGCCGCATGCGGGGGCTTGTTGCGCGTCACGAGCGCCAACCCATCAGGCGAGCCTGCCGCCGCCACGGTGGACGACCCTTCTGTCCGCGCAATAGCCGACTTGTGCGATCTTGTCATCGACGATGGTCAAGCCGATTCCGGCATCGCCAGCACCGTTGTCCGCGACGACGCCGATGGCTGGAGTGTCCTACGCGAGGGCGGTGTCACAAAGGCCATGCTTTCCGCTGCCCTTGGCAGCAATTGGTAATTGGTGCTACAATACCTTTAGGTGGTAACACAATGGGAAACAAACACTGCATCTCCTCCACAGTAATGCTCCCTTCGGAGCAGGAGGCATACGACATCTGCTCCGCGGCGCCGACACCGCCGGCCGATGGGCTTCTCGCCTCGGAACCGGTCCTGCAATCGCCGGCCGGGGATTCAATGGGCGTGGCATTCGCCGTGAACGGGCTTTCCGTCGGGTTTGCCGAAGTGTCCGCCAACCCCGGCATGGAGGGCGCGACGCGCTTCATTTCGGAGGGCTTCCCGCGCGCGGCCCCCGATGACAGGATTCTGCGCGTGCGCATGGAAGGACTTCAGCCGGGAACGCGCTATTGGTATCGCGTCGGCGCGGCGCGTCTGGCGCATCCCATCGGCTACTGGTCCAAGCTGGGCGACATCGACTGGGGCGCAGTCCACTCGTTCGTGACCCCCGGGCCGGGCGCTCCATCCCGCTTCGCCGTCTTCGGCGACACACACGCCAATTTTCCGAGCATGGCGCGCGTCACCGCCAAATACCGCGAGCTCGGCCTTCCGCTGGTCGTGTGGAACGGCGACGTCCTACCCAGCAAGATCGACGACCGCGAGTCGCTGGTGCGCCATTTCATCGACATTCCGGAAAACGAAGGGTTCGCGGCGGACACGCCAATCCTCTTCAACTGCGGCAACCACGACTACCGCGGCGACTTGGCGGGGAGGCTCGGCGACGCCATGATGACGCGTCCCCCGCGCGAGGTCGCCGGACGCGACCCCCTGCTTGACCGCAACTTCGCCCTCCGCATGGGCGACATCGCCCTGATCGGACTCGACACCGGCGAGGACAAGCCGGACAACCACTGCGCCAACGCCGGCATAACGGCCTTTTCGCGCCACCGCCAGCTTCAGGCCGTGTGGCTGGAGGACGCGCTCTCCTCAAAGGAAATCGCCGAGGCACCGTTCGCCGTGGCAATCGTCCACATTCCGCTCTTCGACTCCGACCCCGACGCCAACCCCGGAACTGTGCTCATCAACTACGCGCAATGGCAGAAGGAGTGCGCCGACCTCTGGGTGCCGATACTTGAGCGGCACGGCGTGGGGCTCGTGATTGCTGGCCATACGCACCGCTACCGCTTTGACCCGCCGGAACCCGGCCGCCCCTGGGCGCAGCTCGTCTGCGGCGGCGCCGGCGCCGGCACATTCCAGACGCTGGCAGTCTGCGACGTGGAGGACGGCGAACTCGTCGTCCGCGTCCACGACACCGACGCCGGAAACATCGTCGCCATTCACCGCTTCCCGCCGCGATAATTGGAAGCCCTTGATGCGCTCGACTTCGAGCGCGCGGGCTTTCTCGCCGCTATAATTGCGAACAGGCTTTTCCTCATTCGAGTCATCGAAGAACCGCAGGAGCAACCATCATGAAAATGACAATGCAGTCCACTTCGCTTCGCCGTGCAGCATCCGCCATCTTGGCGCTCGCCATCTCCGGAGGGGTCTCCGCCCAGGCCGGCATCAAATACTGGGACAACCCCGACTATAGGGCCTTCGACGTGGACTGCTACGTCTCCGGCGCCGTCTGGAACTACGACGGCATTCGCAACGTCGGCGCGACGGCGGAGCACTCCACGACGGCGACGACGTGGAAGAACCTCGGCACCGCAGGCGCGAACAACGACGTCTGGGTCCGCTACCAGAAGTCGGGTGGTGGTTGGTCCAATAGCAGCGCACCATCAAGCCTCGATCCCGTGGGCGGGAAAAACCTCGGTTCCTGGACAGCGAATGGCTTCACGTTCATGGGCGACAGCGAATGGCGCGCCGCCGGCAGCGGTTCCGTCGCGCGCATCGACACCGGCACCAACTACACGATCCAGGCGCTCGTCACCGCCACAGCTTCCGGCCAGACATACAATACCGCCTACCTCATGTCGGTCCAGAAGGACCACTTCGCCTTCGCCGTGAACAAATCGGAAGGCAAACTCTACTGGAAAACGCAATCCGGAACCACGTCCGACCATCCGTACATTTCCGGCGACGATCTCGGCTACATGACGGCCATTCTGAACGGGACGGACAAGACGGCGACGTTCTTCAGCGGCACGACGATCCCGACATCCGGCGACGGATTCCGCCAATACTCCACCGTTTCCGGCAAGGGCGACAACGGCTACTGCATCTGCGGCTACACGGGCAACGACGGGCAGTTCGTCGGCACCATCCATTTCTACCGCTACTACCAGAAGGTCCTCACGGAGGAGGAACTCGCCTGGAACCGCGTGGTCGACGAATGGCGTTTCTTCGAGCGTCCCGTGCCGTTGCCCGTGACAAACGTGGTGGTCGCCACCGCCGTCGTCGGCGTCGAGGGGACAGAGCCGCATGGCACATACGCCGTCGATGGACGCCACACCTTCATCGCGCCCGCGACTGTGAATGTCGGCGGCACCAACTACGTCTGTACGGGCTACACGCTTGAAACGCGCAGTGGCGACGGCTGGTCCGAACCCGTCTTCCTCAAGTCCGCACTCTTCCAGCCATGCGCCTGTGTCGTGACCGAAGGTGAATGCGTCCGCCTCACATGGCAATGGGCAAAGGCGGCCGGCCTCAAAAATCTTGGCTATACCGTCAACGACTATATCTGGGACGGTCTCGAAACATTCTACGACGGCATCTGCAACGTAGGAACCAACCTGCCGCACTCCTACACGGCGACGAACTGGGTGAACCTCGGCTCCATCGGCTACACGAATGACGTATTCGTTCAGCGCCTGAAGCTGGATGGCAGTGGCTGGGTCGATGTTCCCAATCTCAATACCAAAGAGGTCAACGATCCCGGCTACTGGACGGAGAACGGGTTCACGATGAAAGGCACAAGCCGCTTCCGCTGCAATGCGCCTGGCAACTTCACCGTCGGGAAGAACTATTCGCTTCAGATGTTGATTGATGCCAAGGCGTCGGATCAAGTAACTGCCTATAGCTATCCGCTCGGAGCCGAGTATCAAATATTCGCGTTCCAGCTGCGGAAATCGGACGGAACCCTGTTTTGGAAATACAAATCCTCGAAACAACCGACGTCTTGGGCATACATGACAGGCGGCGTTTATGACTACATGACCGCAATTGCGCGGGACAACAATACACAGAAGTTTTTCGACGGCACGACGGAGCCTACGTCCGGCACGGGTAGCTGTGACAATGATTCGGTCGGCTATTCAGATACCGGATTTTGCCTTGGCGGCTATGGCAAAACGGGCGTGACCGACCTTTTCGTCGGCATACTCAAGTCATTCCGCCAATACGACCACGCGCTCTCCGCTGCTGAAGTCGCGCAGAACCGCAAGGTTGACGACTGGCGATACTTTGGCATCCCGGACAATCCGAATGTCGTTGTGCAATCGACCGTTCCTTATCTGCGCGGCGAAGAGCCCGACGGCTCCTACGCCGTTGAAGGCAGCCACACTTTCACCGCCCCGGCGACCGTGACGGCCAAGGGCATCGACTACGCCTGCGACGGCTACACCGTCGAAGCGTGGGACGGATCGACATGGACCAATGCAACATCGCAAACCGGCAACTCCTACACCTACAACGTCGGTTCCTCGCCCGTGCGCGTCCGCCTCACTTGGCGCTGGAAGGCGACGCACGGCTTCCGCACGGCGGCGGACTACAGCTTCGATGACTATTCGCAGGCGGGTCTCGTCTGGAACTATGACGGTATCCGGAATAGGGGCTACAAGGATTCCGACCACTACTCCGCGGCCTCGACATGGAAGAACCTCGGCTCGGCTGGCTCAGACTACGATCTCGCGTTCAGGAGCGGGGAGACCACCACGGGCGAATGGGCGGATGACGGCTATATCTTCCGCGGCGGTCCGCGTTTCAGGGGTGGCGGCAAGGTCGGCCCCTTGAAGAATTTCACGCTGCAGACGCTCATTGACGCGGACATTGCCAGCCAGACGGCCTCCTCGTCGCAATTCTCCTATCTCATGAACGCCTATGACAACCACTTCAACATTTCGCTCGTGTCGCCATCGTATGATGGTTCTGCCGCTAGTTCGCTCTGCTGGAAGGCGCAGGGCGGCACATTCATGTATTTCCATGCGAAAGACAACCAGTACAGCTTCGCGACGGCCATGATGGACTATGACAACAAGAAGGCGATGATGTTCCCCGGTACGACGATTCCGACGGAGTACCATAAGGATGGCACCTATGGGGCGCAGCGGCTTTACACTGAGTTTGCTTCGGTCAGCGCCGTCTCGACCACGGGATACGGCCTCGGCAACCGCAACAACAACGGAACCGAGGGTCTTGTCGGCAAAATCAAGAGCTTCCGCTACTACGACCGCGTGCTCACCGAGGAGGAGCTCACGCGCAACCGCAACGTCGACGCCGCGCGCTACTTCGGAGAGCTGGGAGTCACGAACGTCGTCGTCGAGGTGGAGCATGGCCTGGACTTTGTGGCGGACCCTGTCCCCGGCGCTTACTTTGTCGAAGGTTCATACGACTTCTCGGTCTCCAGCGGGAACGACAAGCCGGTTGGCTACAAGATCCAGGTTCCCAATGGCGACGGCTGGAAGACTGTGGCCCGCCGTGACGTCACCCAGTTCCACTTCGACGTCGCGACGGCCCCTGCCGCGACGATAAAAATCGTCTGGGTGAAGACGAATCCGTTTCTCTTTGTCGTAAGATAGTATGTGTGATGATTGACAAGTTCGATTTTTCTTCCCGCAGGCGTCTTGCGACGCTTGCGGCTTGGCTTCTCGCCATTTTCGCGAATCCGGTTCTCGGCGCCATCGAGAATCCCATCATTGACGGGTGGTACGCCGATCCGCAGATTCGGCGCTACGGCGACGAGTACTGGCTCTTCCCGACGTATTCCGGCTCTTATTCCGGACAGCCGTTCTTCGATGTCTTCTCCTCCGGCGACCTGGGCAACTGGACGAAGCACGGCAAGGCGCTCAAGGCCGAAGACATCTCGTGGGCGCGGTCCGCCCTGTGGGCGCCGGACGCCCACGAGAAGGACGGGAAGTACTACCTTTTCTTCTCCGCCAATGACACATCCCCCGCCGATGGCTCACGCACGGGCACCGTCGTGCGGGCCGTTGGCGACCCGAAGTACGGTGGCATCGGCGTGGCCGTCTCCGACAAGCCCGAGGGCCCCTACCGCGATTTAATCGGAAAACCGCTCGTCGACCAGTTCTGGAACGGCGCGCAGCCCATCGACCAATACGTCTTCGAATACAAAGGCGAATGGTACATGCTCTACGGCGGATGGGGCCGTTGCAACCTCGTGAAGCTCGCGCCTGACTTCAAATCGCTCCTGCCGCTTGAGGACGGGAGGATGTGGCGCGACATGACGCCGCCGGGCTATGTCGAGGGGTCGGTGATGTTCGAGCGTCGCGGCAGGTGGTATTTCATGTACTCAAGCGGAAGCTGGACCAAGGACAACTACCGCATCAACTACTGCGTCGGGGATTCGCCGTTCGGGCCGTTCGAATTCAAGGGCACGGTGCTGTCCTCGCAGAAGCCAATCGCCACGGGCGCGGGGCACAACTCCGTCGTCTGCGTCCCGGGCACAGACGAGTGGTACATCTGCTACCACAGGCGGCCGATCCCGAGCCGTTCTCCGAACCACCGCGTCACATGCCTGGACCGCATGCGCTTCGCCGAGAACGGCGACATTGAGCCCGTTGTCATGACCAAAGGCCCGCGCCCGACCGGCCTTGTCAACGTCGCGGAGCTGCTCAACAGCAACGGCAAGACGGACGTCTCCGCCGCCATCCAGCGCATCATCGACATGAACCCGAACCAGACGCTCTGGTTTCCTGACGGCGTCTATCCTCTTTCCAAGCCGATTTGCACCCCCGCCGATCCGGCGCGCGCCGTCTCGCTGCACCTCTCCGACTTCGCCGTACTCCGCGCCATGCCCGGCTGGGCGCACTCCAACGCCATGGTCCGCCTCGGCGGCATCCACCCCAAGAACGACAACCGCTCGACCGGCAGCGTGTATGGACTCCGGGGCGGCGTCATCGACGGCGCGGGCGTCGCCACGGCCATCTCCATCGAGTCCGGCCGCGAGACGCGCGTCCAGAACGTCTCCATCAAGCGCGCCCACGTCGGCATCCACGTCAAAAAGGGCGCCAACAGCGGCTCGGCCGACTGCGACATCCGCGACATCGACATGACCGGCGACAACGCCCCCGGCTCCATCGGCCTGCTCGTCGAGGCGCACGACAACACGTTCTCGAACTTCCGCATGGTCGATTTCCAGACGGGCGTCCGGCTTCGCGGCTCCGGCAACTTCCTCACCAACATCCACCCGCTTCTCTCGCGCGTCTCGAACCAGCGCTTCTTTAACGACACCGTCGGCTTCGACGACAACTCAGGCAACAACTCCTACCTGCGCTGCTACTCCGACCAGTTCTCGACGGGCTGGCTCTTCGGGCCGAAGAGCGACAACGCCGATCTCGACGGCTGCGTCGCCTTCTGGTACGACTCCGATCCCGGAAAGCGCCACACGGTCATCCGCTGCGAGGGCCAGTTCAAGGCGCTCGTGGATGACCTCTGGGCCGGCTTCCGGGACACCAAGGCGACCAACGCCGTGCTGCTTGTCGGCAAGGAAGGGGGGCACGGCGTCATCCGCGACATCCGCCTCGTCGAGGACCGTCTCAACGCCCTCGACGACCGCTTCCGCGATTATTTGACCGGCCGCCTGCATCCGTAATGTCCACCTCCCCTACCATTCCCCAACGCGCAACTGGCGACGACACGGCTTTCCGGAAAACCGGCACATCCGGCGGCAGAAGCGTACTGGCGATGATTTCATCGCCGGTCGCGAGCCGCATTGACGGCGTCTCGCGCTTCGCCCGCGAGCATGGTTGGCACCTGATGTTCCAGGACCGCCTGGGGTTCGCCCATCCGTTCGACTGGGTCGGCGACGGCGTCGTGGCCACCATACGCGGCGACAGGCGCGAAATGGCCTTTCTGCGACATCTGGCCGAACGCGGCATCCCCATTGTCGACTTGACCTTCGACAGGCCGGACTTCCCGTGCTCACGTGTCTCGTGCGACCATGTCGCGGCGGGACGCCTTGCCGCCGAGCACTTCCTGGAGCGTAACTACCGAAGCCTCGTTTTCTTCTCCATCGACTGGGGCAATGTCCGCGAGCGGCTTTGGCGGGGCTTTTCCGCGAAGACGGTGGCTGAGCAGTGGGTCTTTTCGCGCGAATGCCCCAAGGTTCGGTGGAACGACTGGGGAGCCGTCTCGCGCTGGCTCGAGCGCAAGTTCGCCTCCGCCGCGAAGCCGCTTGGCGCGCTTGCCTATTCGCAGGGCGAGGCCGTGCAGCTGCTGGCGGCAGCGAAGCGCCTCGGAATCCGTGTGCCGGAGGACTTCGGCATCGTCTCAGGCGGCGAGGACCTGGCGCTGCTCGAAAACCAGCCGGTGCCCATCACGGCCGTCGACACCGACATGGGACGCGGCGCCTACGAGGCGTCGGCGCTTCTACAGCGCCTCATGGACGGCGAACCCGCGCCGCCCCAGGCCATCGAACTGTCGCCAAGGCGCATCATCGCGCGGCGCTCCACCGACGCCACCGTCGCCACCGATCCGCTTGTCCGCGCCGCCATAGAACTCTTCGCCTCCGGCCTGCAATCCGGCGTGAACGTGGCAGACGCGGCCCGCGCCCTCGGTGTCTCGCGGAATACGCTGAATCGCCGCATATCCGCCGAACTCGGTCGCTCCGCCAGCGCCGAACTGCACCGCCAGCGCCTGATGCTGGCCAAGCGACTCCTCTCCGACCCCGGAAACAAGGTCGAGTATGTCGCCCGCATGGCGGGTTTCTCCTCGGCCTCGCACCTCGGCTCCGCCCTGCGCGCCGACTGCGGTCTCTCGCCGGTGGCGTTCCGGGATGGCCGGCCACGCCCCTAGGGGCGTATATGGTGCGAATCTGATACAACTTGCTCAATTCTGATATTGACGCGCCAATCGGGGAATGTTAGAATTGTGTCGTTTTCTTTACCCTAATACAGGAAAGGCACGACAATGAAACCTTCACGCATTCTCGCACTTGGTCTGGGCGTCGCAATGGGTCTGGCGGCTTTGCCGCGCACGGCATCCGCCGAGCAGCCCGACAAGTGGGTCCGCTACGTCGAATCGGCCGGCTCGTCCTGGGTCGACACCGGCATCATCGGCCGCTGGAACACCAAGATCGAGGCAAAGGTCGAGTGGATGGCGTTCTCGGATTCGGCGTTTGTAGCGGTGCGTAGCGAACCGTATCCTGGCAACGGCCGCCTGTATTTCTGCTATTGCCTTGACGCTGTCGGGCGTATGTACACCGCTGTGGACACGGGTGAGCAAGTGTCCTGGAACGGCGGATGGGAAGTCCGTTGGGAGACGAATCGCGTCTATAGCTACACCGCAGCGTTCTCCGCCACCAATGGCGAAGGCCAAGCCTCCAGCACGATCAGGGTTGACGGGCGGGATGTGTGGAGCGTGATGCGTCCAGGACTCAATACGGGATATAACCTCCACATTTTTGCCAACAACCAGAAGGGCAGCGCGACCAGCAAATCCAAGACTCGGTGCTACGGCCTGAAGATATGGCAGGGGCCGGTGGACGGCGGCGACATGACGCTCGTTCGTGATTTCCAGCCGTGCATGAAGAATGGACGCGCCGGACTCTACGACGCCGTTTCGCAGACAATCTTTTACTCCAGCACGAGCACAGACCTCGTCTGCGACGAGAACAGCGAAGTACCGGACGAATGGATCGATTACGTAGAGTCGCAGGGCGTTGCCGCATGCGCCGACGACCAGCTCCCCGCGTACATAGACACGGGAATCATCGGCAAGTCTGGCACGAAGATGGTCGGCGAGTTCATGATTTTCGACAACGCCGACAGAGGCATGCTCGGTGCACGAGCCGGAGACGATCGCTTCTACTTGGTGCATGATTACAATACCAGGTTTGCCTGCGGATATGGCACTTTCAAGAACAACAGCGTCACATGGGAACTTGGCAAGAAGTACTGGATCGAATCTGAACTAGACGTGGGGAACCAGACCGTGAGCGTAGGTGCGGACGGCGTTACGAACACGGTCTTTGCAAGTACCGACCTGACTTCAGTTGACACGGACTTGCCGATGTACCTCTTTACCGTCAACGTCAACGGCAAGCCGTACTACGATATGACGACCGATGACAGGAAAGGGTTTAGCAAGGCGCGCTGCTATGGGCTGAAGATATGGCAGGGCGGTTCTCTCGTGCGCGATTTCAGGCCATGCCTCAAGAACGGCGTTGCCGGGCTCTACGATGATGTCTCGAAGCGCATTTTCTACTCGCTCGGCACGCCGCTTAACTTTGAAACCCGCAAGGCGGCAAAGAAGAAGGAAATCGTGTTTGTGGAGTACATCGAGTCGGACGGTAACAACACTTTAGACACGGGAGTCCCTGCGCGTAGCGGACTCAGGGCGGCCGGTGACATGATGTGGGTTGGGCCAAGGGGCGATGTTGCCACCTATCTTCGGGTGTGGGACCATGAGCGGAACAGATATGTGGAGTCGACGCCCGTCGCGCCCGTCTTCTACAGGCAGCAACGCGCCTATCTCG
>JAEEGH010031336.1_pt1 | contig 10278 bp, 12 predicted proteins | sample 9134181 | NCBI WGS metagenome assembly JAEEGH01 (sample SAMN16246544, study PRJNA631951) | gut metagenome | biome: gut microbiome; feature: rumen; material: DP-attached | host: Bos | place: Iran: Karaj | collected 2018-10 | reverse complement strand
CAGCCGAATCTGTATGTGCAATAAAATCCAAGATCTGATTCATGCTTTGCCCTGGTGATTAAGACAATTATCAAACCAAGTATATTCTGTGGTAATTGCCATATAAAAAATAATATATTTTTCATTACAATTTCCTTGTTCTTTCTTTTAAGTTTTTATAAAACTCTTTACAAGTTCTGTCTTCAGCAAGAAGCACTCCAACAGCTATTGCAGATAACAATTCTTTTTCTTTAGCTGTCAACGTACATAACATTAGAGCTAACTCCTGTTCATTTGGTTCACGATCTGTATTTTCAAGAGAAGCTCTGCAAGACTGATTGTATTTCTTTTTACGTTCTCTTTTTACCGAAGCAATAAAAACTTTTGCACAACGCGCTGAACAGAAAAAAAGAGTTTTTTTTACTTCCGGGGCAATATCTTCTGGCTCGATTTTTACACCAGAAGAACAGGTTTTTCCACAGATTTTACACTTCGGATTCTTCATAATAATTTCTCCCATAAAAAAAGCCGCGAACTCCCCACAAGTCCACGGCCAAAATCAAGGCTGCAAAGCAACCTAGATATGTGGGGAATCTATCTACGTTGCTCTGATTTATGTTTTCAGTTTATTAAATATTGATTTTTTGTGATGAAATTAAGGCAGAAAAGAAAGAAATTGAACTGTGAATAAAAAGGGTTTTATTACTTGCCTTAATTTCAGTAATTCATCGTTTGCAGTGTCATACTGTCGTTATGAAAATCAGAAAACGCGAATTAGCAAAAGCCGGAATATTCGGCTCAATCGACAATCCGGTTGTCGTAAAGGAATCTGAACTTGAAGAGATTGCAGAGACTTTCCCTGAAATCAAGAAAGCTCCTGTAAAACTCGGCGGACACTGGACTGATAACCGACCACGTCTTGCAAATGTAATTTCAGTTACTTACGACAAAAAAACAAAGACTTTATCCGGTGAAGTTGAAGAACAGGATGAACTCTCTGCAGCTGTTGATGCCGGATATTATCCTGACGTTTCAATCGGAGCAAAACAGCGTGCTTCCGACGGAAAGATGTATCTTCATCATCTTGCTTACCTCGGCGACGAACCGCCACAGATTAAAGATCTGGAATCTCAGATTGCAGAAAATCTTTCAGAAGCAGAAAAGAACATTGCCGCTTCAGACGCTACCAGCGACAAGGACGTGCGCTCATATCCTTCTACAGCTGAAAAGCAGCTCTATCTTTCAGACACAGAAAACCAAAAAGAAAATAATAATGGAGGTCTGTCTATGACAGAAGAAGAAATCAAGGCTATGAAGGCTGAAAACGAACGCCTCAAAGCCGAGAACGAAAGCAAAGAAAAAATGCTTTCCGACAGTATGGCAGCAGCCCGCGAGCGCGACAAAGAAGCACTCCGCAAGGCAGCTGAAGGCAAAGTAACACAGCCGCAGATGGAAGGCCTTATGGCACTCTGTGACAGTTTCCAGGACGGAAAGACAATCGAGCTTTCCGACAGCGATGGAAAGAAAAAGACTGAGAATCCTATCTCTGTTCTTACCGGAATCTTCGAATCATTGAAGCCGAAGGTTGAAGAAGGTGCTTTGAACCTTTCTGATTCAGAGCCAAAAGAAGTTGAACCTCTCAACTTTAACGTAATTTAAGTAAGGAGACCAAACTATGAATGGCGTAATTAATGAAATTGAACCAACTGGTCAGGAAGCCGCAGACAGAAGACATCCACCAGTAATCAACCGTGTACAGTTCCCTTCAGCTGGGCACGATGAAATCAAAGTCGGAGAAATGCTTTTTGAAGGAAGCAGAGAGAACGCAAGCCATCAGGCAACTTATGGTGCTACCAAAGCTGCTGAAGCTACAAAGAAAACTCTCACCGGAACAGGCGACGGCACAGCCAAAGCTTTCAACTTTGACTTTGGAGAAGTTGTTCCTGGTTCTGTAAAAATCGTTACAAACGATTCAACAGCAAAAGAAGTTACTGATAACGGTGACGGAACTCTCGGCGGAGAGTCTGAAAGCGGAACTGGTACTGTTGACTATGCAACAGGCCATGTAAGTGTAACATTCACTGCCGCACCTGCAAACACTAAGACTGTTACTGCAACAGCCATTCCAGGCGCAGGCTTTGTTGGAATCGCAAACGATGCACTTGATGCATCTGAAGATGACGGTGTAAACGTTGTTCTTCACGGAACAATCTGCGAAGGAATTGCCAAGTACAACGGCTCAGCTGCTTCAGAAGAACAGCTCAAGTTCCTTTCTCGTCATGGTATTTGGTAATAGGAGGACAAAATGCCTAAACAGTTTGCAAAATTCTTGAACCCTCGTGTTCTCGTTGGTGAGCTTAATAAAATGGCTCCACTTCATACACCAATTCTTGACCTGGTGTATGCGGATCAGGTAAATCATCCGTTCTCAACAATCGGATATGAAGACCTTGTAACCTCAATCAAGAACATTCCGCTTGTAAGCCGTGGAGCTTCAAGCTACGCAATGCCGCTTGATGGAAACAAGCTCCGCTTCATTGAACCTCAGAACCTTACTCCTTCTCATTTCATTGGTGCAAACAAGCTCAATGATATGAAGAGCTTCAACGAAGGTCAGCAGAAGACATACATCCTGAACAAGGTTGATCAGCTTCGCCGTACCGTTCGCGCTTCAAAAGAAGCTCTTGCCATTCAGTCTTTGACAGGAAAGATTGAGTATGGTGTTCGCAATGCCGACGGTGCAATGGAAAAATACACTGTAGACTTCGGAAACGTTCAGTCTACAACAATCTCAAAAAAGTGGGACGCTAACGGAGCAAAGGCTTCTGACGTAATCAAAGATGTCGGCGCAATGGTTGCCGAAATCAAGAAAAAGTCAAATGCAACAAAGTTCATCGGTTTTATCGATTTCACAACTTATGCTGCAATTGTTGACCTTTGCAACAACGCTTCTACAAAACTTCCAATCGAAGTTACAGAAGACAGCATCGTAATTGGAGCTGTAAAACTTTATGTTACAGCTGCTACATACTTCGACTATGTAACAAAAGCCAACAAGCCTTTGATTGCTGAAAAGAAGGTTATGGTAATCGGTGTAGATGACGGTTTCCGTTTCTACAACTGTGCGCTCGACTCTCTCGAAGCAGACTTTGCCGGAATCCCATTCGGAGTTCGCGAAGTTCTCAAAGACGATCCTGAAGGTGAAGAAATTATTGGTATGGCTCGTCCTATGCCAATTCCAAATGTAAACGCAATCTGCGTTTCTACTTGTCTTCAGTAGGAATTGAACCATGGAAGAATTAGGACTTGCAGGAATACCAACCGCGCCGGAGAAAAAGAGAGAAGTTCCCTTTGCACCGTTTGGCACACCCATAGCGGCAGACGAAGTGGAAAAACGCCTTTCTACAAATCTCTACAAACAGCTTGCGGACGGAAATCCGGATTTTGTGCCTGACGCAATAAGCCGCGCCCAGGTCTACATAGGAACCATTCTTTCATGGCTTGGAGTGCGGTTCAATCTTGATAATGCGACAGTACGCGAAATCGTGCTGATGCAGACAATCTACGAGCTGCACATGGCTTTAGGTCACGAAGAAGCGGGACGCGAATACCGCAAGCAGATGTACAACACTGTTGTTGCTGCCTACGGCTCGTTTCCCGATTCAGACAACCAGGAACAGATAAAGGTTCCTTCCGGGGCAGTTGTAAGGCCGCCCCGAAATCCGCGCCAGAAGCGGCTGGACCAGGCAAGGAGATTTACCCTTTGAATTTCACTGATGTGGATGCAGAGCTTAAGAAGATAACAGCTGAACTTTCAGACCCCGGAAAGGTTGCACTTGCCGGAGTAAAGGCGGCAGACATCATCCGAAAGCATCTGTATGAAGGGGAAGGCTTTGAGCCTCTTGGTCAGGTCACAAAGGACTATCGCGGAGATTCCAAAGGCAGACCTTTACTTGATACAGGCCACCTGCGTGATTCCATCACTGCAGAGCTTGTAAACAAGGAAACCGTTTCCGTAGGAACAACCGTTAAATATGCTGCAATACAAAACAATGGCGGCGTTATAACGGCTAAAAAGGAATGGCTTTTTATTCCTGGTCCAAGAATGCGCTATTATGAGCGCAAGTTTGGAAGAAAGCCGGGAGACGTTCTGAACGGTTTACGGAGTGAAGGTTTCTGGGTGTACCGCGCCGGACGTGCCGTTTTCTACAGAGAAAAGGAAAAAGGCTCAAAAGCGCACGTGGCATATTATCTGAAAAAGTCGGTTGAAATACCGAAAAGGGAGTTCTTCTATCTTACAGATGAAGAGTTCAATCAAATAATAAAAGAGGTTGCAGATGAAATCCTATGACGTTATGACGCTTTTTGCACAGCAGCTCGAACGCTCAATTGCTTCCAGCGACGAGTGCAAGACAAAGGTTGTTATTACACCTTCAAGCGTAAACGAAAAAGGCGTAGTAATCAAAGTCTCCCTCTTGAAAACTTTTCCAGACAAAGAATACCAGGCTAAGAGCAAGGCAAGATCTGTTAGGCTCAGAGTTTCGGTATGCGGTACTGTAGAAAGTCAGACCGGCTTAAAAATGGCCACCGGACTTATAGAAAAGCTCGATGATTTTTTTGAGCAGGACAGTCTGCGTCTGGAAGAAATTGTGGAAGGAGAAAACTCTCTGCAGTCTGTCAGAAAGATTCCGAATACAAGAATCACACAGCAGATAAGCAAAGAGGACAGTTTCTTTTCAAATCCTGATTCTACAGATGTTCAGGATGTACAGGACGACAGGACTGTAATAATCACAGTCCCGGAGGAATCATGACAAGTACAACAACGTACAAAACAGAAAACGGCAAAACTGTAAAGGTAGAACCGGAAACTGAAAATGGGTCAGTAGAAAAATCTACAGACAATAAAAAACAGAAATCTAAGGGCAAGCAGGAAGAAGCTTCCGGCCTTGCAGAAACGGAGGAAATCTAACATGGAAGAAAAACCATTGGTAGGAGACGACGGAGCGTTCTACACAGGAAAACTCGGTTCAACAGAATATGAAGGAGACGGAACAAAAACCCTTCATGTGCTCGTAGGTGGTACAAGTGCCACATCCGGCGGAGAAGGAATGTATGTAATTACTGCAAAAGCAGCAAGCGGCTCATTCTTCCCTGCAAAGGCAAAGGTCGGAGAACTTTATCCGGCTCTTGGTACAGAAGTTCTTGCTACAGGTGATAAGCTCAAGAAGCTTTCACTTACACACGTTGCAGACTGTACCGGCTGGCAGCTCGACATCAGCCAGTCAGAAATCGATGTAACTCGTCTTATCGACAAGTTCAAGAAATACCGCCTCGGTAAAAAAGATGCCAGCGGAACCGTAAACTCAATCATGACACTCGGCGTGTCAGATGAAGCAGACGGTATGATTGCAAAAACAATCAAAACTTTCCGCAGAAAGATTTCAGGCGAAAATACAACAATCACAATTACTGATGTTGCAAACGAACCTGTATACTTCCTTGGTTACGTCAATAAGACTGACGTTCCTGGAGAAACAGAAGCTTTCATCTTTGGCCAGGTATACCTGTTCAACGTAAAGCTCGGCGGTTCAACCGGCAATGCACAGAGCTTTGACTCTTCAATGCGCCTTACAGGTCAGGACCCTGTATTCTACAGTCTCGACATTCCGGGACTTACTTCATAGGAGACATCATGGTAATTACAGTTTCTAAGGTTAAGACATTCGAACCAGAGTTCAACGGAAACAAAGATCTTCCAGCAACTGAAAGAATTGTCGTAAAATACAAGAATCCTACAGTCGCAATGCGCGAACGTCTTATCGCCCGCCCGGAAGTAAAGAGCCACGCGGACACAGACGGAAAGCTTGACGGCGTAGACATCGTGATGGGAGAAATCAACAAGGCGGCTGCCTTGCGTGAAATGCTCGTTTCAATCTCTGGCTGCGCTTATGCAGATGAAAGCGGAACAGAGCATTCCATCAACAATGCAAAGGAGCTTATGGAAGCCCCTTCTGAGTTCAACGAACTTACAGACGAAATCGTTAAGAAGTTCGAAGAAGAACTTAACAAGAAGGTGGACGAAAAAAACTCCAAATAGCCTTCCGCGCCTACAAGGAAGGCATTTACAAGCACGAGTACAAAGGCAGACGTGCGGAGGTTCTGTGGAACACACACGTCAAAGATGAAGAAGGAAAAGAAATATTCATCAAACGTTCCGAAATCAAAGGCTACCTTGACGAATACTTCTGGAGTGCCCTCAACATCTACTTTATGACAGAGAACATGAGCTGTCTGCCTTTTTCCGGCGGCTGGGCTGAACAGCCCGACGAAATTACTACGGTAATTGCACTCTTTCGTGTGGAACAGAGCAAATGGGAAGCCGAAGAGTGGGAAAAAACAAAGAATAAAAAGTAATTCAGAGCGCAGAAAGAACATTTTCTGCGCCTTTTTTTTGCCCGAATTTCATCATTTTAATTCCGTTTAAATTATCATTAAGTCAAAGATTAACCCCCACCTCTTTATCTTTGCGGATTTTGCATGGATAAGAAAACTCTCGAAATACAGATAAAGCTTCTCGCAAATAAAGCTCTCCAGCAGGTTAAAGAGTTTGGAGACGACATAAAGAACACAGCTGACAAGGCAAAAGGTTTTACAGGTGATGCAACAAAGATTGCTACCAGTATTAAATCAATGCAGGATGCAGCCAAACGAACTGCAAACCAGATGAAGCTTTTCGGTATGAGCTCATCGGATTTACGAAATACAACGCAGAACCTTAAAAAGACAATTCTCGACCTTACTGAAGCCGGACTGAAACCTGAATCGCAGGAAATACAGAATCTTGTAGAACAATACAGGGAACTTGAATCACAGGCTGATAGAGTTGAAGCTTCAGAACAGGGGATTTTCGGAGTCATAGGAAAACTTAAAAATGAAATAGGTTCGCTTGCCGCAGTTGCAGCAGCAGTAAAGATAGACAAAGCTGTAGCCGGACTCGCCAGCTCTACTCTCGAAGTAAACAACTCATTCCAGAAAATCAAGGACGACTTCGGCATAATGCTTGGCGATGTAGAAGCCGGAATAGGACTTTTCAATGAGCTTCAGGAGTTTAACTTCTGGACTCCGTTTGACATTGAGCAGACTTCACAGGCAGCAAAAGTATTATTCTCTGCAAAAGTTCCACTCCAAGAATTAACTGACTACCTCATCCGTTTCGGCGATATAGCTCAGGGTGACGCCCAAAAGTTCCAGTCATATATAAATGTATTTTCAAAGGCAAGTGCAAAGGGTAAGGCTGATATGGAAGTACTCAACGTCTACATAGACCAGGGAGTACAGATTCTTGATGTACTTGGACAGCAGTTAGGAAAGAGTTCAGCAGAAATCGTAAAAATGGCGAGCGAAGGAAAAATCAGCTTCCAGAACCTAGACGACGCACTAAAGGCTATGGCTTCTGAAGGTGGCTTATATTACGGAACTCTTGAAAAGGCAGCCATGAGGCTTGATGCCGTACAGGCAGGACTTGATGAATCAGTGAAATCTTTGAAAGCAAGCTTTGGTGAAATGCTTGCGCCGGCAATATCGGCAGTGCTGACAGCTTTTACAGCAGTCGTGGACTGGATAAACAGTTCACCGATTGTCAAGGGAATACTTGCAGCGGCAATTGTTGCAGTTACAACTGCAGTTAATGGACTTGCACTTGTTTCAATCGTAAAACTTGTAGCCGGCTTAAAAACAGCTTCACTGGCAATGACGGCAGTAGGAGCTTCTTCTAACATAGCCGCAACGGGAGTTGCCAGTCTTGGGGCTGCAATAAATACAGCAATGCCTATAATTGGCGCAATTGCAGTTGCTGTTGGACTCGTAACCACAGCCCTAGTTGCAAATGCAAGTGCACACCAGAAAGCCGCAGATGCTGCAGCAGAGCATGCAAAACAGATGAAAGAGCTTGATAACACCTATAAGGACTGGCTCAAAACTGCGGATAAAGTAGAAGCTCAGCAGGCAGCACAAAATTATGCTGTAGAAGCCGGAAAACAGTGGAATCGTGTAAACTCACTTAAAGAGGAACTGGAAAAAACTCCTAAGAAAGTGTGGGAATCTTCCGCATCCGGCAATTCTTCATGGCAGCAGAACAATCCTGAATATGCAAAATTAGAAACTCAGTTGAAAGAAGCTGAAGAGTTGTACAAAGATTATGAACAAAAAGCAAAAGCTGCAAGAGAAAGAATTAAGCAGATAGAAGAAGACTCCAAGAAAGCTGCTTCAAACGCAGCGGCAAAAACCGTTGAACTTGCAGGACGAATGGGAACGGAATGGCAGGATAAACTCGATGCACAGATTGAAGGAATAGAAGCTCAGAGGAAAAAATCACTTGAGAAACTCCAGGAACATGCTTCAGAAATCTACGGTAAAAACTATAAAAATGAAAAAGCCTATCTTGAGGAAGTTGCCGCACTGAACAAGTATTATGACAAAAAGAAACTTGATGAAGCTAAGAAACAGGAAGAAAAAGAAAAAGCTGAATTGGAAAGGAAACTTGCAGAACAGAAGGCTGCGGTAGAAAAAGCAAATGAAGAAATCCGCTCAGCCCTTTCCAATGTTTCTGAATGGGTTCACTCAGATAATTCGGAAATAGATAAGATTGAAGCTGAATACAGAAAAGCAATTGAATCCCTAAATAAGGATTTTGACGTTTTAATCAGAAACGGGGTTGCTACAGAATCTGACAGCATTAAGGCTGTTGCAAACCTCAGAAAGCACTATGACCAGCAGATAGCTGAAGCAAGAAAAAAGATTCAGGCTGAATACTGGCAGAAAGAAGCAGAGGAAGCTTCAAAACAGCTGAGAGAAGGAAACATAAACGGAAAGAACATTGCCAGATACACTGGCGCAACAACAATGTCTGCATTGCAGGAATCTGCAGGAGAAACTGATTTTGGAAGTCTTTTTACAGGCCTTTCTGCACTGACATCAGCTATATCTTCTGTTGTTGCTGCATTTGTAAAATGTCTACTTGAGATTGAAAACGTAAGCAAAATCCTGAACTGGGCCGGAACAATCATAGAAAAGGTATTTGAGTATATTGGTCCGATTATAGATGATATTCTTGCGCCTCTGGTTGAGCTGATGAAAACAATTGGCGAAACTATAGGTCAGATTCTTACTCCTCTATTTGCTGTAATTCAGATTCTGGCGACTTTGACTGGATTTACAACAATACTGAAGGTTTTAGAAGCAATACTGAAAGTTGTGGGTGGAGCTTTTGAATGGTTTTACAATAATGTAATCGTCCCTGTTGGAAACAAAATAGTTACTATATTCAACAAGGTTATAGATGCCCTGAATAAGATCCCATTTGTTAACATAAAAAAACTTGAAGAACTAAATTACGTGGGAGAAATGGCAGAAGAGATGGCAGAAACATCGGCCAAAAGCCTTGATGCAATCAAGCGTAAGTTTGAGAGAATGAAGCAGAATGTAGATTCCATACTTAATGCACAACTTGATGCACTCAAAAGCCAGTATGAACTTGGGCTCATCTCAAGACAAGAATATGAGCAGCAAGCAGAAAAATATGCTGCAGAAGCAGATTCTAAGATTTATGACATCAACAAGGAAATGGAAGACACTCTCGAAGCCATAGAGAATGGAACCGCAGAAATAGAAGATTACATAAAAAAAGAATCTGAAGCAAAGACAACAACCTCTGGCGCAGCCTACGGACCTCATGTTGCCTCATCCTCTGGAACTTTAACTACAGGAATTTACACTCCATGGCTTGTTGATTATGACAAAAACAGGCCTGTTTCCAATACAGGAACACCAGTATCTGTATCAGTAACCGTTCAAGGCAGCGTAGTCACAGAGCAGAAGCTTGTCGATTCAGTATATCAGGGTATTGCTAAAGGCATACAGTCAAACAGATACAATGCACTGGGAGCAGCATAAAATGATAAGAATAATACTTACAGCAGGAAACGAAACAGCAGAAATATTTCCTAAAGACAATCTTACAATTCCGCGTGGAAACATAAACGAAAATCTCCAGCACGAAGAAAGCCGTTGTACTTTCTCTATTTCTTATGATGAGCTTGTGTTAAGACTGCTCATACAGTACAAGGAAATTGCAGCTGTCGTTACGAATAATGATACTCCTGTATTTACGGGGCAAATCAGCAGTGAACTGTCCTGGACAGATAACGGCAGACCAGAACCAATGGACGAGATTCAACTTGTCATTAAGGACAATACCTATCTGCTGGATAAGAAAACAGAAAGTGACTTTGCCCTTAT
>JAEEGH010031332.1_pt1 | contig 10278 bp, 10 predicted proteins | sample 9134181 | NCBI WGS metagenome assembly JAEEGH01 (sample SAMN16246544, study PRJNA631951) | gut metagenome | biome: gut microbiome; feature: rumen; material: DP-attached | host: Bos | place: Iran: Karaj | collected 2018-10 | reverse complement strand
CGGGACAAAACACATACTAGGTTTATGAAAATAAAAAAAAACACATTATTCTTCAGCGATAACTCCATTTTTTTGACACTTATCGCTGAAGAATCTGCATATTTTATGAGAAAATATTAGCACTTATCTTCCTGATGATGACAAATTCAGTTTGTGACAATTTGTCACAAACTCACTTCCCTCTGATTTTAAGTGCTACTTTGTTCTGGATTTCTTCCTATAAGGTCATAGATTTTCTACTTCTTCGTCAATTTCTTCAAAATCGTAGCAATCAGATGCATCTGCTATTCTTTTTTCAAAACTTTCTTTATCCATATATTGCATCTGCCAGTGATTAGTACATCTTTTGCCATTAAAATATTTACATAGTGGACATTTTTTTAATTGCGGCTCAATTATATCAGGATTCTTTTCCAGTTCTTCTAACTCTTCTTTTATGCTTTCGAGAAACGAATCATCACCGTAGTCACCACTTAAAAGCCATTCAACATCATGAGAATAAACCTGAGCAATTTTTAGATATTTTATTGCATTTTGGAATTCTGAAATCACTTCTGGAGACCATTTATTCTTTCCCCATTTTATTTCTTTCGAAATCTTTTTAAGAGGTTCATCAAATCTACTATAAAAGTAATCTAAATTGCCACCGCTCATAAGACCTCCTGATTATCCATATTTAAGTCCTCAATGCTAAATACAAATCCTTCGCAAAAAGTTTCTCCCCTGTATTTTGCAAAAAAAGATTGATGAGGGATTTCTGTCTTATATGTCCATGGTATTACTTCTAAATTCTCTGCTGTTTTATTTTGATCATACCAGATTGCTGAAATACTGTTACAACCATATCCTTTTTTCAAAAGCCACTCGTCCTTATATTTTTCCAGATGAAAAATTTCTCCATTAAAACAGTCTCCTTCCTGTTTAATTGCTCCATCAAGTTCAATTAAATCATCAGAATATCCTGTGACTATTACAAGATTATTCTTTTCAGCACATTTTAGTTCAAATCTAAAAAATCCATCTTCTAATTCCCGGTTGTTAAGTGCTGCAGCGAGAGCTTTTGCATTAAATTTTTCATTTTCCAATAGAAGGAGATAATCAATTAATTTTGAATATTCAGAGCCAAATCGTTCTTTGACTTTTTTAGTAATTAGGCTCTTGTCATTGCAGGCAGCAGAAATGCCTTCAATGAAATATTCAATATCATTTGCTTTATCCATCAAGTAGCTCATTTTGTTTTACCTCCTTTTCAATTTTAAAATTTGCAAAAATGTTTTTGTAGATTATTTATTTAGAAATTGTAATTTGATTGAAAAATAAAAGATATAAACTGTTAGTTTAATAAAAAAAACTCCTTACTTTAAGTTCGAAGTCCGTAGGTTTTTGGCCTACGGTCTGTTTCTCTAAACTAATTATTAAGCAAAGAAAAAAAATGCGTTATACTTCGGCGATAAGTGTCAAAAAAAAGGAGTTATCGCCGAAGTATCCTTGCATTTTTTAATATTTTGGTTGTCAAATGTTCTTATGGATAAAATAATTGGCAGAAAAGCAGAACAAAAGCAGATTTTAGAGAGTTTTAGCTCAGATAAATCAGAATTGGTTGCAGTATATGGTCGTTTGCTGTCGTCTCCTATGTCGTCTGGTGTCATTTCCTTATAGAATAAGTCCTGTTTCTATTTGCACCGTTTGCAATAATCTTTTTTTCTTCAACAAGTTCTGCAAGATAGTCTTTTGTTCGAGATTGCTTTAATCCTATAAACAACGCAATATCTTGTGTACGGGCCTCTGGCAAAGAACTCAAATAAGCACAAATTTTTTCTTTATAATTTATCGCCGATTTTATCGCCATTTTCAGAGTTTATCGCCGATGTTTTGATATGATGGACGACAAAAATTAACTCTGAGCATATCATCAATTTCTAAGAATTCAGGCTTTGTAATTCAATATTCTTTCATCATTTTCAATCAGATTTTTGGATGTTTCATTAATCATCTCTTTTAATTCACTTGCAGGAAATTCATGCCATTTCATAATATCAAGTGGAATATCAGTAGGAACAAAATCTTTTACAATTATATTATAAATATGCATTTTTCCGTTGATATCAGCAAATACTGTATCAATATCATCAGTGTAATAATGGATTTCTGATTTTTCCTTAACTGGTTTCAATCATTCCACCTCCAAAAAATAATTCCCAGAGAAGTATCTTCGTCATTAACGTTGTATGGTGAAGTTCTTAATATTTCTAAATCATTGTCGGAAATCGATTCTTCAAATAAAACTTCTCCAAAATCTAAATTTGCATACCAAGGATAAATTAAGAAAGCTTTTTTTGCTGAAAATAATTTGCAATAAACATATTGTTGAAAAATATCTCCAGAAGAAATATCAGTTTTGTTTGTAAGCTTTTTCCATTTTGTATCAAAAATTATGCTTTCATTATTATTCTTTTTATAAATAATATCTGGAATAGCTAAACGAGTTTCCCAAAATCTTCTACCTTTCTGAGCAAATATTTTATTAGGAAAGAAATGCGACATTCTTTGAGCTACATATTTTTCAAACAAAGCATTCATATCAAACATAATTCCAGTTACTGAATAAAAGCCAGAATTTAAATCAGGATTAGTTCCTTTGATAATCAATTCTGCAAAAGAAAGTGCATACTGGTATTTCTCAGTTTTTCTTTCCTTTTTTAATAATTCTACTTTTTCCCAATTAATTTTTTTTGAAACAATATCTTGAATATCTTCAAAGGTTTCAAGAATTGATTTTGCATCATTAAAAATTAAAGGGCTTGTAGAAATTATTTTTAAAGCTTTTAGAATTACCTGATTTAATAATGAATCTCTATTATATACAGAAGCATCAGTGTAAAACTTTTCTTGATGTATAAGATTCTTTGTAATCTGTTTTGAAAAAAGTAATTTTCCTCTTAAAGCAGTTCTGTTTGCTTCTTCATGCCTGTACGATTTTATTAAACCTGATTTAATTAAATCTTGCACAAGAGAGAGATAATAACGATAAAAGATTTCCCATAAAGTATGTTCGAATGTACTCTGATTAGTATTTTCTGTCTGACGTATATCTAGAGCTTTTGTAACACAAAGCATTCTACATAGACGGTTACGCCATTCATTTCGAACTTCTGGAGAATCATTCTGATTTGAAATCTTGGGTAAAACTTCAATATAGGTATTTCCAATCTGTAGAATCCCCACCCAAGATTTAAATTTTAAACCATGGTCAACCAGAGAAAAGTATTGAGAATTATCTTCTGTTGTTTGATTTTTGAACAACCATTTTGAAAGTGATTCAAAGTGTTTTTGGGTAAATCCTTTTGTACCAACTTTCAAAACCTGGTGTTCAAAAACTGTAATATTATAAACTTTCATTACTCAGAAATAACCGTCGAATTTAAAGTAAAATCCCATTCATCTGCAGGAGCAATTTCATATTGCTTTTTATCAGAATTAAAATATTCATCAGTTGCGATATTTCCAAAAATTGCAGCAAGATTCTTTTCTCTAATAAATGTATTACCAAGAATAAGTTGAATCTTTTTCCAGTCAGAATAGAAATATTCCTGGAGTTGAGGAATAATCTTATTTGCAAAAATACTCCTGATATCTTCTACACTCTTTGCATTTATAAAATAAGCATGTCCTATTGTATGGTCACGGTCTAATAAATATTCAAGACGTGTATTTATAGTTTTAAGCATAGCAGATAAATCTATTCCATCGACAACATCAAGTTTATCAGCATCAGGCATTTTTTCTACAAAAACAAAACGTCTGCGAAGAGCAGTATCAAGAGCTTCAATTGAGCGGTCTGCTGTATTCATTGTACCTAAGATATAAAGATTTGAAGGTACACTAAATTGCTTGCCACTATATGGTAATGTTACAGAAATTTCATCGCTTGCGTTTTCACGTTTGGAATCTTCAATCAATGTAATCAATTCACCAAAAATTTGAGGAATATTACCACGGTTGATTTCATCAATAATAAGAAGATACGGTAATTTATTACCTGAATTAACTGGTGGCTCATATTTTTCCAGTCCTATAGAGGCTTCTTTTTTCATAAAATTCTCTACGATGGCCTTTCTGTAATTATCATGACCACCAGCAGGAACGCCTCGTTCTCCTTTGTAAATCCTATAAAGTTGATCTTTACTAAAATATTTTGGTTTGTCTTCATCTGTCATCAAACCAGTTCCGGTTGTATTTTGAATGATAGTAAAATCTGCTTTTCCATTTATAGATTTTATTGTTACAGATTCATTCTCTTCAAGATAATCCATCAACTTTATCCAAGCTTCGTCAAAATTATCTGTTCCTTTTACTTCAGAAGACTTTCGAGCTTTATCACAAATTTTCTTGAAGATACCAGGAAGAACTTTATATTTCATTGTTTCAAGTTCTGTTCCTTCTTCATCTGTTGTAACAGGTTTTATTCCTTCAATAAAATCTTCATAACTCATAGATTGATGGAAAGTTGTAAATACTACACGACCATCATCAATAAGTTTTTTATAATGAGAAGTAATTTCATTACGCTCATTTAGGTCTAAACCTTCGCATATTTTTACTGCAAGTTTTTTTGTTTCATATGTTTTTCCAGTTCCTGGCGGTCCATAAAGAATTTGATTTAATGGAAACTTTTCTTGAGTTTCAGATGAAGGAGTTTCAATTTTCTTACCTTGTATTGCTTCTTCAAATTCCTGCCAGAATCCAGTATAACGTGTTACATCTGTAAGAGTTTTTAAGGCAGTTGTGGAATTTAAATTCCATTCCCCTTTATGTGTCCATTTTACTTTTCTACAATGCTGATATTCTTTTCTTGTTTCATCGTAATAGTAATCCGATTCAACAATACCTCGTCCAAATAACTGTTTACGTCCATGTTTTACATATACAATATCACCAACGTGCATTTCATTTGCAAATTGCCAAAGGCAAGTTACATCATTTTTAGCAGTTGCATTTGGATCATCACGATATAGTTCTACAACTTTTTTTCTAATGTCTTCTTTATTGTCATATTCATTTAGATTGCCTGTACCATCCCAACCGATGGCCATTATTCCATCTTTATAAAATTCACCCCAAAGGCGAGAATTCTCACCAGCAGCATAGGTCCAACGTTTTACTTTTGTCGATTCTTCAGGTTCCTGCTTCCAAGAATTATGAGAAAAAGAAGAAAATGTCTTTTCTTCAATTTCTCCAGATTTCATTTTTTCTTGTATTGTATTTCTTAATTCACAATATTGTTTTCCAGTAGGAAGACTATCAATATCAATACCATATTTTTTCAAATAATTTCTGCTGTTTGTATCAAGAGAGAAAAAATTATCAGGATTACAGCAATACATCATGAATGTTACACCATAATTCATAGGTCTAATCGAATTCAATTTATCATAAACCATTTGAAAATCATCAGAATTATTTACAACTGCCTCAAATAAATCCCAATAAGCGTTTATCAATTCTTCTGTATAATCAGTTGCATTTTGTGTAACGAAGAAAGATCTTCTATTATCAAGTACAGGAATCCCCTCAAAATCTTCAGGAACTTTTTCCTTCAGAGAAAACTTTTCCTTAAAAAAAGAAAGTATTTCTTTTCGATTTTCAAGAGTCCAACCACGATTGAAAATTCCAAAGAAAGAAAATGGATCAAATTCTGGATTTGTAACCCCAGAACCATCTTCAGGTCTCCATTGTAAAAAGTTCGTATATTTTTCAGGTAACGAATAAACAATTTTCATTAAGTCCTTTCGTTTGTCTTTATAGTCAAGAACTTTTTGAGCCAACTCTTTATAAAATGGTATCCATGTAAATTTTGCTTCTGACATATTAGTTCTACTCCTACTATATTCCTAATTCATTTTTAGCATCTTGATATTCTTTTGCTCCGTATGCACAAAGCATCACATTAACATCATAATCGGGATAATCCTGCACAAATTTCTTATATGCTCTTCCACATTGTTTTGCAGATTCTTCAGCTGGATTAGGAAGATTTCCTCCAAAAATACCTGAACTAATTAATGGAAATGAAATACTATGCAATCCATTATCTTTTAATAAAACGAGGGAATTGTAATATGCATTATAGAGTTCAAGAAAAGCTTTTGGAGTCCTTCCAAAATCGGGACCAACTGCATGTATAATATATTTTGCATTTTTCATATTAAAAGCAGGAGTAATTACTGCATTTCCGTCTTTTACTGGAGTATGAATATTAGAACAGGCTTGAGCTAATTCAGTTGTCCCACATCTATCAAAAATAACTTTGCAAATTCCACCGCCTTTTCTGAGTCCAGAATTAGCTGCATTTACAACAGCATCAGCTATCTGGTCTGCACAACTACCATGAATCAGACTCAAATTTGACATAAAAAGCCTCCTTTTGACTTTTTCTTATATGTTTTATTTTCTATTTCAAACAATCAATCAGATAATCTATATCATGTGGAAATTTAGAACGACAATCTTCCATTACTTTTATATCTACAAAGTTAGGATGCGCAGCTTTGTTTCTGAACTCATCAATTAATTCTGAAATATTTTTTTGATATTCAAAACTCAAGAAATCTGAAATATTTGTAATACCTCCGAGATATGTGTAGAAATCTGTAAGTAATTGGCTTTTTTCACGAATTGGTTTTTTATTTACATTTTCTAAAATGAAATTCATTTCGCCAAGCGTAAAAACTAAAGGCTTTTCTTTTTTCTTTTTTAAATTGTCTATGTATAAACTAATCTTTCTCTGAAATTTTCCTGTTATTGTATTTATAACTTCATCTTTTCCTGTGAATACATTTCTGTATGTATAAATCTGATCGTTCGTAAGATGTTCTTCCAAATCATCTTTATGCGCCATGGCATATTGTTTAATGAACTCAGAAAAGATTTTTAACTTTAGTTCATTTTCAAATCCTCTGCACATTTCAAGTACAACTGGAGAATAATCTGGATTATCGAATTTCTGAAGCTGTGAATACAAAATCTCTGATACTGGTAAGAATTTTCTAGTTAAATCATCATAATCATCCCAGTTATCATATTTAGAACGGCAAACATCGGTATAATCATCAAGTTGATTTTTTTCAACAGAATCTTCAACTTTCCCTAATTGTTTTGTCATCAAGATAATTTTTTCCTCAATATCACGAGTTTCATTTTTAAAGTTTTTAAAATCTTCAACTAAGTCTGTTACAGTTTCTTTAATATCCTTAACGTCTTTTTTAATTATTTTAACTTCACAATTTGTATCCTTGGAAATCCCAACAAGTAATTCAAATGAATCGTTCATTGAATTATTCATTCCTTGTAATAATTTAAAAATATCATCTAAAGAGGGAGTATTATTTGTCATATTACTTTTCCTCCTTATAAATTTTTAGCAATTCTTGTTTTGTAGGTGCCCCAGAGATAAATTTATAAATCTTATATTTTCCATCGATATATTTATAAACTTCAAAATATAGTCCCCCAAGAGATAGAATAGCGAGAATACTGTTTTCCTTCTGTATGGCTTTCAATTGATTGAATGCCATATCAGCAAGATTTTCACTTTTTGCTTCTACATAAGCAAAGGGTTTCCCTTCTGAATATAACGTGAAATCAGGAATAAAAAAATGATTTTCATATTTGAAACGTTCTTCTCGGGAGATATCAGATGGTTTCCATCCCGCTTTCCTTAAACTCTCATACACACTTTCTTCAAGTTTATTCGCTTTCAAAGTGGATAAAATTTTATTTGCAATATTTTTCACAGTTTCGTTTTCAAAGTTAGAAATATAAGCTTCTTCAAAACTATTTTTGATGTCTTTTGTAATTGTTGGGATAGGAAGAGAACTAAGATTCGTTTTATTTATAGAAGCAATTGAAGAACCAACAGTAATAGAATCAAGTTGTTCTGAAAAGATTTTACTACCAGCACCTGTTGATAAATATTCAAACAAATCAAAGTTTAACTCTTCATAAGGTCTAATAATAAAAAGCATACCTGATGCGATACCTGGAAGATTTTCTTTTTTCACGACAGCAATCTTTTTTTGTCCAAAGAACTTTGTAATTAAAATATCTCCTTCCTGTACAAGAGCTTTTGAAAATCTTTCGACATTGTCTGTTGCAATAAATTTATCTGCCTTTACTATATTTCCATTCTGAATACTAGCTGCAGTATAGTATGGTATTCCATTCTTTACATATTCATAAGGATGTGCTGATGGACAAGTAATTATTTCTGCAATATCTTCCAACTTCTTTGGCTCAAAATCTTGAAGGAATTTATTTATCGATATTTTTTTGCTGTCGTAGTTTTCTGGGAGAAGATTATCATAATTCACATCTGATTCATCACAATAGAAAATAGATCTTTTATATTTTTCTTTATCAAAAATAAGATTGTACAATTCTTCAAATGAGTTAGCTGAAGAGAAATACTTAGTAGAAGGATTTTCACCAAAAATTACAAGCGAAATAGAATAATTAGCATGTTTAACAAAAAAACGATTTTTAAGAGTTATAACACCGATTAATCCGCGTTCTTTGATTAAATTACGAAATAAAGTTCCTTTATTAGAGTACAAGGCATTTGTTCTACAGATATAAAATGAAAGCTTTTTTCCTGTTTGTTTATGTGTAATTTCTTGGCTTATGAAATATTCATTTTCATTACCATCAATATATGTTGTATTAATTACAGTTTTAAGAGGTGAATTTGATTCTTGAGTGTGTTCTTCTTTTATTTCACTATCTTTATCTATAGGAATGACAAAAGGTGAACTATAAACTTTACAATTACCCATAAAATAAGCGATGTGGTTTTCAACCACATCAACTATATCTTTAAATGAGTCAATATATGCATCCTTTAAATCATAAGCGATAGTATTTCCGGTGGTAAGAGGAAGTGCCTTAAAAGTATTAGATGTTATTTCACCATATATCTGCTGGGCTTCTTCAAGGATTTCCGTGCAAATAACGGAACAGTCTTCTGCATTTCTAAGGATTCCTCTATTCGCTGCCCGAGCAAGTCGGCCGAAAAATTCATCCTTCGTATAATAATCAACCAAATCGTCAGCATAAAACACAGCTTTAAGCTGTTCAAACATCCAGGAGATTTCTAAAGAGAATTTTTCACTTACAACAAAAAATGGATCTGGATAAAATCCGTTGGGATTAGTTTTAGGTTGCTCTTTAACAACTGCAACATTGGCTCCTCCCCAAAGATGCTTAGCATTTCCTATTTTATTATTTACAATGAGTTTATTCAGTCTTTTTAATTTTTCGATTGTTTTCATTTTTTCGTCTCTCATATTTATAATAAGATGGTAAGGATATTCAAAGTTGACACTTTCAACGCTCTTTCAGCTTCTCAATAAACCTCTTTAATTTCACACTAGCAGCAGATTTTGTAATTCCATATTTCTGGCCAATATCCTGCTGTGCCGGTAATTGATAATCCAAATCACTAAAAAACGATTCAACCATTTCTTTACAAATAAACTTAGGTTTATTAAGAATTGGAATGAACGAAGAAAGAACTGAGTTTTCCTTAAATTCTGCAAGAAGCTCTCTTGTTAATAATTCAGATAATAAAGGGCGTGCGTCTTCTTTTTGCTTTAGCCAAAGAGAATCAATCGAATTAAAATGATTTTCCAATAGCTCTGTAGAACCAATAACTTCTGCATTATCAATTACTTTTGTCGTATCAACATATTTGTCAGCAATGCAATACTCATCGTCATTTTGAGATTGCGCAAAGAGAGAAACAGAATGTTTTGGGAATAAATACTCTTCCACTTCTGTTTTTTCAAAACCTAAATGATTAGTTGCATATTTAATAAATGCATTTAAATCATTCGAGTTGAAAGACTTATACTGTTTATAGGCATTTTCAATTTTCTTTCTTTTACGGTTTTCAGAATCTGAAATATGCATACCTGACTTTATTTCAAATTGTTCAGTATCGACTTTAGTACCAAGAGCTCTTTTTATTGAAGTGAAGGTATATTTGCTAAAACATAATTGATTTTCATATTTGGCGCATTCATCCATACAGTAATAGATTTTCTGAATCATAACATCCGTATGTTCAATCATCTCCGAGGTAATAGAAGACGCCTTCTGTAAAGTTTTCCAAAATGCAACAACAATTTTTTCTTTAAGCTGAAGTAGTAAGACTTCATTATTAGACTGATTCAGAGCCTTTAAATAATCGAGATATAAAGAATTAATTATGTCAAAATCATT
>JAEEGH010031329.1_pt1 | contig 10279 bp, 6 predicted proteins | sample 9134181 | NCBI WGS metagenome assembly JAEEGH01 (sample SAMN16246544, study PRJNA631951) | gut metagenome | biome: gut microbiome; feature: rumen; material: DP-attached | host: Bos | place: Iran: Karaj | collected 2018-10 | reverse complement strand
CACCAGCTCGATGTTCTCGCCCATGCGGCTGCTGATCGCGGCCAGAAGTGCGGTATTGAAGCCCGCGGGCGCACCGTCGGCACCCGCATGGAATGCCGACAGGTTCAAATCCACAGCCTTCCGGCGCATCCCTCCGCAAGCACATCCGCCTGCGGAGAGACTTTGACCGACGCGATCAGTTATCCCGATACACATTCACCACAGGGGAATCCTTGAGGACGGCCCACCACAGGGGAACAGACATGTAATGATCTGTCACAACGGTATTTTCGGGCTGATCCTCGAAATCGGCGCCTTCCCAGTTTTCAAAATCGCCGACCTCCATCCAGAATACGATGTCGCAGACGCCGGTGGCAAGCGCGATACCCCTGGCCGCGCAGGACACGTTGACCATTTCGACGTTCATTTCCAGCCGCTTTGCGACTTCTGTGATCAGGGCCGTGTTAAATCCCAGAGGATCGCCGCCGGCAGACACGTAGTCCATGGGAGGACGGTCTCCCGTCACAGCCACCTTGATTGTCTCTGCACCCGGAAAGGCCTCAGGCTCAATGGCGTCCGGTTCTTCTCCTGCGATAACATCCTCAATGTAGGTCTGCTTCATCAACTCAATGGTTCCGTCTTCATTCATCCCGGCGATGCATGCGGAAATCTGATCCCGCAGTTCAGCGTCCTCTTCCCGCAGGAGCATGCAGAAGACCAGCATATTGGGATTCATGTAGGGCGGGCGATCTACGATATTATCGTTTCTGGACGCGATGTACCTTACCGTATTCTGATCGGTTTCGAGTACGACAATATCACCTCTGTTCAGCGCCATGAGCATGTCGTTCATCGTGTCATAGAAAACATATCTGTCACAGATACTGTCGACCATGATGTCCTTGAGCACGTCGTTCAATTCGTCTTCAGTGATATTCAGCTTGGACAACCGGCCAATGTTGCCATACTTCTGGACTTTGCCGGTATTTGCTGCCTCCTCGGCTACACACGCGGACAGGTAGGCAAAAAGGGCCGTCATGAGGGCAAGAATCAATGATACAGTCTTTTTCATAGGGATATACCTCCATTTTTATCAGAGTATAATATTGATTTGATTTCTGTTGTCCGTGTAGGAATAGTCCAATTGTCTGGCCATGTTTTTCAGGATGGTCATGCCCAGGGCATCATTGTCCTGTTCGAAGGGGTTGTAGGCCGCGCCGCCGCAGGTGATGCGGATCTGCGTCCTGCCGTCAGATTCCGCGTGGGACACCGACAGCTCCAGATCCGCGTCCTCCCGGCTGGGGTAGCAGTGATCCAGCAGCTCGTAGATCAGCTCCTCGCAGCAGATTTGCAGCCGATAGGTGTGCTTTTGGTTCAGGCCGTACTTTTCGCCGAAATTCTGGATGCCGCCCTGAAGCTGCATAAGATCGAAGTCCCTGCGGGTGATCTCATAGGAGAAATATTTGATCTTGTTGATAAACGCGATCGTTTTTTCCCGCTTCGGCGCGTCGAAGATTTCCCCGGGGGTACCCTGCTCGTAGATGCCGCCGTCGGCGAAGAACAGCACCCGGTTGGCCACCTCCCGGGCGAAGTTCATCTCGTGGGTCACGATCAGCATGCTCATGTTGCGCTTGGCAAGCATGCGGATCACCGCCAGCACCTCCCCCACCATCGTGGGGTCGAGGGCGCTGGTCGGCTCGTCGAACAGCAGTACCTTCGGCTCCATCATCAGACACCGGCAGATGGCGATGCGCTGCTGTTGGCCGCCGGAAAGCACCGTCGGCCAGGCGTGGGCGCGGGTGGCAAGACCGACCTGCGAAAGCAGCCCCATCGCCCGTTCCTCGGCGTCCGCGCGCGACATCTTCAACAGCCGCGTCGGCGCGAGGCACAAGTTGTCCATCACGTCCATCTCGGAAAACAGATGGAACTTCTGGAATACCATGCCCATGCTGCGGCGGATGGTGTCCACATCCGCGCCCCGGGCGGTGATCTCGTGTCCGTCAATGAATATCTGGCCCGCGTCCGGCACTTCCAGCAGGCACAGCGAGCGCAGGAACACGCTCTTGCCACAGCCGGAGCCGCCGATGACGGCCACGCGCTCACCCTGCTCCACCGTCAGGTCGAGGCCCGTCAGGACATTAATCGAACCGAAGGACTTTTTCAGGCCCCTGACCTCGATCAGGCTCATGCCGTCTCACCACGCTTTCTCTGCGTGAGTCTGTCCGACAGGGCGAACAGCCCGAACACGATGTACGACAGCGCCAGATAGATCAGCATGCCGGTGATGATCGTCAGAAGCGGCTGCATCGTACGGGACGCGATGTTGTTGATGACGCGCGTCAGGTCGGTGATGGTCACGTAGCCTACGACGCTCGTCCACTGGATCAGGTTCACGATGGTGGACTGGTACACCGGCTTGGCGATCCGCAGCACCTGCGGCAGCGTCACCAGCCGGAAGGTCGTCCACGCGGAAAAGCCCAGCGTCCGCGCGGCCTCGGCCTGACCCCTGTCCGCAGCCTCCAGCGCGGCGCGCAGCAGCTCCGCCACATGGGCGGAAACGTTCAGCGCGAACGTCACCACCGCCACCGTCACCGGCTTCAGCCCCGCCCTGGCAAACACCCCGTAGTAGAGCAGCAGCAAAAGCATCAGCACCGGCGTGCCCCGCAGCACGGCGATATACGCCGCCGCGAGGCCCCGCGCCAGCGGGTTCTTCCGCGTGCGCAGCAGGCACACCACCGCGCCCAGCGCCGTGCCCAGCAGCAGCGCCAGCGCGGAAATCTGAATCGTCACCCATAGGCCGCTCAGGATCGTCTTCCACGAGCCGCCCTTGATCAGGATGACATAAAGCTTGTCTGACAAGCTCAAGATACCTCACCATCCTTTACCCACAGCATCTTTCCATACACACGCTCAAACACACCTTTTTAACTTCACAGCACTTTTCCTTGTACTGCACGACAGTCAAGCCATGACAAATCCGTTCTTTCGCAGTGCTTGCTCCATATAGTTCTCCACAATTCCCGATTCAGTTTTTTATGATAGTTTTCCGTGTATATTTAGTTCAAATTGATTGTCCTGGGAATGATCCATGTCACTCACATGCTCTGATGTCAGCCACGCAGACAGGCGTCGTTCCGCATTCAACGTATTCTATTTCATTTTCCTTCAGATCATCAAGCAATGCGTCATAGTAGACTATGCCCTTTTCCAAGAGCAGTATGATTAGTTTCCGGTCAGCTCGGCCAGACGGTCCGCGGCTTTCTTATTCCCGGCTTCCGCGGCTTTTTGGTACCATTCGATGGCCGTTTCGATATTCTGCTCCACCCCGTTGCCCAGCTCATAGCGCCTGCCGATGGTATACATGGAGGTAATGTATCCGGCTTCCGCGGATTTCAGATACCACTGCGCGCTCTTCTCCTGGTCCGCTTCAACGCCAAGACCCTTGCTGTACATATAACCCAGAAAATACATGGATCTTGCGTCCCCGAGCTCGGCCGCTTCCAGGAACCAAGACTGCGCCGTGGCATAATCCTGTTCGACGTTCATGCCTTCATAGTAGAGGTAGCCTAAATAAAACCTGGCCTTGGGATGCCCAGCCCGGGCAAGCGCTGTTTCGCCTTCAAGGCCCTTCGCGTTCCACCTGCCGTCCTGCTCGCCATCCAGCTCACCCTCCGCCGATTCAGAGGTATATATCTGATGGATGCTCAGGAAGGCGTAAGGGGCCCACTCCGGATTGTCCGACTCCGCGGCGAGGAGGAAGTATTGGAGCGCACGGGCATTGTCTGCCTCAACGCCGCCGCCGTTCTGGTATAAATCCCCCAGACCGCAGTTTGCCTCGACGCAGCCATGATCCACGGCCTCCTGGAAGAGCGCCATGGCTTTTTCATAATCTGTGTCCACCCCTTCGCCGTTTTCATACAGGATTCCAAGGTTAAACCGCGCCAGCTCGCTGCCCTGTTCCGCGCCTGTTTCAAAAAATGCGGCAGCAGCCTTGTTATCGCCGCGTTGGTAGGCGACCCGCCCCAGATAGTACCAGGCGTCCGCAATGCCGGCGTCCGTTGCGTCCCGGAAGGCGGCTTCTGCCTTGTCAAAGTCAGCAGTTCCAGTCTCAGTGCCGTAATACCAGGCCAGACCCTCCTTTAGCGCGTTCTCACTCGTCTCCGCCTGTGCCGCACAATCAAACGCAAACAGCGTGAATAGCAGGAAAAGTGCTGCCAAAACCGTTCTTTTTTTCATGTTCCATTTTTCCTCCTTCTGAAAATCGGATACCGCGCAGCTTGGGAAGACGCATAATACATGGAAACAAATGATACGATTAGAATAGACCGTCAGCATAGGTTCAATCTTCGTGATCCAGGCGTTATGCACAAAAGCATGGATGCGTTGGAATGGCTGCCGTTATGCCTGCTGAATCTTTAGGCTCAATTGATTGGGCAGTTCAGCGTTTTCATTCCAGTTATACTTCATTTCTTCCGTTATTCCCTTCAATACTGCCAGGGCAAGTTCATCTCCGTTGTTGATCACGTCCAGGCGTTCCCCGCTATAGCTGATTGTCCATTCCGCGGTTTCGGTGGCCTCGGAGTATTCGCATACCGCCTGGATGCGCGGGCTTTCCAGCAGGGACACCAGAATCTGCGCCGTTTCCTCAAAGGTCAGCTGGATGCGGCTGGCGGTTTTGGGAGGAATCTGGTTTTTATTGCAATAGACTTCGATCTGTCCCGCCATGCCCAGGAAGTCGTAATCACGGCTTTCGATGTTCAGTTCCAATACTTTGAGCTTCTTGATGAAGCGCCGGGTGTTTTCTCTTTGCGGATGTTCAAAAATCTGCTCCGGCGTGCCTTCCTCATAGATGCCGCCCTCGTCCATGTAGAAGATACGGTTGGATATGGCCCGGGCAAAATTCATTTCGTGGGTGACGATCATCATGGTTTTGCCGGTCTTTGCCAGGTCGCGGATGACAGCCTGCACCTCGCCTACCATGGTGGGGTCCAGGGCGCTGGTGGGCTCGTCCAGCAGGATCACATCCGGATCCATGGCCAGGGTTCGTGCAATGGCGATGCGCTGCTTTTGCCCGCCGGAAAGCTCGTCAGGGTAGTTCAGCGCTTTTTCCGCCAGGCCTACCGTACGCAGCAGGCGCATCCCCTCGTCATAAGCCTCCTGCTTGCTTTTCCCCAGCAAATCCATGGGCGACAGCATGATGTTTTCAATCACCGTTAAGTGCCCGAACAGGTTGAAGGACTGGAACACCATGCCCATCTTTTGGCGCACTTTATTGATATCGCACTTTTTATCCGTTATCTCTGTATCGTCCATCCACACTTTCCCGGAGGTGGGCTTTTCCATTTGGTTGATGCAGCGCAAAAGCGTACTTTTGCCCGTGCCTGAAGGGCCGATGACGGAAATCACATCGCCGTCGTGGATTTCCACGCTGACATCCTTCAAGGGGGTCACATTGGGATATTCCTTTTTCAAATGCTCGATCTTAATCATGGATGTTCACCCCTTTCAGGATTCGGTCGCGCTTGCGCTTTTTGGGATCAATGCTGATGCGTATACGGCTGACGGCGAAGCTGAACAGCCCTTCCAGTACAAAGTAAATGACGGTCACGGCAATCAAAGGGAAGAAGGCTTCGTATGTGCGGCTGCGAACGATATCGCCCATCTTGGTCAAATCCTGCACGGCGATATAGCCCACGATCGCCGTTGCCTTGATGAGACCCACGATTTCGCCCTGATAGGCGGGCAGCACATGGGGAATGGCCTGGGGCAGAATGATCTTAAAGAAGGTATGGCGGTTGCTGTGGCCCAAGGCGTAGGCCGCTTCATACTGGCCCCGATCGATGGTGCCAACGCCAATCTTAAGCAGGCCAAACACCGCCGCTCCGAAGGTGAGCGTGAAGCCGATCACCGCCACGGCAATGCCGCTGATGGCTACAGAACCAAAGATGATGTAGTACAGAATCATCAGCAGCACCACCATGGGCGTACCAGTTACCAGCCATATGGAGAATCGGGTAACGCTATTGGCAAAGATATTCGCATTCCTGCACAGCATGAATAGCAGGAAGCCCAGAGCTGTTCCGAACAGGATGGAAAGCAGGGTAATCAGCATGGTGTTGCCGACACCCTCCAGGAACAGCTTCCAGCGGTTTTCCCGGAGGAAGGTCTTGTTGAAGCTGGCTTTGATGCTCTCCCAGAAGGATTCTGTCCGGTTGGAATCGGTTGTCGAAGTTACCGCTGGAGTTTCCGCTTTCAGCACCATCATAACGGTACCGCCGGAATAGTTGGAATCGGAGAAATAGACGCTTTCCGCCCGTTCGGCGGTGATGGTAATGCCGGCGCATCCGATGTCGTTCTTTCTGCTCTGTACGGCGGGCAAAATACCGGCAAAGTTCATATCCTCGATTTCCAGCCCATAGCCGCAGGCCTCGCAGAAACGAACGATGATATCGATATCATAGCCCACGATCTCATTATTTTTGATGTAGCTGAAAGGCTCATAGAGGGCCTCCGTGGCCAACCGCAATGTGCCGTTGGGCGCGGGGAAGGATTGATAATCCGGCAGGGTCTTTTCCGCGTCGTTCAGGCTGAACCACCGCCGGTCAATTTCCGCCAGCGTACCGTCCGCCTGAATCTTTTTCAAGTATTCGTTCATCTGATCCCGCAGCTTCGCGCCTTCCTCATTCTTGGCAAACACATAGCCAAATTCAAAGCTGTCCAGATACTCAGGCACATAGGTCAGCTTGTCGTTTTCCTGCATTTGTACCTTAGCTACCGGCTCGTCGGCGGCATAGCTGACGATTTTGCCGGTGATGAGGGCGTTGATCAGGTCGGCCTTATTATTGTAATAGGTCAAGGTGGCTTCCGGCAGCCTCGCGGAAATCATGGCGTCGAAGGATTGGCCGGTTTGCACGCCGATATTCCGGCCGTTCAACTCGTCCAGGGTTTTGTATACGCCCTCAGCAGCGGTGACAGGCGCGGTTTCCGCTTTCAGCACCGCCATCACGGTGCCGCCGGTAAAACTCGGTTCGGAGAACAGCACGCTTTCCGCCCGTTCGGCGGTGATGGCGATGCCGGAGCCGCCGAAATCGCATTTTCCCGTATACACCGAAGGCAGTACGGCGTCGAAGCTCATATCCACGATTTCCAGGCCGTAGCCATAAGCCTCGCAGAAGCGCACGGCGATGTCGATATCATAGCCCACGATCTCATTGTTCATGATATAGGTAAAAGGCTCGTAAAGCGCCTCAGTGGCCATGCGCAGCGTGCCGTTAGGGGCTGGGAAAGCCTTGTAATCCGGCAGCGTCTTTTGCGTATCGTCTTCACTGAACCACTTCGTCTCGATCTGCGCCATGGTACCGTCCTGTCTGATCGTTCGCAGATATTCGCTGAACTGATCGCGCAGCGCCTGGCCCGCTTCCGTCTTGGGGAACACATAGGCGAACTCGAAGTTTTCCATATATTCCGGAATATACGTCAATCTTTCATCCTGATGCATCTCCACTTTTACGACAGGCTCATCCACCGTGTAACCATCGATTTTATAGGTCAGCAGGGCGCTGATCAGATCGGCCTTGGTGTTATAGTACGACACCTCCGCGTCGGGCAGCTGTTCAAACACCGCTTTGTCAAAGCTGGTGCCGGTCTGTACGCCGATGCGCTTGCCGTTCAATTGAGAAAGGGACGTATATCCAGTTGTTGAAGCGCTATTTTGTCCTTGCCCGTCAGAGCGCACCATGGCGGTGATTTGCACCTCGAACAGTACATCGGAAAAAGGAATGGCCTGGTCCTTTTCTTCCGTGTAAAAAAGGTTTGACATGATGCAGTCGATGCTGCCCGCTTCGGCGGCCGGGACGATGCCGCCAAAATCGTACACCTTCAATTCCAGTTCCGCTCCAAGCCATCCGGCAAACCGATTGGCCAGCTCAATATCGTATCCCGCCAATTCTGTTCCGACAAAATACGAATAGGGCATCACTGAGCCTGTTGTGCCAACGCGCAGCGTAAAGGCTGGTTTTTCAGCCCGGGGAATATTATCGGGCATGGTATCCTCGGAGCGAATCACCCAGCGGTCATACATATCGTCCAGCGTACCATCCGCTTTGAGTTCCGCTATGAAGGCATTCAGCTTTCCTTTTAGATCGGGAATCGTCGAAACGGGCGAAATACCTACGGCAATTTTCGCCGAAATATAATTCTCATCCAGCAGGCGAACGCCGGTAAATCCGTTTTGAATGGCAAATTCCATTTCTGTCCGCGCGCTCACGCAGGCGTCCATTCGGCCTTTGGCTACGTCCATATATGCCAAAACAATATCGGTGTAAGGAACCAGTTTCGCGTTCGGATAATCCCGCGCCAACGCTTCTTCCGCGGGCGTATCTAATCCAACAGCGATATTGACCCCAGGCTGAGCAAGCATCGAGAGAGAAGTAATAGGCTGCTTTTCTATGGAGCCCTGACCAACCGTTTCCAACTGATCAGGCAGAACCCCGGCCTGACTTCCGTCCGTCAAAACTGCCAGCACCACGCCTCCGGAGCTGGTAGGATCGGAAAAGAGTACCTGTCCCTTCCGTTCCTCCGTCACGTTCATGTCGGTGGTAAAATCATATTTGCCGGACTGGACGGCCGGGATGCGGGCGGCAAAATCCACGTCCCCCAGCTCCAGCTTGTAGCCGGCATGACGGCAGAAGCGCACCACCAAGTCAATGTCATAGCCCACGTTTTTGCCATCCTTGATATAGGACCAGGGCATATCCGTGGAGGTGGTGACGACGCGGATGGTTCCCTTTTCGCCGGTCAAGTCGGACATATCCACGACTTTTCGCGCTTCATCCACGCCGAACCAGATATCGTCCAGCTCCTGCATGACGCCGTTTTCGTGAGAAAGCGCCAAAAAGGCGTTCAGCTCTTCGCATAGCGCGGCGCTTGCAGGATCGTTCCTGCGGAAAGCAAAGCTGTAATCCTGATTGGTAATCCGCTCGTGAATATAGTCGATTTTCGGCTGCTCCGCATGAACGGATTTAACTCCCGGCTCGTCGCTCAGGTAGGCGTCGATCCTGCCCGCCAGCAGCGCCGTAATGCAATCCGGATAGCTGTTGAACAGCAGGTATTCGCTGTCGGGGAAGTTTTTGCGGGCAATATCCTCCATCAGCGGGCCAGTGAGCACGCCCAGGCGCTTGCCATTATAAGCCCGCCAGGCTGGTACGCTTACTGTTTCCTGCGCTAAGGCAGGAAATGCTGTCAGGAGCAGCAGAATGATACACAATACTGAAAACCATTTCTTCATAGCGGAACCTCTTTTCCATTGTAGGTAAAATAATTTTGAAGTTCTTCAATGAATCGACTGCCAGAGAGTTTTACGAAATACTTTTGACACGCTCCGAGATCTTCGTTGTGGAGCAGAACTGCGTTTATGCAGGCTGACAAAGACATTGAAAGCCAGTTCAAGCAAAAAGCTTTCGGTATTCGCCATTAAGGCGTCCTTAAATTCCTTCTCGTCGTATTTATCACAAAGCCTCAGGAAATCAAAATTGTAAGGATTCAGCGTGCAGCATATCCCTCGACCAGTTGTTTTCCAGTGTTTTTCGCACATAGAACAGGGCGCGGGCTGATCGAATTTGCATTTGTCGATCAGCAATTTCTGGTGTCCCCAGGGAATCAGGAAAATCGCGGGCATCGTCGCCAGGATAAAAGCTCATAGAAATACCTCATATACTTGAGATTTGTAACAGAGAACGAATGAATGTCCGGAAACAGTCCTTTGAGATCACTGCTGACCGACTGATAGAAACCTGGACCATATTTTGCTTCTTCACTCATGCGGGAAATATCTCTCCCGAGACTCCAATAGAAACGCAGCATCTCGTCATTTACTTTTACAGCCGCCCTTATCTGGCTCTGTTTAAATCGCTTGCCTACTTCTTGAATCCAGTCACGATTGCGCTGTCGCTGGATAGAAGCTTGCTCATGTGCTGGCCCTCCATTCATGTATTCTGCAATCATCAGGGCAATTTTATATATATTATACCCGAAAGCTATGAAAAATTCAATCTCCGTAATGTTCAATACGCCATTTTCTCACCCTCATGGGACACAACGGCCATTATACGTCCTGCCCCGTGTGGGTGTCCGGGAAATCTTGTTTTGCCCTGCCTTTTTCTGTTCTAAGGAGCCTTTTCCGCAGGAAGGTACTGAATGGATACGATGGTGACGATGGTCTCCCGTTTTTCCTCTCCCGCCAGGACAACAACCTGATCGCCTTCTTCGTATTCATCGATAGCGGCAAGATAGCAGTATGTTC
>JAEEGH010031328.1_pt1 | contig 10279 bp, 11 predicted proteins | sample 9134181 | NCBI WGS metagenome assembly JAEEGH01 (sample SAMN16246544, study PRJNA631951) | gut metagenome | biome: gut microbiome; feature: rumen; material: DP-attached | host: Bos | place: Iran: Karaj | collected 2018-10 | reverse complement strand
ATCTTATCGTACGTGAGGACTATAAAAGCGATGAGGAGATAAAGCAACTGAAGGCGAAGATGATAAACGCCGATACGTTCCTTATGAGCACGAATGCGATCACTCTCGACGGTGAGCTTATCAATATAGACGGAAGGGGAAACCGTGTAGCATATCTTATCTACGGGCCCGGTCAGGTTATAGTTATCGCAGGCATGAACAAGGTTGTAAAGGATGTTGATTCAGGGATAGACAGGACAAGAAATACCGCATCCCCTGCCAACACGGTACGGCTTAACTGTGATACACCGTGCGCCAAGACAGGTAGATGCGGAAATTGTTTGGATCATACAATATGCTGCCAGATCGTTGTTACAAGATCATCGATAGTTCCCGGCAGGATAAAGGTTATCCTTGTGGGTGAAGAATTAGGATATTAATACATTTTCGTATTCGTCAAGTACAGCTTTTTGTACTGCTTCACGGGCTTCATGAGAAATGGGATGGGCAATGTCGCGATATTTGCCTTCAGGAGTCTTACGGCTCGGCATTGCTATAAACAGCCCGTTCTCACCCTCTATGACCTTGATGTCATGTATCGCGAACTCATTATCGAGTGTAATGGTAGCGATCGCTTTCAAGTTCCCTTCTTTGTCCATCTTGCGGATCCTGACATCTGTAATGTTCATTTTCTGATCAATCCTTTCCCGACAGACTTATCTAGAATACGTATCTGTCACTTTTTTCGATGACAACCTTCGGACCGTCCTCGCCCTTGTAATATGAGTTGGCAAGGATCGTTCCGCCGCTTTCAACGATACAGTTCTCGATGTATGTGTTATCGCCGATGTACACATCATTAAGGATGATGGAATTCTTGATCGTACAGTTGCTTCCGACGAATACTTTCTTAAACAGGAGCGAGCCTTCCACTGTGCCGTTTATGATGGCACCCGATGCAACGAGGGAATTGTGCACGTTCGAGCCGATGTTGTATTTTGCGGGAGGAAGGTCATCAACCTTGGAATAGATATTCGGATACTGATTGAAGTAATAATCTCTGATCTCGGGATTGAGGAAATCCATATTGGTATCGTAATAATCCTCAACCGATGCGATGTTCTTCCAATAGGAAGTGATCTTGTATCCGAAAAGTCTCTTTACATCTTTATATCTGATGATAACGTCTCTGACGAAATCATATCTGTCTTCTTCCGCACACTTCTCGATGACATCGATAAGAAGTCTTCTGCGGATGATGTAGATACCGCAGGAGATGGTCTTTGATTTGGGCTGAAGAGGCTTCTCTTCAAAACCGACAACCCTCATCTCCTCGTTCATCATGAGCGTACCGTATCTGGACATATCGGTACCCTCGGGCATATCCTTACAAACCACGGTAATGTCAGCCTTCTTATCAACGTGATACTCAAGAAGAGTATTGAAATCCATCTTATATACGCAATCGCCGGGAGCGATTATAACGTAAGGCTCGTGGCTTTCTTTAAGAAATCCCAGATTCTGATAAATGGCATCGGCGGTTCCTCTGTACAAGCTGCTGTTTGCACATGTCATGGCCGGAGTCAGGACAAAGAGTCCGCCCTGCTTTCGTCCGAAGTCCCACCACTTGGATGAATTCATATGTCTGTTGAGGCTTCCTGCATTGTACTGCGTAAAGACCGCTACTTTCTGAACATGTGAATTGGACATGTTGCTGAGAGTAAAATCAATGGCCCTGTAACTTCCCGCAATGGGCATAGCGCATACCGCTCTCTTTTGCGAAAGCTCGGCCATTCTGTGATTTTTTCCGCCGGCAAGTATAATTCCGATTGCTCTCATATCCTACTCCTTACTCTTCTGCAGTGATAAGGGACTTTCCGCATCCGAGATAATCATCCTCATAATCTTCGTGAGTCGTTATTCCGTATACTACGGAGTTCTTGCCTATTCTCACTCCGTCGGGAATTACGCTTCTTTCACCGATGGTGACGATTCCGTCGGTATAGATCTGAGGTGCGGTGTCATTGGGAACTTCGTCTCCGAATCCCATCACGATATTATTTCCTACCTTGACGCGTTCTGCGATGATGGCCTTTGTGATGTCGCAGCCCTCACCGATAACGGTCTCATTCATGATTATCGAATCCCTGACCACCGTATTTTTGCCGATCCTTACACCACATCCGATTACGGAGTTGTAGACCTTGCCGCAGATCTCACTTCCGACACCGATGATACATTTGGATACTTCCGATTCCGGACCGAAATACTGAGGAGGCTGGATGTCACTCTTGGTATAGATCTTCCAATACTCTTCATAGAGATTGAACTCGGGAACTATATCAATGAGCTCCATATTTGCCTGCCAATAGGAATGAAGAGTTCCTACATCCTTCCAATATGAATTAAATTCATAGGCATATAATCCGGCACCCCTGTCCCTGCAATAAGGAATGATGTGCTTTCCGAAATCCAGGCCGGCCTGATCTTTGAGTGCGATCAGCCCCTGACGAAGAGTTTCCCAATTGAAAATATAGATACCCATGGAAGCCAGATTGGAACGGGGCTTCTTGGGCTTTTCCTCAAAGTCGATGATTCTCTTGTCTTCATCGGTTATCATGATACCGAATCGGCTTGCCTCATCAAGAGGAACCGGCATGACGGCGATGGTAAGATCCGCACCCTTTGCCTTATGGAAATCAAGCATGACCTCATAATCCATTTTATAGATGTGGTCACCCGACAGGATAAGGACATAATCCGGATTGTAATTCTCGATATATTCCATGTTTTGATAGATCGCATTTGCGGTACCCGAATACCACTCACTTCCCTGAACACTTTCGTAGGGAGGAAGTACGCTGACACCACCGATGTTTCTGTCAAGATCCCAGGGAATACCGATGCCGATATGGGAGTTTAATCTGAGCGGCTGATACTGGGTAAGAACACCTACAGTATCAACACCGGAGTTGATACAGTTCGACAAGGGGAAATCGATTATTCTGTATTTTCCTCCGAAAGATACGGCGGGCTTAGCGACTTTGGATGTAAGAACTCCAAGTCTGGAACCCTGTCCGCCGGCCAGAAGCATGGCTATCATTTCTTTTTTTACCATGTATAGAGCCTCCCGCTTAGTACTTGATGATGCTTTTATGCCAAAATGAGCGAAGTTTACGAGAATACGTTTTCTCGTAGTCCCCATCGGGCATTCGGAACTTTTATATAAAGTACTATATCACTATAATCTGAAAAATTGAAGAGTTTTCGCTAAAATTATCAAACAATTTATTAAATTTCACATAATTTACAATATTTTGTGGCATATCTGTCAAATAAACACAATTCGAAACGGTATTTATAACGAGCGTTTCCTGCCGGATTCCGGCGCCACGATACCGTTCAAAGCCGCATAAATACAGAAGCGCGTACATATTGGCATCCTTGACCGCATGCATTGTTAACCCATGTGCAAATATGGTTGACAATCCACCATGGAAATGTTAACATCATCATCGTTTGAGTTAACAATCCGGAGGCACTACAGAAATGAAAAACAGTAAACTTACACAAACAATATTTATAGGCTTATTTGCGGCGCTCATCGCTGTCTGTTCACAGATACAGATACCCGGTGCGGTTCCCTTTACCCTTCAGACATTTGCGATCTTCCTGGCAGGCGGACTCCTGGGCGGAAAACGCGGAACCATATCCGTTCTCGTATACATTCTTCTCGGAGCCATAGGACTTCCCGTATTTGCCGGTTTTAAAGGCGGCATCGGAGCACTTCTCGGAACAACGGGAGGATATATAATCGGTTTTATTTTCTCCATGCTCGTATTCGTAGTTTTTGAGTTACTGCTGAAGGAAAAGGCCAAAAAAATAATCCCTCTCGGGATTGCAATGGTCGTGGGACTTATTATCTGCTATGCCTTCGGAACGGCATGGTTCATGATCGTTTATACCAATACCAAAGAGCCCATTGGACTTATCACAGCTCTTTCATGGTGCGTATTTCCTTTTATCATTCCCGATATCGTAAAGATCGCACTCGCACTCACACTTACATCGAGACTAAAGAAATATATACCCTTTTAAGCTTACAATGGTAAAAGTGGGGACGCTTCGTTTTGAAGCGTCCCCATTGTCATATCAAAATATAATTTTAATCTTTGTCCCTTCATCTTCTTTCGCTTCGATCGCGATCTCATGGCCGAGTCTCGAACAAAGCTTTCTGCACAGGTATAATCCGATACCCGTTGATGCTTTTCCCGTTCTTCCGTTAGTTCCGGTAAAGCCCTTTTCAAAAGCTCTCGGGATTTCCGCCGCCTTCATACCGACTCCGTTATCTTCAAGATTCAGGATCTGTTTTCCGTCCTCATCCGTCAGATAAAACGATAATTTCAGATTACGGTCGGGTGCTGAATATTTAATGCTGTTATCAACTATCTGACCTATGATAAAGGTAAGCCACTTTCCGTCACTGAGCACCTTCTTATCACCCTGAAGGTTTCCTATATTGATGGAAGCATGCATGGGGATAAGTGTTTTTCTTCTCTTGGAAACTATGCCTTTGATTATATCCGCAAGATCAACTTCCTTGATAAAGAAATCTTTCTCAACATAGGAGCTTCTGGCATAAAAAAGTGCCTGCTCAACATATCCTTCAAGTCTGTCCAGTTCATCGGCTATCCCGCTTTCCGATACCTTATCATCACCGTGATTTTCGATGATCATTCTGGATGCGGATATCGGGATCTTTATCTCATGAACCCATGTCTCGATATAATCCCTGTATTCCTCTGAGCCCCTGCGATATTTTGCAACGTTATCGCTCATGGATACTTCCGCTTTCTTAAGTACGGACAAAAGGCACTCGCTTTCCTGGGTCCCCTGATCTTCCAAAACTTCCGACACCAGATATTTCTTATCCAGTGCTTCAATCTTTTCCACTGCATCATCGAATACATTTTTTAGTTTTCTGTAATCGATGTACATACATATGAGACAGGTAACGGCACATACTGCAGCGATATAGATCATAAGCGCCGATGATCCGTGAATCGTCATCAGTAAGATATCCGTGGTCACAATGGTGAAGATACACGAAAAGACTGTCGGCATATGTTCTTTTATATATCTCAGGAAATTCAATTCAACATATACCCCATTCCTCTTCTGGTTGTAATGGCATTGCTTATGCCTATCTGTTCAAGCTTGCCCTTAAGACGTGTCATATTAACCGTAAGAGTATTGTCATCCACAAATGCTTCGTTGTCCCAAAGTTCTTCCATTATCCTGTCTCTCGAAACTATCTCTCCCTGCCCCGATACCAGCAGCCTGAGAATATGGAATTCATTCTTGGTAAGTTCGGCTTCCTCTCCGCTCTCGGATCTGATCTTTCCCTTCGACATATCTATCATAAAAATATTACCGTCTGCGGTCTGAACGGATTTGGTCTCCGATGCCGATGAAGCTGCAGCGTAAACTCTTCTCAAGACATTTTCGATCCTCGCAAGAAGTATTCTCGTATTAAACGGTTTCGGAACAAAATCGTCCGCACCGTTTTGAATACTCATAAGTTCGGTGAGTTCACTGTTGTCGCTGGTGATCATGATGACGGGAATACCGCTTCGTTCTCTGAAGGCTTTACATATCCTTATTCCGTCAAATCCGGGAAGAGAAATATCAAGCAGCAAAAGTGACAGATCCGCTCCGAGCAGCAGATCTGTCATCTTATCTTCGCTTATTCCGGCGTAACTGTCGGGAGTTATAAACTCCGCTTCATACCCGTTTTTTTCAAGAAAAATTTTTAATTCGGAACCGATCTTAAGATCATCTTCCAAAATTCCGATCCGGTACATAGGTACATCTCCATCTTTTTATATACCGACTATTTTTCTACATCCCTCGTAGGTTGTCAAGAAATAGCCGCCATATATCAGTACCATTATGATAAGGGAGAGTATTATGCCCTGTCCCATATTTATCATTCCGAGGGAACTCATGAAGCCTTTTACAAATCGTACGCCGAATATCGTATTCAGGATCGCAAGTGCAAGAGGAAGCATGAAGAAAGAAAACACTCTTGTAAACAAAGCTTTCTTTCTCGCGGGACCGCCCGCACCGATATATTTGAGGATCCTGAATTGTGATGCGGAGTCTATGGAATCGGAAAGCATCTTAAGTCCGATTATCGCAGCACCGGATATTACAAATACGATTCCAAGATACAGTACTACGAATACGATTATTACCGTCATGCTTATACTGCTTGATCTGATGGCTTTCTTCGTAGTGTAGAATACATCATCTGTAAGATCACTCAAAACGGCATCCGCTTTTTCACCCGCTTCTTCGCTTGAGTAATTGGCTGCTATAAAATTACTGATATTTTCAAGCGTGCATTCCGGTGAATCGATCACTGCGTCCGGAAGAACCACAATACCGAGATTGGCCTCCATTCCCGACATGAGTACACACTCCGGAATGACATGGTCGTAAGCGGGAGTAAGATCCGTGCCTGATACAGTCAGGACATTTCCGTCCTTAAGGGCTTTGTTTGCAATGGATCCCATCATATCGAAATCCAGAATGAATGCATACTGATCATCGGTCATATCCAGTCTGTCACGGCCGTACAGATCCTCGATGAGGTTATATTCGGAAAGGCGCATGACTCCGACCATGGAATCCCATTCCGCCATTCTGAACGTTTCCGAAGCTTCTTCCAGATGATCTCCCAAAAGAGTCCTTAATGTCACTTCGGATCCTTTATAGACAGGTATCGTAAGGCAGTCAGATGACCACTCTTCCATGGGAATATCATGCTCCTCAAAAAAGCCTGCGGGATCAAGTGAAAACAGATCCATGGTTATATCCACGGGAGTAAAATTCCCGAGCCTTTCATTAAAGTAATTCCTTATGGAAAAACCTGTGGAGAAAAATAAAAGGGCAAGGAACAGAAGCAGGGATATTACCGCCATTGAAAAAGATGAAGTGTTAACACCCGAGCTGAACTGTCTTACCACGAAAGCATTAAGTCCCTTAGCATAAAACTTCTTGCAGGAAGAGCACGCACTTTGCAAAAAGCCGCCTGCCGAGCGGAAGAATAAAAACGTGCATATAAATCCGAGGATAATACATACGAAAAATTCGTTTCTCGACAGGTAAGCTCCGTAAAAACCAATCCGGATCCATGCATATACGAACCCGATAAGTGAAACGATAAAAAGCACCAGTGACAAAGTCGAATTTTTAAGAACTGTCTTCTCACTCTTTTTCGAAGCGGTGAGAAGATCTATGAGCTTGTTCTTCCTGACCGATCTTTTGTTGAGCAAAAAGACCACTACATATATTCCCACAAAACAAAGAAGTGTCTTTTCAAGAGCCTCTACGGAAATATCAAATCTGAATCCGGAAAGATCCATCACAAACATCTTCGCCACAATCACAGAAAGGCACTGGGATAAAACGATCCCGAACAGAATTCCGATCACAAGAGAGAAGAATCCCACTATACAGGTTTCGTACAGAAGAATTCTTGATACCTTTGAAGGGCTCATCCCAAGCAGCATGTAAATGCCGAATTCTTTTTTTCGTCTCTTGATCAGGAAATTATTCGCATATATGATCAGCAGTCCGAATATGATCGCAACGGCTATTGATACCATTCCGATCACGGTGACGAAATTATCAACCGCCACGTTTGAGGAACACATTGCTTCTTTCATGATCCCCTGTGTTCCCACCGCATTGAACATGTAGAAAATGGTCACACCCAGTATCAGTGTGAAGAAATATATGGAATAGTCACTGCGGCTCTTTTTGATATTTTTACGTGCTATATCAAACGATCTCATCAAGTTCACCTCCGAGAACCGTGGTAACATCAACTATCCTTCTGAAGAAATCCTTTCTGGTCTCATTTTCGTCTTTGACTATCTCGGTGAAGATCTTACCGTCCTTGATAAAAAGAATCCGGCCTGCATAGCTGGCGGAAAATGTATCGTGTGTAACCATAAGGATCGTGGAATGTCTTTCGGAATTTAACCTGCCGAGGCTTTCCATGAGAGCTTTCGATGATTTGGAATCAAGAGCACCGGTGGGCTCGTCTGCAAGGACAAGTTCGGGATCGGTGACAACGGCTCTTGCGGCGGCAACTCGCTGCTTCTGTCCTCCGCTCATCTCATAAGGGAATTTATCAAGGACATCCACAATGCCCAGAAGCCCTGCGATATCTTCTATCTTAGGATTGATCCTGCTTTCTTCCTCACCTCTTACGGAAAGGGCAAGTGCGATGTTTTCACGGGCCGTCATGGTATCTAAGAGATTGAAATCCTGAAAAATAAAACCGAGACTCTCTGCGCGGAACCTGTCCAATTCTTTGCCTTTGAGAATTGCGATATTTTTATCCTTTATAAGAACCCTTCCCGCGGAAAGTGTATCGATCGTTGAAATACAATTAAGAAGCGTTGTTTTACCGCTTCCGCTTGCACCCATGATCCCGACAAATTCTCCTTCGCTTACGGTAAAACTCAAGTCATTTAACGCCGGGGAGATGTTCCCTTTGTTTCCGTAATACTTCTCTGCATTTTGTACTTCCAGGATAACTGACATTTATTCCTCCAAATAACGGCCTGCCGGTGCTATCCGGCAGGCCCTGATCAAACTGATTATTAACGGCCTGAAGAGTTTGCGGCAGCGGATGCGGCAACTGCAACAAGCATAACTTCCATCGCAATGATGGTCTGAAGAGTTTCAACAATTACGGGGTTCTTCATATCGTTTCCGGCATAACCTTCGGAATCCGCTACGATAAGGGCTGCAAACATAAGTCTGTCGGATTTGCCCATGATGGACATTCCCATACCCTTCTGACTTGCAAGATATCTTTCTGTCTCACAGATTTCTTTTACAAGAGTATCGATATCTTTCTTACTTCCTATGAGCGCTCCGAGAGAAGCAAGTCCGTACTCTCTGCTGTATCTTCTGTGATTGGCTTTGAAGGTTTTGTAGATATCGATAACCTTACCGGCCTTATCTGCGGGAGATCCCTCCTGAAGAGTAAGAACCTCTGCAAGTCCCTGAACGGAATCGGAATTTCCCCTGAAAAAGGTCTTTAAGATCTTATAGTTTTCTTCAAGCTCCGCTGCGATATCCTCTACTTTTCTGTCGGTCATTGCAAGGCTGATCGCAAGAGGCATATCCTCTCTTCCGGTAAGCATGGGATGATCCTTCTTCATAGCCTTAAGAAGTCTGTTGAATTTCTCCACGATCTTATCGGCGTCACCCTGACGGCCCGCATCTACGATATTGGCTGCGGCAACGACCATGAATGAATCCGGAAAGAGGCGGCCTTCCTTGATCTTACCATATACCGAGACAACATCCTTAATATACTTCTCGGGATCCGAAGAAAGTGCCATCTTGGTTACGATGAAAAGTCTGTCACCGGTTCTGAAGGGAGAAAACAACTCTGTATTCTTCTTGAGAACTTTAAGGCTGTTCTTCATCGCGTCAATATCGGCTTCCCTGTTATCCATGGTATAAATCATGCCGGAAAGCAGGCTCATAAGATGAAAATCCCATACGAATTTCTTATGGATCAGATTCTTATTGGAAGCAAACAGTTCTACTTTTCTCATTACATTTTCAGTCATCTTAAGTTCTCCTTTTTAAAAAAAATCAGTTGATAGGAAATGCCGGCATTAACCAGATCATTCTGTATGCAATCCTGCGGATCAGGCTGTCACCGCCGTCTTCAAGATCCACTCCGTCGGAAGCGCTTCTTAAGATCTTCTTGAAAAGATCTGTTTCGCTGAGCTTCTTAGGAACAAATCTGTAATTGTAGAAGACATATGCGTGTGCGAAGATCTCGCATGAAAGCTGACTTTCGGTCATACCGTCGATCCTTCCGGATTCGAGAAGCTTTTCCGCTATAACCTTGCATTCTCTCCTTACGTATAACCTTTCGTTCATCGGTATTCTTAATGTCTTTTTCTTAATGCTCATCATATGGTCTCCTATCGCCTGTCTGTGATCATAGGATACCAATACAAGAGCTTTGGTCACATCGAATTATCTTACAGTAACCTTACAGTTTTGTAAGGTTAAGATAAAAGTGGGGACGAAGACCTCCGGTCTTCGTCCCCACTGTAATATATATATTAATTATTTGATCACTCCGACATCTCAAGCTCGCCGGAATTATATCTGCGAACTATGCTCTGGATCCTCTCATTGGGATTGAGGAGATCCGAGATTGATGAATCGTGATTGAGAGTATCGATGATATATG
>JAEEGH010031327.1_pt1 | contig 10279 bp, 12 predicted proteins | sample 9134181 | NCBI WGS metagenome assembly JAEEGH01 (sample SAMN16246544, study PRJNA631951) | gut metagenome | biome: gut microbiome; feature: rumen; material: DP-attached | host: Bos | place: Iran: Karaj | collected 2018-10 | reverse complement strand
CATGAAGAAGGAGATAAAGGAACAGGCACACAGGGCTAGTGCAAAAGAAGCTGCAAATCAGGCAGGCAATATCGGAAAGACCGTTGTAGATAAGGCAGAAGACCTTGTGGGAAAACTTGCAGAGTTCCTGCAGGAGCATCCCAAGGAGCTGATTGTAATTGCAATCGTCATAATATTGATACTGCTTGTATCAGCAACTTTTTCTTCCTGCGGAGCTGTGATCAATGGCATGTCACATGTTGGTGTGAGCAGCAGTTATACAGCGGAGGATGATGACATCCTTGATGTAAATGATGACTATAAGGAAATGGAAGAGGACCTTCAGGACACCATCGATAATATTGAGACGGATTATGATGGTTACGACGAATACCGCTATGACCTTGATAACATCGGACATAATCCATATGAGCTTGCCGCTGTGCTGACTGTACTGTATGAGCAGTATACGGAAGATGAAGTACAGGATATTCTTGAGGATATTTTTGAATACCAGTATGAGTTCACCCTGGAGGAAGAGGTCGAAGAAAAAACAGATGAAGATACCGGGGATCCTTATGACTGGTATGTCCTGAATGTGACCCTTACTAACAAAACGCTTGATACTGTGATAAGGGAAGATCTTGGACTTACGGCAGACCAGCTGGCACGTTATGAAGTGCTGGTGGAGACATATGGTAATAAGGAATATCTATTTGCTGATGATATCTATTCCATTGTGAATCCCGGAAGTTACGGTGATTATGAAATACCACCGGAAGCACTTACGGATGTGCGATTTGCAAACATGATTCAGGAAGCTGAGAAGTATCTTGGATATCCATATGTCTGGGGTGGGAGCAAACCTTCAACATCATTTGACTGTTCAGGATTTGTCAGCTGGGTTATCAATCACTGCAATAATGGATGGAATGTCGGAAGGCAGACGGCCAACGGACTATTAAACCACTGCACAAAGATACCAGTATCACAGGCAAAGCCCGGAGACCTTATCTTTTTCAAGGGAACCTATGATGTCAAGGGAGCTAGCCACGTTGGAATATATGTTGGCGATGGCATGATGCTGCATTGCGGCTCACCAATACAGTACACATCGGTAAATACCAATTACTGGAGAAAACATTTTTACACATACGGAAGAATCAATGGATAGAAGGAGGCAGTATGTACGAAAGGATTGAAAGACTGCGTGAAGATTTAGAGCGTGCCAGGAAGCGTAAAGCAGAAGCGGAGCAAAGGGTAAAGACCTGTGAAGCGAGACTTCGGGAAGCAGAGAATAATCAGATACTTGCAGAAGTAGGAGCATTGAAGCTTAAGCCTGAAGAGGTTGCAAGACTTTTGCAGCTGGCACAGGAAAAGGAAAAAGAAGGACAGAGCACCGCTGTTGTTTTTGAAAAAACAACTGTCAGCAGTGCCGTAGAAAAACCAGTTTACACCTATGATGACGAAAGCGAGGACATAGAGGATGAAGAAAATTAAATATGGAAGAATTTGTACCAGGGCTGTTGCGGTTGCATCAGCTCTTTTTATTGGGATGAGTCCCATGACAGTATTTGCACATGTGGATCCTGCTACGGAAGCAGAAGAAGTAACGGAGGAAGATCTTCCAGATATTGTTCCGGAGGAACCTGCAGAGGAGACTCCCATAGAGGAGTATGGTCCGCTTACACCTGATGGAAACATGGAACTCGTTGATGATTACGGGACTCTGGAGTGCGGCGGTAAACAGTTCATCACGGTTGTTACAAAGAGCGGGCATTATTTTTATATCATCATCGACAGGGATGATGACGGAAACGAAAATGTTCATTTCCTGAACATGGTTGACGAGAGAGATCTTCTTACCCTGATGGAAGATGAAGAGGTTGAAGAGTATCTTGCTTCCGTAACAAAAGATGAAGAACCTGAGCCTGTTGTGACGGAGCCTGAACCCGAACCGGAGCCAGAGCCAAAACCTAAGAAAAACTATACAGGTCTTTTGGTTGCACTTCCCATCATGGGCATAGGTCTTGTAGTCGGATATTTTGCATTGAAGAAAAAGAAGCAGACTCCAAAGGATGAGCCAGATCCCGATGCTGATTATGTGGATGAAGAGGATGATTACCTCTCACAGCTTTCAGAGGACGAAGAAAATGAAGAGGACAGCTACACCGAAGAATAACAGGACCTGCAAGATATTTTTCAGGGTAACGCCGGGAGAGCTGGAGATTATCCGGAAGAGGATGGATGAGGTAGGAGTAAAGAATTTTAGCTCCTACCTCAGAAGACTTGTGCTTAAAGGGTATGTTATCGAAATGGACTTATCTGATTTTAATGAGATAAGGCGGCTTGTCAGTATCATCAGTAATAATCTGAACCAATATGCAAGACGTGCCAATGAGACTGGAAGCATATATGTCTCAGAAATTGAAAAGCTTCAGGAGTCGCATAAAGAGTTAGTCCGTATGATCGCAGAATTATCAGACAGGTTCAGTGCCATGTCATAACAGGATTGGAGGTGATGGGACTGGCGGCAACAAAACTGATATCAATGCATGTGAATAAAGGAAAAACAGCAGGACAGTCACTTGCAGGAAGGCTTAAGTATGCCAGGGATGAAGAAAAGACAGATGAGGGGGAATATGTCACAGCCTATGCATGCAATGCTGATATTGCTGAAAAAGAGTTTGAGCTTGAACGGAACATTTATCTTAGGAAAACCGGAAGGGAGTATAAGGGCGATATCATAGCATACCAGATCCGCCAGTCCTTCAAGCCAGGGGAGATAACACCTGAGGAAGCTAATGCAATCGGTTATGAAACGGCCATGCGTTTTACCAAGGGACAGCATGCTTTTGTATGCTGCACCCATGTGGACAAGGCACATATTCATAATCATGTGATATTCAATTCCGTGAACCTTGACTGTGACAGGAAATTCAGGGATTCATGGTTTTGCGGGATTGGACTGATGCACTTAAGTGACATGATATGTCTTGAGCACGGTCTGTCTGTTATAGAGCCATTCAAGAACAAGGGAGATAAGCCCCGTTATGAAAAGAGCTACAGGCAGAAGATCAGGGATTCCATAGATGGGATTTTGCAAAAGCAGCCAAAAGACTTCGAGGCTCTGTTACAGGAATTATCAAAAGAGGGCTATGAGCTAAAGTACGGAAAGCACCTTGCTATAAGGGGATGCGGAAGGAAGAATTTCGTCAGGTTCGATTCCCTTGGGGAGAAGTATACTGACTCTTTCCTCAGAGGAGAGCTTGGTGGAATTGCTAATGCTACTAAGGACAAGCAGGACAGGAGCTTTGACCTGCTGATAGATATTCAGGAGAAGATAAAACAGGGCAAGGGAAAAGGCTATGTCCGCTGGAGTCAGAACTTTAACAATAAAGCTATCATGAACACCCTGCTTTACCTAAATGAAAAAGGTATCCGTAGTTATGATCAGCTGAAAAGTCTGGCTGAAAGCTCTGCTACTGATTTCAGGGATCTGACAGCAAAGATAAAAGCTGCTGAAGGTAAGATTGATGAACTTAAGGATCTCAGGACTCACATGCAGAACTATAACAAAGCAAAGGGAGTTTATGCAGAGTATAAAAAATCAGGGTATAGCCAAAAGTTCTTTGAAGCGAACCGTGAGGATATCACAAAGTTCAAGGCTGCGAAAAATGCCTTTGATAAATATGGCAGAGAACTCCCGAAGATACAGCAGATAAATAAGGAGATATCAGCATTGGTTGAGGAAAAGAACAGCTTATACAAAGAGTATAAGTCAGTAAATTTCGATAACAGAAAGCTACAGGAGGCAAAGCGGAACGTAGAGATGTTTTTACAGCTTGATGCACCTGAGCAGGATAAGAAAAAGAGCAGAACGACACCTGCTCGATAATGCTTTTAGCTTGAGAGTATCGAAAGCGTAGCCCCGGCGTTTTATGCCGGTGTGAGGGCTTGGGAGGTATCTCCCAACAAGCGGCAAGAGCCTTTGTCTGTCAAAGGCACAGCTTGCCACTTTCTTTTAGCCCTCGTAGGGATTCTTTATGAAGCGCCGCCTTTTCGGGTTTTTAGGCGCTTTTTTAGTACAGAAAATGATTTCATAAACGGAGGAAATTACATGAACAAGGTTATTTTAATGGGAAGACTTACAAGAGATGCAGAGATTAGGAATAGTGATTCCGATAAGAAAGTTGCACGATGCAATCTGGCAGTAAACAGGAATTTCAAAAAGGATGATGGTGATCAGACTGCTGATTTCATCAACCTGGTTGCCTTCAAAAATCAGGCCGACTTCCTTGAGAGATTTGGTAAAAAAGGAACAAAACTCATTGTCATAGGTCGTATCCAGACTGGCAGTTATGAAAAGGATGGCACAAAGGTATACACAACAGATGTAATAGCCGAGCAGTTCGAATTTGCTGAGAGTAAGAACGCTTCCGGTGCATCTGATGAAGCTGACGATGGCTTTGTAAACATACCTGAGGGCTTTGGTGAAGAGCTCCCTTTCAAGTGATGGAGGACTTTGATATGGCAGATGAAAATACAAACAGAGCAAAAGAGCAGCTGGATGAGATAATGGGTAAGCTTGAAAAAGGGCTTACTGATCTTTTCAGTTCCGACAAGTATAGGCAGTATCTCACAACCATGGCAAAGTTCCATAATTACAGTTTCAACAATACGCTTCTTATTGCAATGCAGAGACCGGACGCAACACTGGTTGCCGGTTATAATGCATGGCCAAAGAAATTTGAAAGACACGTGGTAAAAGGGGCAAAGGGTATCAGGATCATATCTCCTGTTACGCTTAAGAAAACTGTGGAAGTAAGGACTTCAAGAAATGATAGCACAACTTCCCGGGACAAGATCCCGATATATGCACCGGGAGAAACAAAAGAGGATTATGAAAAACGTACTTCTGAGGTTAAGACTAAGGAAGTGGAATATACGGCTTTCAGAGTCACAACGGTTTTCGATATCAGTGATACTGAAGGAAAGGCGCTTCCGTCAGTCGGGGTAAATGAGCTGGATGGTAAAGTCGCGGATTATGGCAAGTACATAGAAGCGTTTACAAAGTTATCCAGGGTTCCGATAGAGTATGCGGATATCCAGAGCGGAGCAAAGGGCTATTATTCCCTGTCTGATAAAAAGATTGTGATTCAAAAAGACATGTCAGAAGTGCAGACCTTAAAAACGCTTATCCATGAAATGGCTCACAGCCTTCTTCATGATAAGGATGTCAATAAGGAAGCAGGTATAGATGATCAAAAGAGTAAGTGTGTCAAAGAAGTTGAGGCAGAAAGTATAGCATATACAGTTTGCAGCAGACTTGGGATTGATACTTCTGATTATTCTTTTGGATATATTGCAGGATGGAGTTCCGGAAAGGATTTAAAGGAGCTGCGAGATTCCATGGAGACCATAAAGAAGACTGCGTCCCTCATGATCAGGGAATGCGAGTGTGCTTTCGCAAAGGAATCAGAGGCTGAAAAGAACGAGCTGGCCATGATGGTTGATAATCATTATTTCGAGATTCACAGATGTGATGATGGTTATGATTATTCATTTTATGATGAGAATTTCCATTTGCTTGATGGCGGTGTCCTGGAAAACCCATGCCTTATCATACAGGCAGCTGCTGATGAAATCCTGAAAGATGTGGGATTAGCTGGAGCAATAGCTGGAAAAATCAAAGAAATCAGCGTAGAGGATCTTCATGAGAATGTAGCCGCTACGGAAGCCAAAGAAATGAAGATTATTGATGAAAAGAAGATCTCTGTCATTGATAAACTCAAAGGAAAACTAAATATATTAGACTCACAGGCAAAGTCAGATCCTAAAGTGATTAAAACACCGGAACTTGCGAGGTAGTATGTTGGGGCATTCTCAGAAATGGGAATGCCCGTTTTTTTATTATCATTTTATTTCTTTCTTATGTGTGGTAATCTTATAATAAATTTAAGCAAACTATACTTGAAATTTGTTTCGGGATACTGTTTTATACGAGAGGCGAATTAGATGGGAAAGACAAATACAGTTGATGACTTCAAGAGATATTTAAAAGAGAATAGGGAAAAAGTTCTTGAACATACTGTACGTATTGAAGATCTTCCTGCTGATGATGAGTGGCTTCAGGATGATGAATGGGATGAGATTTATAAGCGGGAGGTGATAGAAAAGCATGGTAATGGGAGATTATAATCCTGGAGAAGTCTGGTGGGTTACGGTACCTTTTGATGACCAGCCAAAGGAAAAGAGAAGACCTGCAATTGTGCTTGATAATGATATAATAGCTATTCTGGCTGTGTATGTGACAAGCCAAAACAAGAATAGCCCTTATAGCATTGAAATAGAAGATTGGGATTCAACCGGACTTTCTAAGCCTTCATGGGCAAGAATTGATAGGATTATCAGTATTGATGAAATGTATATGGATTGCAAGGTTGGAGAACTGACCGAACGAGACAAGGATAAGATTTTACAGCTTGTAAAAGAATATACATCCGGAAAAAACCATGAGTTTTCTATTGTTGCTATAAGAAGAACTCATGGTGACTACTTACAGGTTTATGATGATCGTTGGAAATGCTGGCTGTTTCCGTATGTAAGAAGCACCGCAGATAATAATAAAGACAACGTGGATGAGTTTGTGAAAAAGATTTCTGGAACGGACAAATCTACGGAATATGTGACAAGTGCAAAACACTGCAAGTATTCCGTTAGTGATGATGTTTATAAGATCTACAATCATAAGCTATACAGACTTGATCTGAATAAAGATGCTGATATTGCAAAAGCTCAGAGTTTCACAGTTGACGGTGTGGATTACAGATGGATGACATTTGATGATATGCTTAAAGATGAGAATATCATGGAGAAAAATGATGATGTAATTTCCTTTGTCAAATCAAAGTGCTGAGTTGCAGAAATAATGAAGAAGTGAAGTGCTGGCTTATAAAATGGACAGTGCTTCATTTTTTTGTTGACAAAAGAAAGGTGACATGTTAATCTAACCAATGTTAAAAAGAGTAACACGAATATCTAACCAATAACACATGGAGGTCAATTATGCTGCAGATGAAACTGGCACGTACAACAATAGATGCCTGTGATGAACTGGAAGAGATATGGTTTGGAGACTATGATACAGGAATTAGCAGGGGCTACATTGTTAGCAGAGCTTTGAATGACATTTTTCCGGATCGATTGGAAATGGATTGGGAAGACATTGAAGATTATGCCGGAGAGCATTTTGGGAACAGCAAGGAATCCCTTCACACAGCGCTGGATTTATCTGATGAAGATATAGAAAAGCTGGATATAATGCAGAAAGATTTCATGACAATCTTTGGAAGAAGGAACATCTATAAGCCATTTGTTATCAGGATGATTCTTGCAGCTGAGCTCTATAACCATATGTGGGGAGAAGTTGAAACTGATGCCAAGGGTGAAGAACTTAAACCATATGTCCTAGGGAAGATTGGGACTCTTAATATTCAGGACTACATCAGAGAATATGACAAGGAGCATTCCTGGATTGACATTGAAGAAGCTATAGAAAGAAATGATATCCTTGCATTGCAGGATTATATACCAGGAGAGAACTGCAAGTGGATTGACAGATGTAAGGATATAAATGGAAAGAAGTATAGGGTCATTACTCCTGTAGCTTGGACGAGAAGGCAGACAAAAGCACCGATCACAATGACTGTGATAAGGGAAGACATTATAAAGGAATATAAGCCGTTAAGAATCAACGATGATACAGACACTCTTGCAACCAAGTATACATATGGAATACTTACATTTGAAAACGGCACTAAGCTAAGGATAATGAATGTCCATATTCCTAGTCTTCTTGACGATGATGCGGAGAGATTAGCTAGGTCAAAGAAGTTTTGGGACAGCATTCTAGGTGAAATTAGGGTAATACCTGCAGATGAAAAGTTTGTGCTGCTTGGCGATTTTAACGCCGGTAAGGGAAGAGAGTTTATGAGCCGCAGCTACTTTCTCAAATTGAACAAGATGTTGAACATGCTTGACGAAGACCGGGATTATTCTACTTTCTATAATGGTGGACATGAATTCAGAGTAGATTACATTTTTATTTCAGGAAAGATGGCGATGGAATATAGCGCAATAACTAGTACCAATAGCACGGCATCACAAATGGGAGCAACACATCATGTACTTGTTGAGGCAACATTTGTAAGTCAAAGACCATACCTTGAATACTGTAAAAAGATGCTCAGGATAGAGGATGAAAGAGACTGGGAAGCGCACATCGTGAAATATGAGGACTGATGTGGGAATGAAGTAGCGTTTATTATTATCGGGAAGAGGGAACTTGAGTATTCATTTGGGTAAATTGAACAAAAACCCGTAAGAACAAATGTTCGATTTTCTACTTGTTAGTTCATGTTGGGGAAGCTATAATCTGTTTATAGCAATGAGCTACAAGATGATCAGCATAATCGTAATCTGTGAAGATTCAGAGGAGTGCCTATCCCACTGCTACGCGGCATCATCCGGAATCAAAGAAGATTACAGACGGTTCCTTTCCCTTATCCGTTATTATTTGTAACATGACAATGATTGTTTCACTTGAGGAGGATGTGAAAAAAGTTGAATAATGAAATGGTTAAGGTAGAAGATTGCGGAGAAACATGGGTAACATGCCCGGCTTGTGGCAAGCCGGTTATGAAAGCGGCATATGCGCTGGCAGATGAGCCTTGCGAACATTGTGACAAGATGGTCACAGCATTTGCCATGAAGAACTTTGCACTGGCAATAGCGCATGATAAAAGCGACAAATTGCCAATCGTTAAGAGAGTCAGGTTGTATGTAAGAAAAATAGCGGATATGGCCTGCTGAGATTTGAATTGTTAAAAAATAGGAAAACTTAATATGATGAGGCAGTATATGGACTAGTGCAGCGCCGGTTGTTCCGTCAGGGATATGATCCAATGAGGATGGAATTTTACGGTCAGGAACAGCATAGATTGCCGAGAGTTTGCCAAGAGCTTGTAACTTGAAACAGTGGCGTTCATAGAATGCTGCATCAGAACAATAGGGAGCCTGCAAAACGGAAATATAGCCGAGTGGATTTATTATCCATAGGTTTGTTAAAGTTTTGCAGGCTCTTTTTTGTTTGCAAGGGACTTTTTGCGCTCTTGGCATGGTTATATTTCTGTTTCTGCAGCTCCGGAATAGGAGCAGAGATGAAAAGTATGGATATAACAAACATAAGAGAGATGACTTTGGGTGGAAGGATAAGATACTTTCGCAGACAGGCAGGGATCAGCCAAGAGGCACTTGCAGCAGAAATCTTGGTTACGAAGCAGTCTGTATCACAGTATGAACATGATGAGACTGATATGAGGGTATCAGCACTTGAAACCATAGCATGTGTACTTGGTGTTTCGGTAGGAACGCTGGTTGATGGAGAGCGTACATCGGAATTTGACGATGTTGGGACTCAGGCAGAAGGCAGCATAGAAGCTGAGATGCTTAAACTGTTCAGACAGATGTCCATGCGTGATCAAAAAGTAATGATGGAGCAGATTAAAGCTTTCCTAAAATTTTAAAAGTCAAGTCAGGCTTGACTAAGTAAAGCAGAGCCGCCTCGAAGCAGATAGTGGCGCGGAATAGAATGTAACCGTAAACAGAAATATCCGGTAAATATTTCATGAATACAGCTGCTCCCTCAGAGGGGACAGTATGAAAAACAATCTGGTACACAGATATGCCAAAGCAGATGCGATGGATAGGATCAATCTGATCTATAACAATTTTGCTTCATTTCTCGGAGTAGTAGAGAGCCGTACAGAAGGTCTTGTATATCTCATAGAGAACGAGAAGGCAACAAACCGCAGGCATGAAAACGGAGATTTGGGCGTAAGGGTTCAGAAAAGCACCATAAGCGATCCCACAGGGAACACTGCCACTGGAAATGTAATGACAAGAGATGCTCTTATAGCATGTGATTTTTCTGGAGGCGTGCTCGATGGAACAGACAGGAGAGAGGCTTTCATCAGAGAGGCACTTATTCTGAAAGACATGCGCCGGGACTACAAACTTTTCAATGACCAACTGAACTGCCTTGAGGAAAAAGAGCGGGAGGTTGTCCTTAACTTTATTGAGAGAAAAAAGACAATGAACGAACTGGCGGAAGAATTGTGCATTGATTATTACTCGGTGAAAAAGAAGCTGCGGCGTTCAAAGAAGAAGGTTATGGATCTGATGACTGATTACATGGAAGGGAGATTATAAAGATGCCAAAGGCAAGAGCAAAGATTGA
>JAEEGH010031326.1_pt1 | contig 10279 bp, 7 predicted proteins | sample 9134181 | NCBI WGS metagenome assembly JAEEGH01 (sample SAMN16246544, study PRJNA631951) | gut metagenome | biome: gut microbiome; feature: rumen; material: DP-attached | host: Bos | place: Iran: Karaj | collected 2018-10 | reverse complement strand
TGACCTTTGCTCGTTCTCCGACTCGGCCGACTCCATGACGAGCGGCACGTACGGGTCTTCGCGGCGGATGGCCTCGAACAGGCGGAAACCGGCATCGGCCTCCTTCTCCTCCTCGGTCGGATTGGCGCCCTTGGGCGCGGTGAGCGGGAAGCGGCAGTCGGAGATGACGCCAAGGACATTGGCCGAAAAAGTCTCATACAGGCCCCATGCCTCTTCGTAGTTTCTGGCCAATACGATTTTCGGACGGCCGCGCATACGCAGCGTCTCGAGGTGGGCGTTCAGCGCCTCGGTCGCGAAGTTCTGGCTCTGCTGGAGGACGAACTTGTAGAGGTTCGGCAGGATGGACGAGTAGAAACGGATGTTGTCCTCGACGACGAGAATCATCTGCACGCCCGACTGCACGTCATGCTCCAGGTTCATGCGGTCTTCCACCAGCTTGATGATGGTGATGAGCAGGTCGGTGTTGCCCAGCCAACAGAAAACGGCCTCGTAGATGCTCAGATCCACATCCTGCATACGCGCCGTGATGCCGTGGCTGAAGGGTGTGAGCACCACGATGGGCACGGTGGGATGGTCGCGCTTGAGCGACGATGCGATGTCGAACACGTCGTCGTCCGGTGTCGAGGCCTTGGCCGGCATACAGATGATGAGGTCGATGTTGTTGGCCTCCATCAGGCGGTCGGCCTCAGCCTGCGAATCGGCTTGCAGGAAGCGCGGCGGGAAACGCAGTCCCAGTTCGGCATATTCCTGAAAGATTTTCTCGTCGATGCGGCCGTCGTCCTCAAGCATGAACGCGTCATAGGGATTGGCCACAATCAGCACATTGCAGATGCGCCGCTGCATCAGGTCAACGAACTGTGTGTCACGAAGTTGTAGCTGCATTTTTCTGTCGGTTTAAGTTTCAAGACCACAAAGGTAGCGAGTTTTTGGCAGAAATGCAAGTTTTGGGTTATTTTTATGGCCAATGGCGTTTGAGGCTCAAAATGGGTCTCGGAATGAAGTTCAGAACAGATTCGTTGGCCAATACTATTTTTGCAAATTACACTTTACTTTTTTTATAACAATTTCGACAATAATCGTTATAGCATTACAAATTTCAGATTTTACTTACGAGAAAAATATATCTTTGTACCAAAATTACAAGTTATTCTGTTCTATCGGATTTATGAACAATTCGTCACTACTATCTTCTTGGGGCATATTGACAATTCTGTGTACATCCTGTATCGACGGCCGAGGCTGGAAGCCTGTCGAGCCGACCGAACCGCGCAGCAACGCCGAATGGCAGGCCATCGACGACAGCATCATCATGCAAGGCAACAAGGCATATATCCCGCGAGCCGTTTCCGGACAGATTGTACAGAACTTCCTGGATGCCATGTACGAGTCAGAAAAGGACACTCGAAGCTCCGCCCTGCGCAAAGAGGTCGATTTCGAGGCCATCTATAACGAGGAGGTACAGACATCACGCATCGATTCCGTGGACATTCCCCTGCTCCGCGTCGTCAACCTGAAGGATGGCGGTTATGTCATAACCTCTTCCGATCAGCTCGTCACCAGCGTGATGCCTATTCTGGCCTATTCCGAGACGGGAAGCACAACCCTATCGGACGAAGAAATCTGCGGCAGCGACACGGAGGAATCGGCCAAGACTTTCACAATCCACACAGACACGCTGACGGGAGATTGTTATGTCCAATACGCCGATGGCAAGGTCATTACAATCGCTGATGAGGACTCGGTTTACGAAACGGCATTGGCCACAGACACAATCATCGACGAACCGGAACAGACACAGACTCAAGTCCGCACCCTCTACGAACAAGTGGCATTTACCTACCACTGGACAAAATCCCTCGCCTATACGACCTATCGGGAAATGAGGCAGAATCCGGGCAACGATGCCGTCATCGACTCGCTGAATGCGCTGGCCGGAGGGTTGGCCAACAATTATCAGGTCGCAGACATTGACGCCATTATCGTGACGCTGCCCAATGGACACCCCGTACGCGACTTCGGATTCGGCCAGACAGAACCTTTCAACTATTGTCAGGGACACACCAAACGGAAATACATCATCTTCGGCCCGCGAAAAAAACACGCCTATGTGGGATGCGGTGCCGTAGCAGCCTGTAAAGTGGCCGTTCAACAGGGTGTGGCCGCCAAAAAGTTCAAAACCGGCGATGAAGATTGGCCAGAATTCCAATGGGTCAACATGAACTACGGATGGACAGACGATCAGGCCAGACAATTGGGTCGCTTCATGAAGAAAATCGGGGACGATTGCCACGCCCAACATTGGCTCTATGGCACAAGCATCACAAAACGCAACCTCCTGCAGCACTTTTTCCAAAAATATTTCTATGGGGCTGACTGGCATGACTACGATACGGACCGACTGTTGGACATGCTAAAAGACAACCGGCTTCCACTTGTCTATGGCGCAGACGGCGGCTCGATAAAAATCATCAATTGGGACAAGGAAATGCACTATTGGGTCGTCACCGCCTACCAGAAATTCCACTTCGAGACCGGCACGTCGCTGGAGATGTTCTATCATGACCTCGGCGTGGGAAGCGGCATCTGGCTTGCCGATGACCATCGGGGTCACTTCAACCACCAGATGTCCATCATGGACTATTCAAAAAATCAGAAATAAACCGTCATAAACCATCATAAACGCCACCGCACACGACACTTCGCCGCGTGCGGTGGTCTAATTTATGGGCATTGGCCACTCCCCTCCCTAAATTTTTCCGCACGAATAGAATGGCCATCTCGGAAAAAAATCGTATCTTTGCGGCCGATTGCGATTGGCAACAAACCGCACAATGAAAAACGACATTTATTCAGATGAAAAAACACCTCTTTCTCGCGCTGGGCATCGGGCTTATGGCCAATGTCCTTGCAGTTCAGGATTACAAGGACAGCAAACGTGCTTGGGCTGACGGCCCGCTCAAGATGGACGAATTCATAATCAAAACAATATAGCACTATGAAAAAGACACTTCTCCTTCAGCTATGTGCATCGGCCATCGCCCTCACCGCCTGGGCGCAGCCATCGCCCGAACTCCAGCAGACGCGCCAGCAGGCCACGCAGTGCTCGGTATTGGCCGACGGCAACGTCATGCTCGACTTCGGTCGCGCAGCCTTCGGTCAGATTGAGATTACGGCCAATGCCTCATCGGCCAACGACACCCTGCGCCTGCACCTCGGCGAATGTACCGCCGACGGCCGCGTGGACCGCAATCCGGGCGGCTCACGGCGCTACCGCATCGTCACCGTGCCGCTCCAGCAGGGCACCCACACCTATCGGCCGGCCATCCCCAAGGACCGCCGCAACACGAGCGGCACCGCCGTGCGTATGCCCGACGAGGTGGGCGAGGTGATGCCGTTCCGCTACTGCGAGGTGGAGGGCGCGAAGGGGCTGACTTCGGCCAATGTGGTGCGCATTGCGGTCAATGTGCCGTTCGACGACGATGCCGCCTACTTCCATTCGAGCGACTCGGTGCTCAATGCCGTCTGGGACCTGTGCAAGTACAGCATCAAGGCGACGTCGTTCACGGGCTACTACGTGGATGGCGACCGCGAACGCATCCCATACGAGGCCGATGCGCTCATCAACCAGCTGTGCCACTACGCGACTGACTGCCGCTACGACGTCGCCCGCCGCACCTTCGAATACCTCATCGAACACCCCACATGGCCAACCGAGTGGATTCTGCAGATGGACCTCGTCGCCTGGTACGACTACCTCTATTCAGGCAACACTGCCCTCATCCGCGAATATACGGACGACCTGCAGGCCCACGCCCTCATGGCGCTACGCGACACCGAGACGGGTCTCATCTCGACCAAACGCGGACAATCGCGCGAGGTGCTCAACTCCATCCGTCGGCGCGACCCCGTGAGCGACATCGTCGATTGGCCACATTCGGGCATCCTCGGACTGGCGCAGGGTCAGGGCGGCGAAGATGACGGCTACGTCTATACCGACTTCAACACCGTGGTCAATGCCTATCACTACGCGGCCGTGACGCGCCTCGGCCAGATGATGGGTGCCATTGGCCGCAATGCCGATGCTGCTCGTTTCGCCTACTATGCCGAACGGCTGCGCGACGACTTCAACCGCGCCTTCCTCGACTCGGTGCGCGGCATCTACGTGGATGGCATCGGCACCGACCATGCCTCTCTCCACGCCAACGTCTTTGCCACGGTGTTCGGCCTTGTGCCCAACGAATATAAGGCATCGGTGGCACGGCACATCATCTCGCGCGGCATGGCGTGCAGCGTCTATGGTGCTCAGTTCCTGCTCGATGCGCTCTACGATTGCGGTGAGCCGGATGCGGCATTGGCCCTGATGACGAGCCAGAGCGACCGCAGCTGGGTGAACATGATGCGCGAGGGTTCGACCATCACGATGGAGGCGTGGGGCAACACTTGGAAGCCCAACCAAGACTGGAATCATGCGTGGGGCGCGGCTCCGGCCAACATCATTCCGTTCCGTCTGATGGGCGTGCGGCCGGTGGCTCCGGCGTTCGATGTAGTCGAAATCCGTCCGCGTCCGGGCAGTCTGAGCGAGGCCGAATGCCGTGTGCCGTCGCCCAAGGGTCCAATTACGGTGCGCATCGCCGATGGCCAGATGTCCGTCTCACTGCCCGCCGGCGTCAAGGCCGATGTCTATCTGCCGCAGGATGGCGGCCGCACCCACAAGCACGTCAAGAAACTCGTGACGGGGGAGAAGAGGTGGAAGCTGTGAGCAATACTCCCCGAACATTAAAAAAATTGGCAGGTTTCTCATTGCGAGAAGCCTGCCAATTTTTGTTGTCGCTCGATATTTTTGCGTATATACGCATTTTTCACGAGTGAGTGGCGGTGTCTATTTGATATTTTTGTGTCCAGACACAGTTTTCACAAGTGAGAGATAGTTGTTGAACAACTACTTATTATTTATCACTACATTATTATATTGTATAGAGAAGTTCTCCAACATATAAGGTTCAAATTTTCGGTTTGATTTCGATAAATCCTCCAGACGCTTGATGATGGACTTCTCCATGCCCGAGGGCTTCTCTTTTCCCTCCTCGATTTGCTTTTTGACATCGGCCAACATAGCTTCCAGCTCGAATGGTACGGGTGACGGCAATTCGACATGAAGGACTGGCAAGTAAATATCTTCGCCAACGCTTCGGAACTCCAGACGGCTCTCTCCATTCTCCTTGGATTTGGTCTCCAATCGGAGCAGACTCCAAACATCTTCCATAATATAATAACGGCAGGAATAGAGGAGGGTATCACCTTGCATCCGCTTGTATTCCAAGATGTCAACGACATGACCCTGTTCCTCGATGGTTCCCACCAGTTTATAGCGGGTAGCATCCTTTTTGGCCATCTTCAAGGCATAGGCAATATCGCTCGTCGAACTCTCGAAGGGATCGAGTCTAACCATCTTGAGGCATTCCTCCTTCTGCTTTTGGGTGAGTTCGGGATTCGTCTTCACAAATACGTCGTCCACGTATTTCAGCTTTCCCTTGGAATAATCCATCCGATAGCGGATATCCAGGTCGACGACAGGATTTTTGAAAACCAGATCGACGACAGCCCCGAACCCAGACATCTTCATTGCCCCTTTCAACAGGAAATAGAGCATCTTGGGCAAGATCATGGGAATGAAATCCATGTCCTGGGAATGCAGCGACAACTGCACGTTGGCATCGAAATGCTGCACTCGTTTGCGGTTCAATTTGGCTTGGTCGAGCACCTTCTGGAAGAGATAGACCGAGACATCCTCGCCATTGGGGGTGATGAAGACATTGGCCAACGTGATAGGTTCTTCCTGCATCGTCACGTTGAGCGTAGCAGGCTGATTGGCTTGAAAATGAATGACTTCCTTGTGGGTACTATAGCCAACGAAAGAGACTTCGACGGCACATTCGTCCAGGGTGATGCCGTCCAGGAGGAAGTAACCCTCCTTGTCACAAACCGTACCCTGCCCCGTGGCGGGCACATAGATGGAAGCAAACGAAGCGGCATGCAACGTGTCGGACAACAAGACTCGTCCCTCCACCCGATGCGTGTCGGCAAAAATGGATTCTACACTGAGGCAACTTATCGCCCATACGCAGATTTGTAGTAATGTTTTCATGTTCATGTCAGTGAAGTTCACCACGGCCACTCCCAGCTCTCCCACGGCCAGGTCACGCCGCGCAGAAAGTCGATGGCCATCAGCAGGAGCGGTTCGCCCACGCCAAGCAACAGCACGACAACGGCAATGACGGTGGTCAGACGACGTGCCTGCCGCGAAAATTCATCGGACATCGCCAGAAAAATCTGGAAAATGATTGAGATGGCGGCCAATGTCAAGTACATCGGCCAGCAGGTCGGCATCAGGACGAGCAGGAGGATGCCCAAGTTCGTGTGCAGCATAACGTTCGAACGCATCCGCAGGCTGTTGTAGCTGCCCAGGAAGAGCCCAACGACCGCCGAAACGAGCGTCAGCCCGACGACCAGGACCAGGAAGAGCCACGGCGTAAGCCCATCGGCCATAATCACCGGCCAGCTGTAATGCAGCTCGTCGTCCCAGCCGAAGAGGAACGAGAGGAGGAAGTTGTCGGCCAATGCCCCATCGGCCCACCACGCCATCAGGCAATAGATGACCCAGACGCCGGTGAGCAGGCCCGTCACGACGCAGGCCGCATTGTGAAGCGACAGACAGGCGCAATGCAACAGGACGAGCAGCACGATGCCCAACCAGAACAGCGACGGCAAATAGAGCGGCGTGAGCAGGCTGACGACCAGGCCCAGCGACAGGGCGTGGACGGGCAGACTGCTTGACTGCCAACAGGTAACGCCCAGCAGCAGTACGACCGCGAAGCCCACGACGAGCAGGTCGATGCGCCCCAACGGCAAGTCATCGGCCAGACAAATCGCCGACAGGTTCATCACTCCCGCAAGCAATGCAATGACGCGCGGAATGACATCCGTATGGGCGTAGTTGAAGAGACCGTGCGCATTGAGCGTCCAGGCGACCACGCCGACAATCGCTGCGGCCAACACAAAATTGCTGCCCAGCACCCACCAATCGGCCATGTCCAAGATGCCTTGGACGACCATGACGATGAGACTGAGCAGAAGGTAAATCATAGAAAAATAAGAAAGACCCCCTCCCTTCCTCCCCGAGGGGAGGGGATTTTTTTGATTACGAATTACTTTTGTCCGTATGGCCATCTCCCTCCCTCGGGAGGGATGGGGAGGGGTCTCAGAATTTATTCAAATCTTGGCCGATGTCCCTGCGGTAGTATTTGCCGTCGAACTTGATGATTTCGGCACCGCGCATCGACTGGGCCAATGCCTCGTTGCGGTCGTTGCCATACGATGTGACGCAGATGACGCGGCCGCCGGCTGTGACGGTCTGACCCTCGGCGTTGAGTGCCGTTCCGGCGTGGAAGAGGATGCTCTTGCGTGCGTTGTCGGCCGGAGCGACAGGAGCCTGCGTGAACAGCTCGTTGTCAAGTCCGGTCATCACCTTGCCCTTCTCGTACGAGCCGGGATAGCCGCCCGACACGAGCACGACGGTCACGGCTGTGCGTGGGTCTTCGACGAGCTCCTTCGTGTCCAATGTGCCATCGGCCACACCCTCAAGCAGGTCGAGCAGGTCGCTCTTGATGCGCGGCATGACCACTTCGGTCTCGGGGTCACCCATGCGCACGTTGTATTCGATGACCATCGGGTCGCCGGCATGGTAGCATTGGATGTCGCGGTCCATGCGGATAAGGCCCAGGAAGATGAAGCCCTTGTACTTCAAGCCATCGGCCTTCAAGCCCTCGATGGTCGGCTTGACGATGCGCTCTTCGACCTTCTGCATGAATTCGGCGTCGGCAAACGGCACAGGGGAGCAGTTGCCCATTCCGCCGGTGTTGAGTCCGGTGTCGCCCTCGCCGATGCGCTTGTAGTCCTTGGCAACGGGCAGAATCTTGTAGTGGCCCTCGCCGTCGGTCAAGACGAACACCGAACATTCGATGCCCGACATGAACTCCTCGATGACCACAGTGGCCGATGCTGCGCCGAACATTCCGTTCAGCATCTCCTTCAGCTCCTGCTTGGCCTCGTCCAATGTTGACAGGATGAGCACGCCCTTGCCTGCGGCCAGACCGTCGGCCTTCAGCACGTATGGAGCCTGGAGCGTTGCGAGGAACTGGCATGCCTCGTCATATTCATTGGCCGTAAAACTGCGGTAGCGGGCCGTCGGGATGCCGTGGCGCGACATGAATCCCTTGGCGAAATCCTTCGAGCCTTCGAGCTGTGCGGCGGCTTTTGTTGGGCCGATGACCTTCGGCGCGCCTGGCACATTGGCCATAAAATCGACGATGCCGTTGACGAGCGGGTCTTCGGGGCCGACGACAATCATGTCGATGTGCTGCGCGGCGCAGAAGTCGGCAATCCTGTCAAATTCGTTGACCTTGATGGCGACGTTTTCGCCATAGGCCGATGTGCCGGCATTTCCGGGCGCGATGTAGAGTTTGTCACACTTGGCACTTTGGGCCAATTTCCAGGCGATGGCGCACTCGCGGCCACCACTTCCCAGCAGCAGAACCTTCATGATCTTTTTTGTTGAATTTTGTTTGTTTTAGCCCCTTGAAAGGGCGATTTTGCTGAAAATCAACCGCGAAGATAGCGCATATTTTCCAAATATGCAAACGAATGGCGAACTTTCCGAACAAAATGTCGGATAATTCAGCGAAATGGACTTGACAGACGCCGTTTCGCGATGTTACATCTTTCCGGTCAATATAGCAGTCCGAACATCCACAGCGGGATGCGCTGATTCACTTTTGCAAAAGTAGTTTTTCGTGAAATTTTAGCTTTTTGGAAAGTGAATTATGCAATTTTGGGGCTCTTGATCATTTCCAAAGTTGGCCGAAAAAAATCCCGAAGGGTTGACGTGGCTGCGTCTTCCCTTCGGGAAATTGTTTCTATAATGGATTCGTGGTTTTAACGCTGTTCGTACTCGTCCCAATCGCTGCGACGGCGGAATAGCTGAAACGAATTCCCCACGTGGAGAAATTCGCTTCTGATGAGATTTGGCCGATGTTTATTGCACAATGACCTTCTTGCCGTCATGCAGATACAGCTGTCCACGTCGTGGTGTGACAACCTTCCTGCCCGTCAGGTCGATATAGGTCTTGTCCGATGGCACATCTGATTCAATTTGTCCGATGCCTGACGAAATGCCCTGAATGTTAAAAAAATCCTTCCAACCATCTGCTGTCTTATAGTCAGAGATGGCTTCATCAGGCACATAGAGCGAACAAGCCGTCTTATCAACATATTCAAAAGTAGAAGAAGAGCACTCCGGTGAATAATTTGCTAAACAGATGATGCTCGTCAGGCCTGTGCCTCTGAACGCATAGTTGCCGATGCTCGACACGCCGCTTGGAATCTCGATGCTCGTCAGACCTGTGCAGCCATCAAACGCTTGGTAGCCGATGCTCGTCACGCTGCTCGGAATCTCGATGCTCGTCAGGCCTGTGCAGCCAGAGAACGCACTTCTGCCGATGCTCGGCACACCGCTCGGAATCTCGATGCTCGTCAGGCCAGTGCAACCAGAGAACGCTTCGTCGCCGATGCTCGTCACGCTGCTTGGAATCTCGATGCTCGTCAGCCCCGTGCAGCCATCGAATGCATGGTAGCCAATGCTGGTCACTTTATAAGTTTGTCGATATGATACTAATTGTGGAATAACAATGTTACCACTATAATCAGAACTGTATATGCTATTGTCTGAATTTGAAGAACGGTAAGTAACTGTAGCATTTCCATAAAGATAGTAATAGATGCCATCAATTTTGGCATCATACGCCCAAAGGGAGGCCTGCCCGAACAGCATCAATAATGCCGTGAGGCAGAAAGATAAAAAATTGTGTTTCATAACATATGTTTTAAATTAATTCTTGTTGATAATTCAGTTCTCGTTTCAACGACATAAAATAATCCAATGCATAATGAAAGACTTTTTCTTTTCTTGAAATTAACTTTATGTTCTCTTTTTGGATAGCCATTATTTTTTGAGAGTAGGATTGAGGGAATGATGAAGATCTATACAGGTTAGTAAGTTCGTTGACTTGTGCAATCGACTCGTTAAGCATATCTTCGTACTCAGTCAAGAAAACATCATTTTCTCTCGATGGGTTGTTAGGGTTGAGAGCATGTATGAATTTTGCTGAATAAATCATTCCCTCGTAAGTGTCATACAGAGTTTGAAGCCTCATTATTTCTTTTT
>JAEEGH010031323.1_pt1 | contig 10279 bp, 18 predicted proteins | sample 9134181 | NCBI WGS metagenome assembly JAEEGH01 (sample SAMN16246544, study PRJNA631951) | gut metagenome | biome: gut microbiome; feature: rumen; material: DP-attached | host: Bos | place: Iran: Karaj | collected 2018-10 | reverse complement strand
GACCGGTTCACGGCCGAGGACATCAAGGTGAGCGACCTCGAATTCGAGTCGGTCAAGGTTGACGCGGAACTCAAGGAGGAGAATTGAAATGGGCTTCTCGATGAGAATCGTCCACAGGGACGGAACGGATGTCGTGCTTCCGAAGAAGCACGACATCGCCGGAGGCACCTACGCCATTGGCGGAACGGCATCCGCGTGGCTGTACGTGACATACAACTACGCCCCCATCTTCTTCCGCGTCATCGGAGAGGGGGGAATCAGAAGCCAGCACGGCATGGAACTTCGGGAGGCGACGCCGATCCTCGACCGGGCGATTGCCGCGCTCGGCGACGCCGAGCCAGATGCCGACTACTGGAAGGCAACCGACGGAAACGCCCGCAAGGCGCTCGTCGGACTTCGGCGTCTTTCGGGGCTTGCGCTCGACGCGTTTCCGAACGACGAGATGCGTTGGGATTGCGAGTAGGCGACGGCTCTCCGGCAATGCGGACGGGCGGCGGCGAAGCCGTCCGCCCGCATGGTTCCGAACGCCCCGCCGACAGCCTTTCCTTTCTGTTTCGGGCTGCCTTCCGCCGCCTGCTATAACCGATATTTTCGCGTGAAAAAATAATGAAAATATATCGAAATACCCCGTTGCTATTATCCGCAGGGTACGGCATCATACAGGCAGAAAAAAACAAAGCGGCGGAAGGCCCGCCGCGAACAACAAGAAAGGAAAAAAGAAGATGACGATAACGGAAGCAGAGTTGAGCGAGATGACCTTCGGGGTCGAGCTCGAGTACGACAGGATCAGCACGCGCAAGGCGGCCGAGACGGTCGCGGCGGCGGTCGGCGGAACCTACCGCTACGACGGAAGCCACCTTTCCAACTGGGTGGTGACGATGCCCGACGGGCGCAAGTGGAACTGCGAGACCGACGGCTCGGTCCACAACGGGAGCGAGACGGTCAGCCCGATCCTCCGCATCGGCGACATCCCGATGCTCCAGACGGTGGTGCGCGCCCTCCGCCACGCGGGCGCGAGGACGGGCGGCGGCGCGGGCCTCCACATCCACGTCGGCGCGGCGCAGATGACGCCGAAGCAGATCCAGAACCTCGTGAAGATTTTTTACAAGCAGGAGGAGCTGATCGTCAAGGGTTGCGGAACGGCGGCGCACCGCCTCGGATGGTTCACGCGGCGCACCGACCGCGAGTTCGTCGACAAGATGCTCAAGCTCCGCAACCCGACGATGGCGAGCCTCGCGGACGCCTACTACCACGGGCAGAGCCGCTACGGGCATTACAACCACGCCCGCTACCGCACGCTCAACCTCCACAACCTCTGGAACGGCGACAAGCACACGGTCGAGTTCCGCCTTTTCGAGGCGACGACCCACGCGGGCGAGATTCGCACGAACGTCCTCCTCGCCCTCACGATTGTCCACAAGGCGATGGACGCGAAGGCGGCGAGCGCGCGAAAGCCCCGCCCCTACAACGAGCAGAGCGCGAGGTACGACCTTCGGGTTTTCCTCCTCCGCCTCGGTTGGATCGGCGAGATGTTCAAGGCCCCGCGCAAGCACCTCCTCAAGCGGATGCCCGGCTCGGCGGCTTGGAAGGACGGACGGCACGACTGAAGCGGAACGCCCCGCCCCCCGCAAGGGGGACGGGGCAAACCCCAACGGAAAGCGAAAGGAAAAAAGCGATGGAAATCACCTACAGGCACGGCAACGCGGCGCGGGGACTCACGGCCTCGTGCGGGTATGCGATGACCCCGGACACCTACCTCTACTTCGCCTACGGGTCGAACATGAACCCCGAGCGCATCCGCCAGCGGATACCCGAGGCGCGGCCCATCGGCCGCGCCACGCTTCGCGGCTGGCGGCTCGTCGAGCGGCTCTACGCCGACGTCGAGAAGGCGCGCGGCGGGCGCGTGGAGGGCGTCCTGTACCTCGTCACGCGCACCGAGCTTCACCGTCTCGACCTCTGCGAGGGCTACCCCAACATCTACAACTGCGTCAGGGTCATCGTCCACGCCGAGCTGATGGGTAACCCGTCCGTCCGCTACCGCGTCCCCGCGTTCACCTACGCGATGACGAAGGAGACGCGCCGGAAGCGCGACGGCATCCCATACCCCGAGGACTACCGCATCGTGTGCGCGACGGGCGCGAGGTACTGGGGCATCCCCAACGTCTTCGGCGCGCTGAAGCCCGTCGAGAAGAGGAGGTGGGTCGGCATGAAGTAGCGAGGCGAGTATCCCCCATGAATAAATCTTCATAAATCTTCGCAGGGGCCGTTGCTATCGTCCGCAGGGTACGGCATCATACGGTCAGAAAAAAACAAAGCGGCGGATGGTCCGCCGCGAACAACGAGAAAGGAAAAGAACGATGACGAAAAAGAAAAGACTGGTTGCCTTGAGAAAGGCGTGCAAGGAGGACGGCGTCAAGCTCATCGAGCTGACGCACCGCGACGGGCGCAAGTCGAGGATAAGCGACCGAGCCGCCATCGCGGCGGTGATGGACGCGCTCGACTGCGAGCTCTACAAGCAGATCGACGCGCTGGGCGGCGACGAGGCGACGAGCGGGATGCGCGAGATCGTCCGCGACTGGATGCTCCGCGACCATCCGGAGGAGCGGGACATGATGGAGGACTTCTCGGAGACCGTCACCTTCGACGAACTGGTCAGGAGGATGAGGGACGGGGAGAACTTCTACGAGATCCTCGAATGCGGCGAGTCGGTGCAGCGCGAGCATTGCTTCCACCGCCTCTCCGAGCTGACGGACACCGACTACGACCTCTGGTACAGCCTTTGGCTCACCGCGCCCACGGATCTTGAAAACGCCGAGGAGCGGAAGCGGAGGGAGATGAAGCGCAAGCGCATCGTCAAGGAGGTTGACGCGGTGCTGGCGAAGATTCGGAAAGGCGGCCGCAAGGGCTGACGGGCTTGCCGGGCTGCGGCAGAGCGAGGCCGCGGCCCGGCATTGGAAAACGCCCGAAAAAAGGCGATTTCGGAGCCCCGAAAAAATCTTCATAAATCTTCAAATGGGCCGTTGCTATTCTCCGCAGGGTACGGCATCATACAGGCAGAAAAAACAAAGCGGCGGAAGGCCCGCCGCGAACAACAGAAAGGAAAAAACGATGACGAAGACAGTAAGAACGGTGAAGGTCAAGGCGGGGCAGGAGAAGCTCCGCGAGAGGATCAAGGACGCCCTCGCGCAGAAGGGTGCGCGGGCGCACGTCCTCATCAACAAGCTCGCCGCCGACAACAAGGCGGTGGTTTGGAGGTACGCGGAGCTCGACGCGATTGCCCTCGAGCTTCGGCACCTTGCCTTCCAGATCCGCACCTTGAAGAACGCCAAGACGGCGACCGAGGAGGCCTGACCGAAACCGCCCGCCCCCCGAGCGGGGGCGGGCAAACCCCGAGAACCGAACGAGAAAGGAAAACGAAGATGAGCAACGAGAAGAAACCTTTGACCGACGAGACGGTGACCTACGAGCCGACAGGGCCGTCGGGCAACGCCTACTGGATCTTGGGCATGACTACCCTCGCCCTCAAGCGGAGCGGCCACGCCGACAAGGTCGAAGAGTACAACCGGCGGGCGACCTCCGGCGACTACAAGAACCTCCTCAAGGTGACGGGCGAGTACGTCGTCCTCAAGGCGGTCTGAATTCCGAACGCCTCGCCGCAGGCGGTTTTCTGCGGCGGGGCAAAATGATAAAATAAATGGCCAGCGATTTTGGCCGAGAAAGGACAAGGACAATGAACGCAAGCATCGAAACCCTCAAGAGGGAAATCAAGCACCTGCCTCCGGTGGCGCGGAAGCGGGCGGAGCGCGCACTCGGCATCGCGCAGCCCGATAACGAGCATCGCGTGTTCGTGTACGGGACGCTCCTTACGGGCGAATGCAACGCCCGCTGTGCGCGGGGCGCGAGGCGGACGCCTGCGTGGGCGACCGGGACCATCCACGACACGGGCTACGGTTTTCCCGCGTTCGTCAGGAGCGGCGAGACGCGGATACAGGGCGAGCTGCTCACCGTCGACGACGAGGGGTTCAAGTCGATGGATCGGCTCGAGGGCTACCCACGGCTCTACCGCCGCGAGGAGATCGACGTGTACACCTCGCAGGGACGCGCCCGCGCATGGGTGTACATCATGAACCGCCTCCCCGAAGGCGCGAAGGTCATCGCGGGCGGCGACTGGCGCGAGTACCGCCGCAAGGGTGGAAGCCGGTGACGGCTTGCCGCTTGATTTCCGCCGCCGGATATGGCATCATCTAAAGCAACGAAATCCGAAAGGAGAACGACCATGAAAGACCTCATCAGAAAGACCCAGGAGTTCAAGGATCTCCGCGCCAAGGCGCGCGAGGCCATCGCCGCCTTCGAGGACGGCGCGGACTTCGACTTCACCATCGACCGCCTTGCGGCCATCGGCGAGAAGATGAACATCCTCCTCGGCTGACGCTGCGCACCTCTTGACGGGGATTTAACCTACCCCCGTCGCGGGCGGCCACCGCGTTTTTGCCCAACGCCACTTCCTTTCGGCGCGAGGCTTTTTCTGCGGGCTGGCCGTCCGCTCTTTTTGTCATCGCCCCGTATTGCCATTCTCTTGACACTACGGCATCATGTGCGCCGTGGCAAATGCCACGGAAAGGAAATACACATGAGCAAGAACTGGAAACCGAATCAGGGCTTCCCTTCGCCGGAGCAGGTGGAGCGGATGGTCGCCGCCGAGGTGAAGCACCTCGCCGAGACCGAATACGCGCGGAATCGCGGGGTCGAGGAGAAACGTCAAAGCCGGCGAGACCGGCTGCGAACGGCCTACAGGCTTCAGCGCAAGCCGGTCGGCTGCAGGGTCAACCTCGATGCCGTCTTCTCCCTCGTGGGCAACGTGGCGTCGGTTACGTTCGCCGCGTGGCGCGGACTCTTCGCGCTCGACATGGTCGCGCTGGCCGACGCAGGAAACCGCGAGGACTTCGATGACATGGAGTTCCTCGTGACCCGTGCGCTCGGCGAATTGAACGGGATCAAGAACCTCCTCGCGCTCGCCCGCCGTCTCGTGTAGCGGCGGCTCATCCATAGGTGGGCGGTGGCGATCCCCGTCCGCGCCCCGTTCCGGGCGGCTAAACCGCCCGGCGACCGTCCATTTTCGCCCTCCAAAAACAATCTTCATAAATCTTCAAATGGGCCGTTGCTATCCCTGGCGTATTACGGCATCATAGCGGCGTTCTTCGGGTGAAAGGGAAGTAGCCCGAGGCGAATAGAAAAACCGAAAGAAAGGAATAACAAAATGAGAAATGACAGATTCTTCACGCAGACGAAATGCGACAGATGCGGGCGCTCGCTTGCGGGCGGTCGCACGATGTCGATGTTCAACGAGGAGACGATCTGCATGGACTGCGCGGACAAGGAACGCGAACGGCCTGACTACAAGGCGGCTTGCGACGCCGAGATTGCGGCGGTTCGCGCAGGGAACAGAAACTTCAAGGGAATCGGCCTGTGAAACCGAGCGGTGCGCCGCCCGCGACAGCCATGTGGGCGGCGCATCCTTACGGCATCATACGGGCGTCCTTTGCGCGGGAAAGACCCGCGCACGGGGCGTGAGCGAAAACCAAGAGAAAGGAATGACAAGATGGCAAAGGCATCTGTGTGGTTCAGCGCGTCGGGCTACGGAAGCGAGACGCGCTCCTTCAGGACGAGGGACGAGGCGGTGGAATCCATCAAACGCGATGCGGCGGAAATAGCCGACGAGCATAACGGCGAGGTCGTGGACTACGGCAACGGCGAGTGGGTGGTGACATCGCGGGGCGGCGAGGAGATCGCCCGCTGGGAAATCAGGTGAGCGGACGGTCTTCGGCTGTCCTGCGCCGGGCGGTTCGCCGCCCGGTTTCTCTCGTTCGGAACCACAGTTTTTCCCTGCAAAATATAATCAGATTGCCCGTTGCTATCCCTGGCGTATTACGGCATCATGTCGCACCGTTGGGTTCCCATAGTGGGCACCCTGAAAACCGAAAGGAAAACATGATGCAGAATGACGAAAACTGGGAAAGCGAAATCGACTGGTCGCGGCGCACCTCGGTGGTGGGCGGGCCGATTTTCTACGAGTTCATAAAGGCGCAGGCGCTGCCGACGCTCGACGAGGGCATCCTTGCGCTTGAGGCGGCGAAGGCCGTCTGCGAGGACAAGATGCGGCGATGGGGTGCAATCGCGGAACGGGCGGGAAAGCTCGCCGAGTGCTTCGCCTCCCTGACCGAGTGCGAGGACTTCATGACGATGATCCACGACTTCGACGAGAAGACCACGGAGATGTTCAAAGGCGAGGCGATACCGACGCTCGGCGGATGGCTGCGCCTCGGCAAGCGGTTCACGGATGCCATGCGCGACGGGTCGAGCGTCCCGACGAAATACGCGAGCGAGCTGGCGGACACCAAGCGCGACATCGCAAACGCAACGGCGGTGCGCGACGTGCTACGCGCCTTCGTGGCGGCAAGCGACGACGACTACCGCCTCCGCTGTGCGCCCGAACGCTACCGCATGAGGGTGTTCCGCGACTTCGCAAAGGACATCGGCGACATCGCGGAGGCGGGAACGAGGGTGAACTTCGTGACCATGCCCGATTTCCTCAACGGCGTCGGCGAAGCCCTCAAGGTCATAATCGAGGTCGGGAATAGGATGCAGGGAATCTGCCGCAGGGCGAAGAAGTCCATCAAGCGTCATGGAAACGCCTTCTGGTTGAAGCTCGACGAATGGAACGCCCTCCGCTGCGCCGTCTGACGCGCCAGTTCCGCACCTTGCGCCAGGAGCCCGCCACGTCGCCTTGTGGCGGGCTTTCTCCGTCCAGTCGGCCAAACACCCGCCTCGCCTACAAACGCCCGACACGAGCCAACGTGGCGCGTGTTACGCCGCAAGCTCGGCGACGCGCGCCGTGGCGTCGACCTTGAGGCGGAGCATGACATGGTAAGGGGCGCGGGTGCTTGGAATCCTCTCCTCGTCGCGCGCAATCTCCACCTTGGTTCCGAACTCGTCGCTGGCGAATGCGACCGCCCGCTCGAGCGCCGCTTTCTCATCCTCGGCGGCGATTGGCGATTCGCCGAACTTCTCGATGTGCAGCGTCGTGGATTTCGGCGGCATCATCGCAACCGACACCACCCAGCCGTCCTTCTCGCAGGCGGATTCCATCCGCTTCTCGATTTCGCGCTCTATCCGCGCCATCTTGTCGAAGTCTTCAGTCATTGCCTTGTTCTCCTTTTTTCAAGTCTGCTGTAATTTCCGGCGACCGCTCCTCCGATGCGGAAGGATGTGCGGCCTTGAAGATTCTGTTGTTTTCGACCAGCTCCGCGAACGTCACCGGCTCGTAGTCGTTGACCTCCACCGATGCGTTGAGAATGCGCTCGTGCGACTGGAGGTAAGGCCAGTAGTCCGCGTTCGTGTTGCCGTGGATGTGTCCGTGGATCATGAACGCCCTCATGCAGTGGTTGAAGGTCATCATCGGGTAGTGGCAGAGCGTGATCGAATGCTCTCCGTCGCTCGTCTCAAGCATCGTGTGAACACCCTCGAAGTAGCGGGAGAGATCGACCTTGCCCGTCCACGACGAGTCGTGGTTGCCGAGGATGAGCGTCTTGCGTCCCTTGAGACGCTTGAGCATTTCCTCCGGCTCTTCGGCGCGGAAGAAGAGGTCACCTATGACGAACACGCGGTCGGTGTCCTTGACCTTGGCGTTCCACCGCGAGATCAGCGTCTCGTCCATCTCATCGATGGAGGCGAATGGGCGGTTGCACAGGCGGATGATGTTCCTGTGTCCGAGGTGCTGGTCTGACGTGAAGAATGTCATGGTATTCCTTTCTGTCCGTTGCCTTCTCCATGCCGTCATTAGTTCGTCCCAGCGAGTGGTCGGGCGACGAGAGAGCTTCTGCCGCTTCATGTGCCAAAATCTCGCACCGTGATGCTTCTTAGTGCGACTTCGCCTTTTCGACGAGCAGTTTGCCGAGGGCGCGGGCGTTGGCGAGGTCGATGGGGAACTGTGCGTTGCGGTGCGCGCGTTTCGCCGCCTCAAGCATCTTGTGCGTGTTCCAGCCCTTGCGCGGGCTGGCGTTGAAGAACATCGCAAATGGCTTGTTGTCGATCATTTTCTGCTTCCTTTCATGCGTGAGATAGCTCTACTTATTTCGCCAGTTTCAGGCCTACTATTCCCGCGACGATCAGCGCGGCGGAGGCGATGCGCAGGGCAGATGCCGATTCGCCGAACATGGCGATTCCGACGGCAACGCCGCCGATTGCGCCGATGCCCGTCCAGACCGCGTATGCCGTCCCCATCGGAATCGTCCGCATGGCCACGGCCAACAGCCAGACGCTCAGCGCCATTCCGACTGCGCATACCACATCCGCGACGGGATTACGAAATCCGTTCGACATCTTGAGCGCGGTCGCCCAGACGACCTCGAACAGCCCAGCCGTTATCAATATCATCCAGTTCATCTTACGCCTCGTGAACTCGTTTGCCGGTAATGTGTTCGGGAACGAGCGCAAACACCTGTACCGCTGCACCAGACTTCCGAATCTCGTCCTCAATGTACGGTTCGTCCTTGGTGAAACGGCGCATTAGGTCACGACAGATTTCCAGAGCCTTCTCGCGATCTTCCACGAACTCGACGCGTCCGAACACGATCACGCTTCGGAATGTCCACGCCCATGCTGGTTCGCGGTCCGTCTCGTGGATGCCGTCGTCAATCACCGTGAACGACACGCACGGGTCTCTCTTCAGCGATTCCTCCCTGTGCCCGATCTTCGAGCTGTGGAAGTAGATGCGCCCGTCCGCTTCGTTGTAGTACGGATTCATGTACACGCCATACGGCCATCCGCCATCGCCAATCATGGAAAGCACACCGCGCTTGGCGTTCTTCAACACGGTAAGCGACTCCTCTTGCGAAAGTGCCTGTTTTGCTCGACGCATAGGTCTGAACCCAGTGGGAGGGTTCCTGTCCTGTTCGCTAAAATACCGCCAGAGCGGTGCGAGCATGAGTGACTGGAACATCCGGTTTTCGCCCATGAGTTGACGCACCTCGTCGCGCTCCAGAAGATGCACGGTGAGGCATTCGTGTTCGTCAAAGTGCTGTTCCGAGACTTTCTCCACGCCAGTAGCAACAAAGCAGTGCGTCATGTTTGTCATGGCACCGGGATTAGGCGAAATCTGCATCAGCTCGCGCCACTCACCGCCACCGTAGCCGGTCTCTTCGGCAAGCTCGCGCTTCGCGGCCTCAAGCGGCGATTCGCCTTTCTCGATAACGCCGCATGGCAGCTCGTAGGCGGTAATTTCGGCGGCATGACGATACTGCCGCTCCATCACGAATTTTTCGTCCTTGGTTATGGCGATGATGTTGACCCAATCGGGATATTCAAGGACATAGTACTCCGGCATGATGCGTCCGTCCGGCAACTCCAACTTGTCCACCCGCGCCGTCAGCCATGGCTTACGGAAAAGGTATTTCGTTTCCAGCGTCTTCCAAGGTCTTTCTGATTTTGAATCATCCACGAGTGATCTCCTTGTCAGTCATTTCGCAAGCCAGAACCCAAGCGCTGTGGCGGCGATGCCGAGCGCGACGCTGCCTGCCACATAGAGTGTGAACAGACCATAACTGCCACCCTCAATCAACGCAAGCGACTCCTTCGAGAAGGTGGAAAATGTCGTGAAGCCGCCGCACTGGCCAACGACAAGCGATAGCCGCAATGCTTCACTCCAGCCGAAACGCGACGCCCAACCGCCAAAAAGCCCGATGGCAAGACTGCCGACGGCGTTCACGGCGAACGTAGCCCAAGGAAACGCCGTCGAGCCGACCCACAGCCCCACGAGATATCGCAGGACGCTTCCGGCTCCGCCGCCGAGGAAGACACACAGCGCATTCATTGTGCCAATCGCTCCTCCCTCGTTGGGTTCACGACCCGCCTTTCACTTCACTTTCATTCCAAGCTTGCGGGCGGCGGACATGAACTTCGTGTCCTTGACCGTGCCTTTCTCGTACACGCCGGAAGCGCAGACCATTCCGCACTCCTTGCTGCCCTCGCAGCAGGCGAGGAAACCGCGCATCGCCGCGAGAACGCCGTCGAACATCTTGCGGTTCGTGTCCGCCATCGTGAGGATGAAGTAGAACTTCTTGTTCGTGAGGTTCGGATAGACGACCACCGTGCGGTCGAAGAGCGCCTTCAGCTGCGCCGAGATCGAGTAGAAGTAAACGGGCGAGGCGAGAACGATCACGTCCGCCGCCATCATCTTGTCGATGACCTTCTTAGCGTCGTCCTTGATCACGCACTTACCCGT
>JAEEGH010031321.1_pt1 | contig 10279 bp, 5 predicted proteins | sample 9134181 | NCBI WGS metagenome assembly JAEEGH01 (sample SAMN16246544, study PRJNA631951) | gut metagenome | biome: gut microbiome; feature: rumen; material: DP-attached | host: Bos | place: Iran: Karaj | collected 2018-10 | reverse complement strand
CGGCGGTGGTGACGATGGCCTTACGAACGATTAGGCCATAAAGGCGCAGCACACTGGGAGACAGACCCCTCTGTGAGATCAAAGATATCACATTTGGGTCAGTCCCCAGTGAGCAGCGCTCCGACGCCATAAGTAAGGCAAACGTAAATGGAGATGCGTATGAAGAAAAGGATCATTGAGATTGCGGTGAAGGTGATAGTAGCCGCGCTCACGGCATTCCTCACGGCCATCACGACCACAAGCTGTATGGGCTACGGCCCGCTGTACGGCCCGCTGCCTAAAATCGTAAAGATTTCACAAATGAAGAATCCCCTCGCAGTTGCGGGGGGATTTTCAGTGAAATATTACACAGTAGGCGCTCCAGCTCTGCTGGCTTGCTACCGCAGGGACGCAAGAACCTACCCTACTGTGTAAATTTTATAAGCTGTATTCGAACATGACGATGGAGTAGGGGGCCAGGGTGTATTTGAACTTCTTCTGGGCCTTGATCTCCTCCTTCTGCGGGGCGATGGGCTGAGCCTCGTAATTGTTCTCCTGATCAGGCTGTCCGCTGATGGTGGTCTTCGTGGCCATCTTCTTCAGACCGAAGCGGGAGAGGTTGATATTGGCGGTCTTGGCCTCGGCACCTGCATTGCAGAGCTTGACATAGAGCTTGCGTGTCTTGACATTCAGGACGACGCTCTGTCCCTGCAGGTAACCGCTCTCCTGACCTTCGGGCAGTCCACGCCAACGGGGAGCCGCATCGGGATTGTCGATGGTCACACAGTCGCCATAGTAATACTGGCCTGAAGACTGTCCGAACATCTGCTGCACATAATAGCTGCAGGTGAGGAACGGACGCTCGTTGTCGAAGTAAATCAGGTCGGGATTCCAGTTGGTATTGGTCTTCTTGGCGAAGAGGGGTGCATAGGAAGTCATGGCCACGATATCGCCATTGGCCTCGACGTGCAACAGATACAGTCCTTCGGCCAGGGCATCGATGAGCTTCTTATCCTTGGCAGCATACTCGCCCAGATAGACCTTTGTCTTGCGGTCGCGTGGATAGTAGTTGTACTGGCGGCTGCTCAGGAAGTAAGCGTTGGGCTCGTAGTAGTGCTCGTCGATGATGGGCATGCCCAGTTCGTCAGCCAGCTTCCAGCCTGCCTCCAGGTCGCGATTGCCAGGATGAGAACCAGGACCGGCAGTACCCACGATCACAATCTCAGGATGTGCCTTCATCACGCGTTCATATATATATTTAAAGCGCTCGTTGAACTCCGGAGAGATGCGCTCCTCGTTGCCGAGTCCGAGATACTTCAGGTTGAAGGGCTTGGGATGACCGGCATCGGCACGCATCTTCGCCCATTTGTTGGTGGCGGGATCGCCGTTCGCCCATTCGATGAGGTCGATGGCCTCGGCTACCCATTCGTCCATTTCACTCATGGGAACAACGTCCTGAGCCTGATCACGCATGCCCCAGCCGCCATTGGCTCCCTGACAGCTTACGCCGCAAGGCAGGATCGGCAACGGCTCCATGCCCGTGTCCTCACAGAACTGGAAATACTCGAAGAAGCCCAGTCCCATGCTCTGATGGTAACCCCAGGTGTTCTTCAGACCGCGACGCTGCTCTTTCGGACCGATGGTGGTCTTCCAACGGTAGGTGTCCCAGAAACCGTCGCCACCGCCGTGAACCACGCAACCTCCGGGGAAGCGCATGAACTTAGGCTGGAGGTCGGCCAGCGCCTGAGCCAGGTCCTTACGCAGGCCATGACCCTTGTAAGTATCCTGCGGCATGAGCGAAACCATATCGACATCGAGGTCGCCGGGGGTGAGAACGAGAAGCTGGAGCGATGCATTCTGACAAGTGCTGTCGGGCGTCAGTACGGCCTCGTACTTCTGCCAGGCGATGTTGTTGATGTCGAACTTGGCCTCTGCCAGGAGTTTCGGGTCTCTGGGACCGAAACCAAAGCCGCCGCGACCCTGAGGCTGTGCTATCAAAGCCACGCGAACCTTCTTGGCGGCACCGATGTTGCGCAGGAAGACGGAGAAATCGTATTTCTCGCCTGCCTTGACGCTGATGCCGTCGAAACCGTCGTTCTGGATGCCGTAGCCCGTCCAGCCGCGATAGTCATAATACTCCTTGGCGCGCTCTGTGTGCAGCCGCATGTAGGTGGGGTTGTTGGCGTTGAGGCCGTCGGTCATGCGGATGTCCAGACGTCCGAGGGAGTGTCCGGGACGAACCACCTTCCAGGCAGTGGCCGGTCCCCAGCCGTCGCGCTCGGAGGGATTGTACTCGAACGAGCCGTTCTGGATGAGCTCGGCGTAGAGTCCGCCGTCGGCACTGGAACTGATATCCTCGAAGAAGATACCGATCAATTCGTCACTGATAGCCTTTCCGCCAGCGGGGGCTTTCATTGATTTCTGGGCGTAGAGACCCATGGTGGCTGCCAACAGGGCAGCGCAGATTGTCATTCGTTTTTTCATTGTTTTTGTTTCGTTGATAAGTGATTTTGGCGCAAAGTTAATAAAAAAACTTCAATAATTGTCGGAATGATACAATAAAAAAAGATAAAGAAACAAAACTGATAGCTGAGATTACAGAATCTTTTGTAATTTTGCAACCGTATAAAGACAAAGTAATCAATTTAAGACAGAGTAACAGATTAACTTATTATTTAAAGTAAGATGAAACTTAAGAACGTAATCCTTAGCGCAGCTGTCGTAGTGGCGATGCCTGCAGTGGCCCAGAATCCATTTGTTCAAACCTGGTTTACAAGTGACCCAGCTCCGATGGTGCACAACGGGACGATGTATGTCTATACCGGTCATGATGAGGATAATGCCGATTTCTTCTGGATGCAGGAGTGGCGCGTCTATTCCTCACAGGACATGGTGAACTGGCAGGACCATGGTTCCCCCCTTGCCTTAGAGAGCTTCTCCTGGGCTGACGACCGTGCGTGGGCCTCGCAGACCATCGAGCGCGACGGCAAGTTCTATTGGTATATATGTGCGCACTCCCGTCTCTCCAGAGGTATGGCCATCGGTGTGGCTGTCTCTGATTCACCCACGGGACCTTTCCGCGATGCCATCGGCAAACCGCTGTTCGAGAACGGCTCCTGGGACCATATCGACCCCACGGTGATGATCGACGATGATGGTCAGGCGTGGCTGATGTGGGGTAACCCTAGGATTTACTATCTGAAACTTAATAAGGATATGATCTCTTATTCTGGTGAGCTTGGTATGATCGACATGACGGAGGAAGGCTTTGGTGCCCCTTCGATGGACAAGCGCGAGAAGGATAAGAAATACAAGGATAACTATACCGAGGGCCCCTGGCTGAGAAAAGTGGACAGTTCCAAGTTCAAGGTGGATCCCGCGAAAGCCTATCAGTTGCTCTATGCTGCTGGTGGTGTGCCTGAGCATATCTCTTACAGTACGGCTCCCTCTCCCTTAGGACCTTGGACCTACGCAGGCGAGATCATGCCCCTTTGCGATACCAAGTCATTCACCAATCATTGTGGTGTGGCGGATTACAAGGGGCATAGCTATTTCTTCTACCATACGGGCAAACTGCCCAACGGCGGTGGGTTCGGACGTAGCGTGGCCGTCGAGGAATTCAAGTATAATGCCGATGGCAGCTTCCCGACGATCATGCCTACCGACGAAGGCGTGAAGCCCGTGGGTAAGTTCTGTCCCTATCGCAAGGTCGAGGCCGAGACGATGGCGTTCTCTAAGGGCATCAAGACCGAACAGAACGACGAGGTGGGCGTCTATGTGACGGATATCCACAACGGCGACTATATCAAACTGCAGAACGTGGCGTTCGACAACAAATATCCGCGTGTGTTCAAGGCGCGCGTGGCCAGCGGTCTGCGTGGCGGACAGATTGAGATACGCCTCGACAGTGTCCGCGGAAGATGTCTTGGTAAGGTCAATGTGCCTGGTACCGGTGGCTGGGAGAAGTGGCAGACCATCACCCTCGACCTGGACTATTCTACCCTGAAGGACATTGATGCGCCTACCCGCACCCTTTCCGGCATTGCGCTGCCAGAGACAGCCGACCTCTACTTCGTCTTCACAGGTCGCAAGGGTCCGAAGCTTTTCAACTTCGACTGGTGGGAGATGCGTGGACTGGAGCAGGTGAACATGCCGTTGTTCCAGACGAAATATACTGCCGACCCATCACCGATGGTCGTGGGCGACACTTTATTCTTATATACGTCGCACGATGCCTCGCCTGAGGACATCCCCGATCCAAACGAGAAGAGCTCTGCCGGTTTTTTCATGTACGACTGGCTCCTGTGGTCGACCACCGATATGGTGAACTGGACGGAGCACGGGGCGTGTGCCTCGCTCAAGGAGTTCTCCTGGCGCAGTCGTGAGAACGGTGCCTGGGCCATCCAGACCGTTGAGCGCAACGGCAAGTATTACCTCTATGCCCCGCTGCATGGTCATGGCATCGGTGTGCTGGTGGCTGATTCGCCTTACGGCCCCTTCAAGGATCCCCTTGGCCAGCCGCTGGTGTGGCAGAAGGAGCATTGGGACGATATCGACCCGAGCGTCTGGGTCGACGACGATGGGCAGGCCTATATGTTCTGGGGCAATCCTCAGACCTATTGCGTCAAGTTAAACGAAGATATGATCTCTACCAAGGGCGACATCTACGTGCTCAATCCCAAGGACGGTGTGATGCGTCCTGTGAAGGAGGAAGGTGCCAAGATCAACCTCAGGGTGCCAGGCAGAGAGAAGGCAACCTGGGCCATCCAGCACTATCAGGAAGGCCCGTGGTTCTACAAGCGCAGCGGCCATTACTACATGGGCTTCGCATCCACCTGCTGTCCTGAGGGCTTGGGTTATGCCATGAGCAATTCACCTCTTGGACCTTGGAAGGAACAGAACTACCTGATGGCGCCCACGCAGCGCGACCGTGGCAATCACCCCGGCATCTGCGATTTCAAGGGACATTCGTATCTCTTCGGTCAGGACTACGACCTGATGCATTTGGAGACTTTCCAGCACCATGAGCGCCGCAGCGTGAACGGTACGGAGATTACCTACAATGCCGACGGAACGATCCAGACATCGCCTTATTGGCTGGATCTGGAGCCCATGAAGCAGTTGCACTGGCTGAATCCCTATAAGCGTGTGGAGGCTGAGACGATGGCCTGGGGCTTCGGTCTGAAAAGTGCCAAGATGGGCATCGAGAACACGGGTGTGGTGAAGGATATGCCGGAGTCGACGGGTAAGAAGAATATGTATATCTTTGATATCAACGACGGTGAGTATATCCGTCTGCGCGGTGTGGACTTTGGTGAGAAGGGTGCCAGGCAATTTGCTGTCGTGGCTGCCGCTGCTGCCCAGGCTGGCTGTACCATTACCCTGCACCTTGACAGCAAGACGGGCGACGTGATCGGTTCGGTCGATGTCAAGTCGACGGGTTCCGTGGAGAAATACAAGTCGTTTTCTGCCAAAGTGAAGGGCGCGACAGGCGTACACGACCTCTACCTCTGCTTCAGCAAGGCTTCGGGCGACGTGCGTCTCGACTGGTGGACATTCAAATAATCAACTTATTTTTATATCAACATTTTCTAATATCAAAAACTTATGAAGAAAACTTTATTATCAGCAATCCTGATGGGCTTTGCAGCCTTTGCTTCTGCACAGCCCCAGGGCGGTTTCGGAGGCTTTGGCGGTTTCCAGAGACCACAGGTGAAACTCGAGACCTCCCAGGAATGGAAGGATGTGAATTATGCAGGCGACGACCAGGCATTCCATACCTGTGACATCTATCTGCCTAAGAAGGAGGCTGCCAGCTATCCCGTGGTGATCCACATCTATGGCTCAGCCTGGTTCAGCAACAACAGTAAGGGTGCTGCCGACCTCGGTACGATCGTGAAGGCCCTGCTCGATGCCGGCTATGCTGTGGTTTGTCCGAACCATCGCAGTAGCGGCGATGCCAAGTGGCCTGCTCAGATCCACGACATCCGTGCCGTCATCCGCTTCGTACGTGGTGAGGCAAAGAAGTATAAGTTCGATCCCTCATTTGTAGCTACCAGCGGTTTCTCTTCCGGTGGTCACCTGGCTTCGACGGCTGCTACCACCAGTGGTATCAAGCAGACGAAGGTTGGAACCTATGACATTGACCTCGAGGGTTCGCTCGGCAATTATACAAAAGAGAGCAGCGTTGTGAATGCTGCCTGCGACTGGTCGGGTCCTGTGGATCTCACGAAGATGGACTGCGGACCTGGCATGAGCATGGGTGCTAACAGTCCTGAGGATGTGCTGCTCAATTCTAAGCTCGACAAGGAGCCGGACAAGTATCGCAGTCTGAGTGCCACCTACTATGTCAATAAGAAGAATCCGCCAATCATCATCTTCCACGGTGAGAAGGACAATGTGGTTCCCTGCTGCCAGGGTAAGATGTTCTACGAGAAACTCGTGGCCGCTGGCGTGAAGACCGAGGCTACCTTCGTTCCTGAGGGCGGACACGGCATGGGCATGTACTCTGAGGAGAATCTCCAGAAAATGGTGAATTTCCTCAACGCCGTCAGAACAGGCAAGTAATTATAATATAAAACCACAGATTTCACAGATTACACAGATTCTGGATTATAGAGATTATAAATCTGAAAATCCAAAATAATCGTGGCTTTAGCTACTGCAATCTGTGTAATCTGTGAAATCTGTGGTTTAAGAAACTATCGCTGGAGGACTTTCTTGCCGTTGCGGATGACGATGCCGCGATAGTTCTCGTCAACACGCTGACCGGAGAGGTTGTAGATGGCTGACGGCTGACTGTTGACGGATGACGTCCTGACACCCTGGATAGCCGTAGAGACAGGTTGCTCGACAACAGCAAGATAGCTCGTCTTGATGTTGGGCTTCTCGATGGTAGGGATGTTCATCACATACACATCGGCGGCACCGTCGGGATAGCGGCCTACACTCTCGTCACCATTATGACTTGTATAGACGAACTCGTCGCTCCATGACTCATCGGCAGCCGTCAGCAAGAGATCACCGCTGTTTTTATCCAGTTTGAAGGAGGCGTGCAGTTGTGAGACGGTCTCCAACTTGTCGCACCAGATGATGAGATAGCCGAAGGCTGGGATGATGGTCGAGGTCCCGGTGCTGCCTTTGGTGATCATGTATTTCTTTGGACTCTTGGGATTATCCGTGAGGTACATGCCTTCCACATCGATGGGATTGGCCGTCGTGTTGTAGAGCTCCAGCCAGTCGTTGCGCTTGAAGACCTCATTGACGTAGATACTGTTGGAGGCGCTCACCTCATTGATACGTACGGGCGTGATTCCCTGTGCAGCGCGTTCGGCATCGGTGAGCGGGGTGAAGCAGGCTACCAATGACACGGCATTGTCAGACGAAGAAAGCTCAAAGACAGGATCTGTCGACACGAAACCCTCAGATGCACTTCCCATGGTTGTAAAGAGCTCTGCGGCCCAATACTGGTCGCTGGAGGTATAGCTGTTGTTGTGAATCTCAACAGCGATGACATTGTTGCCGCTCTTGAAGAGTGATGACGAGATCTCGAGGGTGCCTGTCAGCGGCGTACTTTCAGCATAGCTGGAAGAGAAACTGCTGAAGGTGATATTACCATTAGGCATATTGTAACGTCCGGCCTCCTGGCCATTGATGTAGACCACGAAACCATCGTCCACCTGATAGTTCAGCAGGAACACATCGCTGCGCGTAGGAGCAGAGCTGAGGCTGATGGTCTTGCGGAAATAGGTGGTGGGGTTCTTCCGCTGGCTGTCAGAGCCGTAGCTGACAGTGGTCTTCACGCCTGTCATGGAATAGCCCAGTGGCGCCTGGCCTGAAGCCCAGCTGTTGTCGTTGAAACCCGAGGATGTCCAGTCGTTGGGCGCAGCGCCTTTATCGTAGTACTTCCATGTGTCGTTGAGCTTCACGATCTGGTTGGTGGCGGTGGTATTCTTTTTCCAGCCTGCGAAGGTATAACCGGCAGGTGCTTTGGCTTCAATGGTGACGGGAGCGAAGAGCTGGCCGTTGAAATAAGCGTAGGGTACCTTGAGCCCGTTGATGTAGAGATTAGCACATTCGTTATCGGCTGCAAGCTGAACGCTGTGCTTCTTCACACCCGAGAGCTGCATGACGCCGGTCTGTTGCAGCGCGGAAATCATCTTCGACAGGCGGTTGCTCAGCTGGTTCTTGATGGCGTTGGCTGCTTCCTCCGTGTGATGACCCCTGTCGATGTTATTTGGAACTGTTCTCATCAGGTCAGTCATCGGCTTGACCCTGGCTAGCAGTTCGTCGACAATACTGTTGGCACGTTGCACTTCAAAGACGCTGCCTCCCATCAGACAGAAGGTGTCGATGAACTGCTTGCGGAAACCGTCGTGCTTAAGCAGATTCACGAAGAGTGCTACCATCTCGATACGTTCGTTGCCGATGGGGCCATATTTGCTGAGCGATGAAGAGATGGTGCGGTCCCAGACGTTGAAGGTATAGTCAAGGTCGAAGCATATAAAACGGAAACGGCCGTCCAGCCGGCTGCGATAGCCTTTGACATTATTATCTGGCCAGTCGTCGTTGCCGAGATAGAGCTCAGCAGCCATGTAATTGGCAAACTCGTCGACATCGAGCAGCGTCCTGATTTCATCGTAGACACCGGCATCATTCACGTTTGCGCTCAGACTGACGAGACGCTTGTAGGCTTCGTCGTCGCCATTCTTGAATTCCTTGTTCTCAAAGGCATCGAGTTCCTCGTCGTCATAGCCGAAGTTGGCATAGGCGTATTTGTCGTTGTTTGGCTCCCGCAAGTTCAGCACACCGCGGAGTTTACCGTTCACATATTCGATGATGGGCACATACGACTGACAGTCGAGATCGATGCCCGAACGCTGGATAATGGTTTCGAGGGCTGCATCCCTGAAGCGGGAATTGTTGTTCCAAATATCATTACCGCCATTGCGTATCACCAGTTGTTTGTTGCGGATATAGGGTTTCTGGGGGAAGAAGGAATAGTCGAAGCGGTTCTGGCCGTCGAAGATCTTGCTCGACTTCAGTTTCATCGAACGGGGATCGATGCTCCTGGTCCATCCACCGGAAACGGCGATGTTGACATCCTGATTGAATAGCATCTGCCCGTCAGGGCTCAGGTAGCTGAAGTTCACCGGACGGTCCCAGTCGCAATTGTAGTTGCGCTTCTGATTCTGTCCGTTGCCGGTCTTGCCGTTGGTGCCGTCACCATCGCAATCAATACCGATCTTCGGGTCTGTGAAATATTTCTCGTTACCGACGATGCTGATAATGGGGATGGTGTATTCATTAGTGGTCTTGATATAGCTGCGGGTAACAGGCGCACTGGGCAGATAGCCATCTTGGAAGAGGCGAAACACATAGTTGGTCGTGTTGCTGATGGAGAAAGTGCCTCTGGTGGATGCGCGGCTCGCTGTGGTGGGCACGCTGCCATCGGTGGTGAACCTGAGAGTGGTGCCTTCAGGAATCTCCACCTGTATGCTCAGTGAGCCTTTGAATAGCTGACTGCCCAGATTGACAACAGGCGGGTCTAATCGTTTGCTGGCGAAAACGGCGGTGGCGTTTGTGGCTTCGGGAGTGGGCGTTGACGTCCATCCCCATTCATTGCCGCCATCGGTTGTGCGGGCGTAGGCTGTATGACTCATCGCCTCGGGATAATTCTGTTTGGCGATCAGCTCGCCGTTCTGGTCGCTCAGCAGAATAGTTCCGCCGTCGCAATCGAGCTTGAAAGGTGCCTGATTTCTCAGGATATTGCTGGAACCGAGCCAGATGACCTTGAATCCCCCGGCAGGCACAGAGCCCATGTAGCTGGGCATTTTCCACATGGTCGGGTTATTGGTATCGTAGCTTAGGTACATACCGCCCAGATTGACGGGCTGGTCACCGGGGTTATACAATTCTATCCAACTGTCGAAGTTGATGGCTGGGCTCATCACCTCGCCAACATTTGAGGCCATCAGTTCGTTAATGACTAGAACAACAGAAAGTAAAGTTGACCACATAATCTATATTCTTTATAATTTTGGGCACAAAGGTACTAAAAATAAAAAATATTTTGTATCTTTGCCACAGATTTGTGTATTAATTTAAATAAGTATAACATGAAACGAGCTAAGTTTTTGATGAGTATGGTTGCAGTGGCCCTGTTTGGCTTGGTCTGCACGAGTTTTACAACCGAAGAGAAATCACGTATCGTAGAAGATGGTGGTACCGGTCCTTACAAGGCCATCATGAAGGAAGATGCCAGTCTGAAGGAGCACACCATCCTGGTACCGCAGGATCT
>JAEEGH010031320.1_pt1 | contig 10280 bp, 8 predicted proteins | sample 9134181 | NCBI WGS metagenome assembly JAEEGH01 (sample SAMN16246544, study PRJNA631951) | gut metagenome | biome: gut microbiome; feature: rumen; material: DP-attached | host: Bos | place: Iran: Karaj | collected 2018-10 | reverse complement strand
CCTATCTCGACATGTCCCCGGACTATGTGATCATGTACGGCATCACGGCGTGGGGCAAAGCCCATGGATACCACTTTATCCACCCCGGCGGCGGCAACAGCCGCGCCCCGGAGGCCCCGCTGTATCTGTTTAAAAAGAAGTTCGGCAAGAACACTGACTTCGATTTCTACATCGGCAAGCGGATATGGAACCAGGAAGCTTACGACGCACTGTGCGTATTGGCAGGCCGAAATGATACCGGCTTCTTCCCGGCGTACAGAAGACGATAAGGGGCAGAGTGCGGGATGGAGAACAAAGAAGACCACGCGTAGTTTACAGGATAGATCAACCATTACCTGCAACACATAGTTGAGGAGAATCGAAGTGAAAAAGAGCATCTGGATCATAAATCATTATGCGGGAAGTATGTACTTGGACAAGGGCGGGAGACATTACTGGTTCGCGAAATACCTTGACCGAATGGGGTACGAACCGCTGATCATCTGCTCGAACACCCTTCACGATACGCCAGATACGATAGTGCCTACGGATGCGTTGTGGTGTGATCGATATGCGGAAGAGATACATACACCGTTTGTTTTCATCGCCGGGAAGGTGTATCAGGGAAACGGGATCGGCCGCGTGCAGAACATCTGGGAATTTTATCGAAATGTAGTAAAGTGCTGTCGACAGATCGCAGACAAATACGGGAAACCGGACGTTATCCTGGCCTCATCTATCCATCCGCTTGCGCCAGTCGCAGGAGTAAAGATCGCGCGCAAGTTTGGGATAAAGTGTATTTGCGAGTACCGTGATCTTTGGCCGGACGAACTGATCTGTATGGGAGCCATGAGCGAGAACGGCCTCCCTGCCAGGCTCCTCAGGGGGATCGAGCATTGGACATACAAGAGGGCGGACGCTCTGGTATTCACCATGGAGGGTGGTCCTCAGTATATTCGTGACAGAGGATGGGATACGGACAGCGGCGGCGATGTCGACCTGTCCAAAACATATTATATCAACAACGGCGTGGATCTGGAGGCGTTCGTCGAGAATGCGAAGAAATACACGCTGGAAGACCCCGACCTCCTGGACGAACACTCGTTTAAGGTTATCTATACAGGCATGATCCGCAGGGCAAACGGCATCGACAGGATATTGGACGTCGCGAAGCAGCTGAAAAACAACGCCCGTGTCCGCTTCCTGCTGTACGGCCCCGGCAGCGAAGCAGAGCAGGTGGAGCAAAGGATCCGTGAAGAGGGCATCTCGAACGTCATCTATAAGGGGAACGTCAACAAGCAGTATGTTCCGTTCGTGCTGAGCAAAGGGGACGTAAACATCCTCAATTATATGAATGGAGACCTTTTTCGGTATGGCTGCAGCAACAATAAATTGTTCGAATACATGGCGTCCGGGAAACCCATCATATGTACTATTTCAATGAACTACAGCATCTTGACCCGATACCAGTGCGGATATGAAGTTCAGGATCAAGAGAACAGCGTGGCTCTGATAGCGGATAAGATACGAGAGTTCAGTGACGATCCAGATGCGGCGGATACATATCGGGACAACGCCGTATCGGCGATACGAGAGTTCGATTTCCAGGTTTTAACTAAACGGCTGGACGAAGTGATACAAAGTATTTATAGGAAAAAAGATTGATATGAAGATCGTAACAGTTGTAGGCGCGCGGCCTCAGTTTATCAAAGCAGCGGCGGGGTCGAGACAGATCAGGAAGGAGCATCAGGAGGTCCTGGTCCATACGGGACAGCATTTCGACGACAACATGTCCGCTGTCTTTTTCCGGGAGATGGGCATCCCGGAACCGGACTACAATTTGGGCGTTTCAGGCGGATCGCATGCGCAGATGACGGCCAAGATGCTTGTGAAGATCGAAGAGATCCTTCAACAGGAGAAACCGGACGCATTGCTGGTGTATGGAGACACAAATTCTACCTTAGCGGCCGGTCTGGCTGCGGTCAAGCTCCATGTGCCGGTTTTTCATGTGGAGGCGGGAAATCGGCTGGGCACGCTGGACAGCCCGGAGGAGGTGAACCGCATCACCACGGATCATCTCGCTACGTTGGACTTCTGTGCGACAGAAGATGCGCTCCAAAAACTGAAGAGGGAAGGATTGGGCGACCGTTCATACTGCGTCGGCAATATCATGTTCGATTCCTTCCTTCATTTTGCGGACAAGCCGTGGGATCAGCCCAACATCCTCGATTTCGATGGAAAACCGGTTACGATCCCGAAAGAGTACTATTATATGACTTGCCATCGGCAGGAAAACACGTATGACGATCGACCGCTGACAGAGATATTGACCGCCATGAATTCTTTAGACGCTCCGACGATCTATGCGGTTCATCCGAGGAATCACGAGCGTGCAAAAAGGGTGTGTGAGGCGAACGCTTTTTATAACATAATTTTGACGCAGCCAGTAGGGTATTCGGATTCGGTCCACCTAACGAAGAATGCAAAAAAGATAGTAACGGATTCAGGCGGACTGCAGTGCGAGGCGTTCTATGCTGGCGTGCAGTGCGTTTTTGTCCTTGATTATGTGGTCTGGCCGGAGACCATGGTCGACAACAGGAACCAGTTAGCAAAAGCGGATCATGCAGATATCCTCGAGAAACTGTCAAAGCAGCAGCGCATCGATCCGGAGTATACGCCGTTCGGCGATGGACATGCTGCAGAGAAAATATGTCAAATCATAACAAAATGGGGGAGAAACGAATTATGAAGTACGCACTCATTGGATGTGGCAGGATCGCGACGAACCATGTCAAAGCTGTCGTGAACAACGGGTTGGAATTCGTCGCCGCATGCGATCTGCTGCCGGAAGCGATCGAAAACCTTTTAGCGAAGCATGGGCTCGAAAACGATGCTTCTATCGCCCGGTATACGGATTATAAAAAGATGCTGGCAGAGCATCCGGAGATCGAACTGGTGGCCATCGCGACGGACAGCGGCGTGCATGCCGAGATCACGCTGTATTGTATCGATCATGGTGTGAACGTGATCGTCGAAAAGCCCATGACCATGTCCATGGCCGATGCGGAGGAAGTGATCCGCAGGAGCGAGCAGAAGGGCGTCAAGGTCTCCGTCTGCCACCAAAATCGCTTCAACATCGCCGTTCAGGAGATGCGCAAGGCTTTGGAGGCGGGAAGATTTGGCCGCCTTTCCCACGGTTCGATCAATGTTCGCTGGAACCGCGGGAAGCAATACTACGATCAGGCGCCGTGGAGGGGCAAATGGGCGTCTGACGGCGGTTGTCTGTTCAATCAGTGCATCCATGGGATCGACCTGCTGCGCTGGATGATGGGCGACGAGGTGGAGGAAGTGTATGGCGTCACCAAGCAGCAGTTTCACGATTATCTGGAGTGTGAAGATATCGGCGTCGCTGTCGTGAAGTTCAAGAACGGCGCAGTCGGGACCATCGAGGGCACCGTGAACGTGTATCCGAAAAACCTGGAGGAAACGCTCTATCTTTTCGGAGAGAAAGGGACCGTAAAGATCGGCGGGACCTCGACGAACAACATCGATGTCTGGGATTTCGCCGATGAGAACGAAGAGGACAACCGGAACAAAGGGCTTCAGGAACAGACCAGCAACGTGTACGGCAACGGACATACCAGCTTGTACGCGGATGTGATCGACGCGATCCGGAACGACAGGGCGCCGTATGTGGATGCCGTCGCGGGCCGAAATGCCGTCGAGATGATCCTTGCCATATACCAATCTGCCGCGACGGGCGAGCCGGTCAAGCTGCCCCTGAAGGAAGTAGCATCCACAGATTTTGCGGGGAGATTCGATGCGTGATCTGCCCTGGAAGCATTCAGGGATCGTCATCGGGAGAGGACAGTTTTAGTTACAAAATATAGAAGGGCATATGATAATGAGATTCAATTCGATCTATCAAGGATTGATTTCCGGGACAGAAAAGCTGGCGCTGGTGGGCCTCGGCTATGTGGGCATGCCCATCGCCGTGGAGTTCGCCAAGCACGTGAGCGTCATCGGTTTCGACATCAACGAGAAGCGGATCAACGAGTACAAAAACGGCATAGACGCCACCAACGAGGTGGGGGAAGCCATCAAAAGCACCAAGGTGGACTTCACGGCGGACCCCACGCGGCTCAAAGAAGCCAAGTTCATCATCGTCGCGGTGCCTACCCCCGTCAACGACGACAACAGCCCCGACCTGCGCCCCGTGGAAGGCGCCTCTCGGACCGTGGGCCAGAACCTGACCCCCGGGGCTATCGTGGTCTTTGAATCCACGGTATACCCCGGTGTGACGGAGGACATCTGCGTGCCCATCATCGAGAAGGAATCCGGCCTCAAATGCGGCGTGGATTGGAAGATCGGCTACAGCCCGGAGCGGATCAACCCCGGCGACCGGGTCCATACCCTGACCAATATCCGCAAGGTGGTATCCGGCATGGACGAGGAGTCTGCCCAGGAGATCAAAAAGGTCTACGACATCGTCATCAGGGCGGGGACGTTCCCCGTATCCAACATCAAGACGGCGGAGGCTGTCAAGGTGGTGGAGAACAGCCAACGGGACATCAACATCGCCTTTATGAACGAGATCGCCATCATCTGCGACAAGCTGAAGATCGATACGGACGAGGTCCTGGCAGGCATGAACACCAAGTGGAACGCCCTGGGATTCCGGCCCGGGCTGGTGGGCGGCCACTGCATCGGCGTGGACCCCTATTATCTCACCAACGCGGCGGAGAAGCTGGGCTACCACAGCCAGATCATCCTGAACGGCCGCAAGGTGAACGACAGCATGGGTGCCTTCGTGGCGGACGCCGCCATCAAGGAGATGATCGAAGCCGGCATGGCCCCCAAGAAGGCCACGGTGGTGATCCTGGGCATCACCTTCAAGGAGAACTGCCCCGATACCCGCAACAGCAAGGTGGTGGACATCATCCGCCGCCTGAAGGAATACGAGATCCGACCCATCGTTACGGACAGCTGGGCCGACCCGGCGGTGGCGAAGCACGAATACGATGTGGATCTGGTCCCCATCGATCAGCTGCCCAAGGCGGATTGCGTGATCGTGGCCGTGGGCCACAGGGAGTATCGGGCCATGTCCATGATGCAGCTCAAGGAGTTTTTCAAGCCGGAGCTGGCGGATGAGGAAAAGGTATTGATCGATGTGAAGAGCCTCTATCGCATGGACGAGCTGAAGGCTTCCGGCATGCGGTTCTGGCGGCTGTAAGAAGGGATACTGGATGAGAGTAAAGGACAGGATTACAATAAACGGACTCGTCCTTTCATGTCTGATCATATTTTCTATCATACCAAATATCGGTATTACTTTCTCTGCTGCCGGTTTGACCTGGACGGCTTACAGGATCGTGATACTGATCAGCCTCGGTATTTTTTGCCTTGGGAATGCAGCGTTCAAACTTGATTTTGGATCGGCCTCTTTCAAATGGGCCATCTTCATGGCTTTTTGGCTCATATATGGAGTTATCCTTTTATTTCTAGGGAAATATTCTGATTTTCATAATGGCGGCATCGAGCTGCTGTCTATATTCAATGGGTTTGTTGTGATTTTCATAGCAGGCCAATTTTTGAACAGCAGCGAAAGAATAGAAACAGCATTAAAGTGTCTCTATTGGTTGCTGAATCTGCTGATACTCCTTGGCCTTTTTGAGATCGTGACGGGAAGGCATCTGCCGATGTCAGGATACCATGATCCACAGTCTCCTATTTCCGAATACGTCAACACACACATGGCGACAGGCCTCATGTACAACATGAATGACTTCAGTGCCATGTTGACGTGCATGTCGCCAATCCTGGTCGATGCTCGCCTGGGCAAGAAAAGGCTCATCACGTTGCTTGGCATTTTGTTTATCAATCATAAAAACGACGCGACGACCTGTACGTTAGCGCTATTTGCTTTTGTGGCTTTTTTCTTCATGGTCGTTTTCGGAGGAAGGAACAGGAAGGCGTTCGGATATCGACTTATCCTATGGATACTGTTCATGGGGATGGCTGCCCTTTTCCTCCTGTTGAGCAAGGATCTTGCTTCCAGAAATGATGTTATCGGTGCGGTGGCGAGACAGGTGGGAAATGCGAAACAATCCAACGGATCGCTTTATGGGCGGTTGGTCATTTACCGAGATGCTCTGATAGCCTGGTACCGTTCTGGTATGTTAGGCATGGGACCGAGCGGCTTTTCACCCTACTTCATAGCCCACCCATCCGTATCGGAACTGGTCAATCCACATTCGCTGATTCTGGAAATACTGTCACAGTACGGGATCATTGTGTGCTCCTGGTTCGTCGGGCTGTTGGTTATGATGTTTCATTCTGGAAGAAAGCTATATGAGATGGCAGATGAAAGGTGCAGAACAGCGGGTCTGATGGTGTTTTCTTTTGTTATTATCTATTCTCTGGCTTCGTTTGCGCCGAGCACTTTCATTGGTCATTCGTACCAATGGTTGCTGATAGCTGTGATGTGCTCGCAAATCAACTGCATTACTGAAAAAGGAGGAACTGTTTGTGCTTAAATTTGCATTGATCGGATATGGATACTGGGGGCCGAATGTGGCGCGGAATCTATATAAGAACAAGAGCATCGACTTCAAGTATATTTGTGACTTGAAGCAGGAAAGGCTTGATCTGGCGAAGGATCTGTATGCCAACGATATACTGTATACGACCGATTTCGATGAGGTGATCGCAGATAAAGAAATCGATGCGGTGTGTCTTGCTGTGGAAACCAGCGCCCATTTCGAGCTCGGAAAACGAGTGATAGAAGCGGGAAAGCATCTGTATGTCGAAAAACCATTTACAGACAATGTCGCACAAGCCATGGAATTGAAAAAACTGGCAGCCTCGAAGGGCGTGATGATCCATGTGGACCATATCATGATCTATCACCCTGCCATTATGAAAATCAAGGAGATCATGGATAGAGGGGAGTTGGGTGACGTTATTTATATGGACTGCTCCCGAATGAACCTTGGGAAAGTGAAGAACGATGTAAGCGCCATGTGGGATCTCAGCGTGCATGACCTGTCGATCATCGACTATCTTTCTGATGGAGTAGAGGTGAAAACAGTCAAAAGCATGGGGCGGGTCATCTACAGTACGAGACCGTCCGTGACATTCATCACGGCTGATTATGGGTCCTTCATCGCAAACATCAAGGCGAATTGGATCTCACCGATCAAAGAGCGCAAATTGATCATCGCAGGCACCAAAAAAATGCTCGTCTATGACGATGTCGATGTTTTGAATAAACTGATCGTATATGACAAAGGGTTCGATGTCATACGAGCCAGCGACCCGATGGAATACTCGGAGTTCGTTGTGAAAACCAGGAGTGGCGATGCCGTCATTCCAAAACTCGAAGTTGGAGACGCTCTTTTCAACAGCTTAGAGCATTTTCGCCAGTGCATCCTTAGTGGAAGCGAGTCCATGTCAGGGCCGGATGCCGCGATCCGCGTGCTCTCTGTGCTGGAGGCGGCGGATAAAAACATGACGATCTCTCGATAGAGTGCGTAACACGAGAAACATACATATCCAACAAAACAAAAGCGCAATAAGGAGGCTGAACATGGATTTTATTGATCTTGGAAGACAGTACGACGTTATCAAAGAAGCGGTGGATTCTCGAATTCAGAAAGTGATCCGTTCCAGACAGTTTATAATGGGTCCAGAAGTGGTTGAACTGGAGGAAAGATTGGCCAAGTTCACCGGCAGAAAGTATTGTCTGACTTGCAGCAGCGGGACCGATGCCCTGCAGATTCCCTTGATGGCGTATGAACTTACTAAACAGGATGCCGTATTCGTCCCCTCGTTCACCTTCTTCGCTTCGGCTGAATCCGTCAATCTGGCTGGCGGTACACCGGTGTTTGTGGATATCGACAGCACGTTCAACATGAGCGTCGAATCCCTGGAGAAGGAAATCGAAAGGGTGTTGACGGAAGGCAAGCTGAAGCCGAAAGGGATCATCCCTGTGGATCTTTTCGGCCGCAGCGCCAATTATGATGCGATTCTTCCTATCGCCGAGAAGTATGGCCTTTTCGTCCTGGAAGACGCGGCCCAAGGCTTTGGCGGCAGTTTGCATGGGAAGCGGAATGGCGCTTTTGGCGATGTGTCTGCCACATCCTTCTTCCCGGCGAAACCCCTTGGATGTTACGGGGATGGCGGAGCCATCTTTACGGATGATGACGAGCTGTATAAAACCATGAAGTCCATTCGTGTCCACGGTTCGGGAAGTTATCGATACGACAACGTTCGGATGGGGATGAATGGCAGAATGGATACCCTTCAGGCGGCGGTCGTTCTGGCGAAACTGGATGTATTCGAAGAAGAACTGGGGAAACGCCAGGTGGTCGCTTCGTGGTATGCCGAAGAATTGAAGGATGAGTTCATTGTGCCTGAAACGGACCCTGAGTACTTCTCTTCCTGGGCACAGTACACGGTTCGGGCAAAAGATGAAGCCGAAAGGACCAGGATCATTGCCGGCATGAAGGAAAAGGGCATCCCAGTAATGGTTTATTATCCCATCCCGCTGCATGAACAGACTGCCTATAAGAATCTTGGGTATGGCGACGTCAAGTTGCCGTATTGTTCGGCGGTGTCCAAGCGGGTGTTCAGCTTGCCGATGCATCCGTATCTGAAGCGGGAAGAAGTGAAGTATATCTGTGATACATTGAAGAGTGTCGTCCGACAATAAAATAGAGGAGAATCCCTATTGTATGGATAATAAGCAAGCTCTGAAGATCATGCACGGCCTGAGTGAGATAGCAGGCCAAAACACGTATTCGGTTCGTGGTTTGAGAGAGATTGGTGAAAATGCGGAAACGGTAGTGTATTGTGAACATCCTTTCGCATATCCATACGATAGATGCTTGAATATCGACAAAGCTGACAGAAAGAAGTTTCCGATCTATGTGTGCAAATTGGGAATATTCTTTCTGTCGGCTATGAGAAGATACGATTGCTTCCATTTCCATTTCGGGCACAGCATCTTGAACTGTATCGAGCTGCCTCTCTACAAATGGTTCCATAAAAAGGTTTTTTTTGAATTCCATGGTTCTGATCTGCGAGATTATGATACCTTCTGTAGAATCAGTGGATTGCCTTACGACCCGCAGGAAGCGTCCAGCCCAAGGTTGCACGCCAGAAATTGCAGGATATGCAAAGCCGCCGATGGGATCATCGTACATGACGATGAATTGATCCCCTATTTGCCGAAAGACTGTGCGCCTGTATACGTTGTTCCACTGCGAGTGGACGTTTCACGTTTTAAACCATGCTATCCGGACGCCGATGCAAAGACGATCCGGATCGTCCATGCCCCCAGTCATAGGGCAGCGAAGGGGACAAAACACGTTATAGAAGCATTTGATCGTTTGAAGGAAACGTATCACAACATCGAACTTGTTTTGGTTGAAGGAAAACCGCAGGAGGAAGCGTTCGAAATCTATAAAACGGCGGATATCATCGTAGACCAGCTTTTTGCTGGAACGTATGGCGTCTTTGCCATTGAGAGCATGGCATTGGGCAAGCCCGTGGTGACTTATATCAGCGATGCCATGAAATGCAGGCTTCCCGCGGAATTACCGATCGTAAGCGGGAACAAAGATACGGTCGAAAACGCACTCGAACAGTTGATTCAGGATGGGCAACTAAGGAGGAACAAAGGGATCGCTGGCAGACAGTATGTAGAGAACTACCATGATTACCGGTGGGGAGCTTGTGTTTTGAGAGACATCTATTATGGAACAGCTGAGCCATTGTCTGGCCGTGATGCGTTCGAACAGGTTCGCATGATTCGACAAAAAATGGAGAAAACGAATGTCTGATCCCAGTAGAGGGAGGAGCAAGATAGAAAATTTCATTAAAGGTAGTTCGATCCTTGTCCTTAGCAACGTATGCCTTAAAGCGATCAATTTCTTTCTTCTTCCTCTGTATACGAAAAATCTGACACCATCGATGATCGGCATTTCCGACTCGATCACAACGCTGGTAGGAATACTGCTTCCGCTGTTGACCATGGGGCTTGATTCCGCTTTTAGTGCTTTCTATTTCGATAAAGAGGACCCCAACAGAGGACAAAAGGTCTTTTCCACATTGACGTGGACGTTTGTGATCATAGGCTGTTTTCCCTTGGTGCTGATGACGATCGCCCCGCTGATATCGGAGCTGTTGTTTCACACGAAGGCATACAGTTATTTCGTGAGATTTGCCTTCCTGTCCGTTTCCTTCAATCTGTGGTATCTGACACATTCCCTCGAATTGCGCCTCCAACACAAGATGTT
>JAEEGH010031317.1_pt1 | contig 10281 bp, 4 predicted proteins | sample 9134181 | NCBI WGS metagenome assembly JAEEGH01 (sample SAMN16246544, study PRJNA631951) | gut metagenome | biome: gut microbiome; feature: rumen; material: DP-attached | host: Bos | place: Iran: Karaj | collected 2018-10 | reverse complement strand
CTCAAAGCTTCTGCTCATAACGGGGCGGTGCTTGCCCCAGTAAACCATATCGGGGCTCTGTGAAAGGAAGATATCTCCGAAAGGAGTATGGCCGGAATCGGAGGGTCTTGAAAGGAGAACGTAATTACCGTTTATCTTCCTGGGGAAAAGAACCGCATTTCTGTTAAAAGGAATGAAGGGATTCTCGATTCTGGTGAAGGTTTTGAAATCCTTGGTCTTGGCGATGCCGATGGCAGCTCCATAGAAATCCTGGCACCAGATCGCATAATAGGTATCTTCTACCTTAACAAGTCTGGGATCATATGCGTATACGGGCATGAACTCCTTGCCATCTTCATCCACGAATCTGATCTTGTCATGCTCGAAATCCCAGTGGATACCATCCTTGCTTCTTCCGAAGTAGATCATGGATACACCGTTTCTCTGCTCGCCGCGGAATACTCCCACAAATGCGCCTTCGTAAGCAACAACTGCGCTGTTGAAGATTCTTGCAACATTCTCTATGGGATTACGGTTGATGATGGGATTCTCAGAATATCTCCAGATAGGAGCATCCTGAAATGATTCGGGACCATCCTGCCAGGGCATATTGGGTACATCGGGTGCATTAAGTATCTTAATTTCGCTCATATCATTTCTCCTTTAGTTAAATTTTAATTTGATTTAGATAAAATTTAATCATCTGTTAGTGTGAGTATATATCAAGATTCTATTATTTCAAAGTATTTTTTTTACATTTTTATACTTTCGTCGAAAAGGATATTTTTAACCTAATTTAACTATGCAGTTTTCTTACACTATCCTTTATCACAAGATTTCCGCTCACTATATGAACACCGGTCTTGTGGTCCTCGCCCCAGGCCCCCTTAAGAGCAAGCTCCACAGCCTGGGAGGACATTTCCTCAAGATCCACGGAATAAGTGGTTATCTCTTTATCACTTACGCCGGGATATACATAATTATCATAACCGGCAACGGATATATCTGCAGGAACTTTATATCCGTTCTTTTCAAGCTTCTTTATAAGATATCCGGCAGTCAGATCACAATTACAGAAAAATGCGGTGGGCATGACCTTTGGCAGTATCAGCTTTTTTTCGGGATCTATCAGACTGCTCTTCATATCCCTGTCATCGATAACCCATTCCTTCCTGATCTTTCCACCGTGCTCAAGAACAGATTTTTCGTAACCCAGATATCTGTCTGTAATGGAACCCGTGGCAAGCACCGTACCCACATATGCGATCTTTGTATGGCCCATATTGAAAAGATGATTGGTCATGGCATACGCACCGTAGAAGCTGTCGGATATGACACAGTCATGGGTGTCATCGGAATCTGCAAAATCCAGATAAACAAAAGGAATATCGAACTTTCCTCTCATAGTGTCCAGATAATCTTCAGACAGATTACCTACCACGATGCAGGAATCAACTTTTTCCTCTTCAAGCAGTCTGGGCATCTCCAGTCCTGACTCCATATCCGGAGAAAGGATCTCCAGCATGGTGAAACTGCCCATGCTTGAAGCTATCCGGTTCATGTGCTGATACATCTGCCAGTAGAAGCTGGTGAACCTCTCCATATAGGATTCCCTGGAAATGATACCCACATGACAGCTGGGATGGCAGGCTGCATAAGTATGAGGAACATACCCCATATCCTTGGCCACTCTTTTGATCTCTTCAAGCTTCTCCTTGCTTACGCCTCCTTTGCCGGAAAGTGCTTTTGAAACCGATACGATAGAAACTCCGGTTACCTTTGCAATATCGGCAAGTCTAACTTTTTCGCCCATTTTTCACCTCTTTTATAAAAAAATGCCTGCAATGACATTCACTGTCCTTGCAAGCATTTTATTCGATATCAGATTAAAATTAAATCGACTATCTGACTAAAATTTAACCAATCCTTTTGTGCATTAATTAATTGTCCGGTGAAAATTCCATGACTCCGTTCTCATCAAGATCAAATTCTTCCAGTTCGTCATCCGCGGATACCACGGAAGCCACGGCACCGAGAACCTTGTCATATGCAGAAATAAACTTTTCGTGATTGTCCGTAACAAATCCCTCATCGCCGCTCTTTGCAGCAGCCTCAAGATCAAGAGCCAGTTTATAAGGCACTTCGGCCCCTATCATGGAGGATGTACTCTTCAGAGAATGGATAAGGATTCCGTAGTTAGAATAATCCTTCGCATCCAGGAATTTCTTAAGATCGCTCTTTTTCTCCTCGGAACCTCTCAGATATTCTAGGAGCATGGAACGGTAGAATTCATCATCTCCTCCGCAGTTGGCAAGGCCTCTGGCAGTATTTATTCCGCTGTCCTCAAGGATCATAAAAGGAGATTCCGCTGTTTCTTCCGGGGCGTTTTCTTTTGACGAAGAAACATCTTCATTATCAACGATCTCTATCTTGTCCGCAGGAATATATTTCCTGAGCATAGTTTCAAGGTAGGTGCTGTCTATGGGCTTGGTAAGATAATCATTAAAGCCCTTGGACAAATATCTCTCCCTGGCTCCCACCACCGCATCAGCAGTCAGGCAGATAACGGGAGTATCGATGTTGGGACCGTCCTTGTGGCTCCTGATCTCACGGAAAGCTTCCTCGCCGTCCATTTCAGGCATTCTCTGGTCCATAAGTATAACATCGTATTTATTCTTAAGAGCCAGTTCAACCGCCTGCTTACCGCCTCCCGCGGTATCCACCATAAGTTGGGTGTCCTTAAGAAATTCAGTGGCAACCAACAGGTTCATCTTTGTATCGTCGACAATAAGGATCTTGGCATTCGGCGCCCTGAAGCTCTCATGATATGCCTTCTTTTCGCCGAGACTCTTCTCAAATTTTTCCTTGAAGTTGCCGATGGGCTCTTCGGAAAGGATCACCTGGGGAATGATAATGGTGAATGTGGATCCCTCACCGTATTTACTCTGAACGCTTACATTTCCGTCCATCATCTCAAGCAACATCTTTGTGATGGCAAGTCCGAGACCCGTGCCCTCCTTGGTGCTGTTCTTCTCAAGATCCACTCTCTCAAACTTTCCGAAGAGCTTTCCGATGTTTTCTTCGCTGATCCCGATACCTGTATCCTTTACAGCCACCGTAAGCTTCATCAGTTCTTTTCCGTCACGGACTTCGGTGAGTTTTTCACCCGTGACCTTAAGCAAGACGCTTCCTTCATCAGTATACTTGACCGCATTGTTAAGGATATTTGTAATGACCTGGCGGACTCTTACCACATCTCCGAAGAGATGGTCCGGAAGGTTCTCGTCAACTTCCGTCACGAATGTCAGATTCTTTTCCCTAGCCTTGAAGTAGATCATGTTGCTGACATCGTTTATAACGGAGCTTAACTGATACTCCACTTCGACGATATCCATTTTGCCTTCTTCTATCTTGGTAAAATCAAGGATGTCGTTGATTATGGCCAGAAGGTTGCTGCCCGCGCTGTCAACATTTCCGGAGTATGTCCTTATCTTCTTAAAAGCTTCATGATATGCCATGGGACTTGCTCCGGAAAGTTTTTCCGCCTTGGCGGATTCTCTCAGGATCATCTCATTCATGCCAAGTACGGCATTTATTGGAGTTCTGATTTCGTGAGACATCTGAGCCAAAAACTGCGACTTGGCTTCATCTGCCTGGGTTGCTGCCTCAACTGCTTCCTGCAATACAAGGGTTGCTTTTTCCTGCCACTTTATCATGGCAAGCATGATATAGGATATAACCCCCATGCAAAGACCAAAAAGCACAACAAATAAAATGTCATACTTAATAACATTGCCATATATGTCGGACCATTTTCTAACATATACAACGCTGAATCCCGACTTTTCTTCAACCACTGACATAACAACTTTTCGCTTGCCATCATAATCCTTTAAAGTTACAGGGTCGTCATTATAAACTGCCTCTAAGTAACCCGCCTGCTCCATGGATGTTGCACTGTCTTTTTTAATTGAATAATCCTTATTTGGATGGCTTATGATATTACCGTCTTTATCAACAAAGAAGGTATATGCCGTATCCGTATTATTATCAATGATGTCCGTAAGACTTGAAAGATAAACGTCCATGGCAATAACACCATAGAACTCTCCCTTATCATCCATTATTTTCTTTGAAAGAGTTATGAAATAATCATTTTCATCTTCCCTGTAGAAAGGCGATGATACTGTAAAACCTTCATTCCCCTTGGTATCCATGGCATCTGTATACCACTTTAGTTCTTCCACATTTTCATCGGATGAACTCTTCTTGCCATCACTTATAACAAGTGGTGTGGAAGAATTCGCATTAGCAAGATATACAGCATAAATCTGATCATACTGCCCTGAAATCTCACTAATCATCTCTTCATTAGCCTTATCATCCGACGAATTATCACCGGTCAGCACGAAATTGGAGAGCATATCAAGTATGGTTTCCTGATGAGTTGTCCACACTTTAAGTTCATCAACTCTCGCACCAATATGACCCATCATAGTGTTACTACCGCTTCTTACAGTTGAACTGGTTGCAACAATAATAGAAACGATGAATGCAAAGAAAAGTACCACAAGAACGCCCACCAGGAACATTCTGCTTCTTCTTCCGCTCATTCCCGCCGTAACTTTCTGATTATCAAGATTATTCTCTTCCTGAACCGTCTCAATAACCTTGGCACTTAATGAGATTTCATTCATTACATTCTCAATGCCGTAAGCATTTTCCTGAATAAGTTTCATGGCTTCTTCCATATCCACGTTATCCAGTCTGCTTTCACTTGAATGCTTCAAAATGGCATGAAGTTTATGACTTACATCCTCTGTCTTTTTATCAAGGAATTTCTCTTCAGCAATCAAAGTCTTCTCAACCTGATTCTGTCTTCTGTATGTCACAATATAAAGCGCGATAAGCACGCCGATTAAAAGAATATTAAGAATCAGATTTCTTATAAGAGCTGTGTAATTACTTTTATATAAACCTGAATTTGAAACAGTAGAAATTAAATACCAGTCATTATCTGTCTTTGTATAAAATACGGTACTTCTTTGTCCGTCAATACGGCTGGTGAATGAGGCAGTGCTTTCGCCGGAGGCGATGATTTTGGAAAAGACATTATTATAATCCTTGTCCACATCTGCCAGGTTCTGGCCAACGTAAGATATGTCTCTGTAGGCAACTACCATGCCTTCGGAGTTGACGATTAAGGCATCGCCGTTCATATTGTCATCTATGAATTCCACGCAGGCCTGCATGTCGGATAAGTCATAATCAAGGCCTACGATGGTTCTGCCATCTTTAAGCATCATGGATACTGAGAAGCAGGTCTCGCCCGTAAAATAATCGACGTAAGGGGATGAAACATAAACCACATCCACGCCGGATTTCTCCGCGCCTTTGTACCAAACGCGATCGCGAATGGTCAGGTCATCGCCCACCACTCTGTCAGGCACTAAGCACAGGTCGCCCCTTGCTGCAAAAACATTGATGCAGTTTTCATCTGCAAGTTCACTTTTATGCTGTCTTAATGACGCCACAATTGCCTCATCGCCGGCGCCGGTATTCGTAAGTACCGCCACGTCGGATGACACCTTAAAAAGTGACACTTCCGCATTATTTAAAGTTTCCTGAAGTCTTGAAGAAATGATTTCAAGCTGCTCACGGCTAAGTACCGCAGCCTGCTCATTCAGAGTATAGAAAAACAGCTGCCCGTTAAGAATTACAATTGCAAGTACTAAGATTGCAATTATAATAAACAGTTTGCTGCCATGCTTTCTTAAAAAATTATTTATTCTCATATCGTAACCCCTGGCCATCATGGCCCATGCTGATTTTACTTACGTCCCCACGCAAGCACGCACAATTCCTTGAATATTATACCACAAAGCGTAATTTATGTAAACAAGTTATTATATTTAAAAACACCCCTTAAGATTTACAAAATAAGCCTCAAGGGGTGTGTAAATGACTAAATGGTAATTTTGTCATTATGTAAACTATTTTTCTTTTTTCTCTTTAACCAGAATTAAGCAGATAAGAAGGGCTGCAATGTAGAAACAAAGGGTTGCGATAAGCACAACTTCGTATCTGTTTCCAACAAAATGCTTGATGATTTCAGTCATGTTATTTCCTGTAATACCTGCGATTGCCCAGGCGGAAAGTGACAGGCCGTGGATTTTGCTAATCTTTTCCATACCAAATCTTGATGAAAGAAGTGCAGGAAGTGTTGAGAAGCCGCCGCCGTATCCAAGGTTAACAAGGAGAAGAAGGCAAACTGTAATCATACCAAATACAATGGTCTGAGGTCCCTTTGTGATGGACTGTGTAACAAGTGCAATGCCTGTGATTAAGATGCAGCTTATGAAGATAATCTGGTAAACCGTATTTCTGTCCTTCATCTTATCTGAGATGGTTGAGTATCCGATACGGCCAAGTGCGTTAAATGCAGCAGTTACCATAGGCACAACGCTGACCATTACTGCAAGAACTGCCATGCCTTCAAATGTTGTCTGGATGATCTGTTTTTCGTATGTGATAAGGGCAAGGCCGCAGTGAATATTGATAAAGAACATAAGCCAGATCCCTAAGAATACTTTGTTCTTGAACATGGACATAACCTTGAAGCCGTCCTTGTTGTCCTGAGGTTCAACCCAGCCTTCCGGCTTCTTAAGAAGGAAGTGACCGAGTAACATCATGACAAAATACACGCCTCCCAAAATATAAAACATCGCAGAGATACCGAATCTTGAAAGGATTGCTTCCATAATAGGTGTTGCAATTGCTTTGGCAAGACCAAAGCCCATGATGGAGATACCTGTTGCAAGACCTTTTTGCTTATCAAACCAGAGCATAAGTGTCTTAACCGGTGTGAGATAACCGACACCAAGGCCGATACCCATGATGCAACCGTAGAAAATATATATTGAAATAAGGGCCACAGGTCCTTTTAAAAACTGAATTGATGCGCCTGTACCAATCATTCCGACGGTAAAGCATATGCATGAAATAAGGGATGATTTATGAATATTCTTCTCTACCATCTTGCCTGCAAATGCAGCAGACATACCAAGGAAAAATATAGCGAGGGAGAAAGCCCAGCCTACACCGAATGTGTCCATTCCGATGGCTTCGGAGATTCTCTCTTTGAAAGTAGACCAACAGTAAACTGTACCTATTGAGCAGTGGATTAAAAGTGCAGGTACGGCAGCTCTCATCCATTTGTTGTTAAGAAAACTCATATAAACCTCCATCTTCAAAAACCCGCAATTGTCCTTTCTTATACTGTGCCACTAGGGACGGGGTAATGTGCATCTTTTTCGCCTGCGCGGCGTGCGCGGCGCGCCCGGCGGGATGCTCCCCGGCAAATGGGTATAATAAAAGGACAATGCCACAAGACATTGCCCAGACGGTCGGCTTATACTGGAAATCCAGCTACTTACTACACTGTGTTATCACATAATACCGTCAGCAGTAAGTATTTCAATTTATGCTCTAATTATAAAATACCAGCCCCGCAAATACAAGATATTTCGGGACTGGCATTTTGCCGATTTTTATTCTCTTATGTAAAGTGAAATTATAAAATTTTCTCAATATGCAGACCTGTTTCCTTGCTTAAGTCATAAAGCTGGAAGTCAGTCTGAACGATTGGTTTGGAAAGGAAGGACTTGTTATTAAATACAATTGTACCCTTTTCACCGTTACTAAGAAGAACATCATTATGAAGATATGTATTAACAACATTCTCAAGGAAAGTAATGATAAACTCCGGATCGTATTTCTGGAAGCCTTCATTTTCATATAATTCCACAACTCGGTACGGACACCATGGTCCTCTGTATACTCTGGCAGAAGTCATTGCATCATATACATCTGCGATACCAACTGCCCTTGCATATTTATCTATCTTTTCTCCTGCGATTCCAAGAGGATAACCTGTGCCATCATATCTTTCATGATGCATAAGCGCTGAATATGCAATATGCGGATCAAGATATGAATGCTCTTTTAAAATCTCATAACCCTTGATGGTATGAGTCTTAACTATCTTATACTGATTATCCGTTAATTTATTAGGGCTCTTGATGATGGAATCAGGAATCTTTAATTTACCAATGTCATGAAGAAGTCCGCAAAGAGTAACCAGCTTGGTCTCCTCAGCATCCCACTTCAGCCAGCCTGCAAATACATTACAGATAAGCGCCACATTCATGCTGTGGGCAAAAGTAAGGTCATCATATTCCCTCATATTCTGAATCATATCCATTGTGGATATGCTGCTGTCGCTGAAGGTTGTCATGTTAACAGTCTGGGCAAAAAGAGCGTCCGGATCGATTGGCTTATTCAGAGTTACGATATCATTAATCGAACCCTTGAAACTCTCCAGATTCTCCTCGAATTCCTTCTTGAACTTCTGGAAATTAGGACTTGCCTTAACCTTCTGTGAATGCACACTTTCCTCAAATGCCGGAGGAGGCGCAATCTCTATGGGCTTTATCTCTTCATATTTTAATTCTGCATTTTCATCCTGGATTACAACTGATGGTATTGAATAATAGGCAAGACGGGTTATAGCCTTATCCGTCAGTACAAAATCCTTGGAAAAGACCAGCTGCCCTGTGAAATTAAGTATATCATCTCCCAGCACCATTCCCGGCACCAGTTCACTAGTTAATACCTCTCTCATAGCCTACCCTCATTGATATAATATCCCTAAATAATTATATCATAATTTGCTTGCTGTATGCTATAATATTTTGTAAGTGATTCCTACTTAAAAGGAGATAATTGTGAACACAAATAAGAAAAATATTTTCATAAATCTGATTAAAGCACTGGCCAGTGCCTATGCCCTTCTTTGCGTATTCAATCCTCCTTTGGAGAATTCAGCCGGACTGATTTATTACGTAAAAGAATCTTTTTTTGAAATCTTTGATGTTAATAACCTGCTTTTTGTTTTATTATTTGCGATTCTTTCATTTTTCTATATAGAATTATCCAAACATAAAAAAACTATCAAAGGTAGCCTTATTCTTTCTATATTTTTTGCCTGCTGCCTTCTTCTTGGCGTATTCTACCGCTACAACGGAACCCTGATTTTATTCTACGGCAGTTTAAGCGGCGTAATCAAAACCATACTTTGCATTTCAGGCTATGCTTTTCTTTTTGATAATCTTATTTATCTTATCTTTACAGGTCTTGATAAACTTAAAAGTAATACTGATAACAAAACCAAATTCTGGAAAAACGGCGTCTTTATTAAGACTTTTGCCATACTGATGCTAATCTATCTTCCTTTCATAATTCTTTCCTATCCGGGAAATATGTGCTATGACGCAGAGTGGCAGATTTATGAGATGACTCAGAATGTAGGCTTTACCCTTCATCATCCACTTATCAATTCCATTTTTATGGGTGGAATTGTAAAAATCGGCCAGCTTATATTCGGTTCATATAATAATGGAACTTTTCTTTATATCATTGTACAGGATTTAATTCTTGCGGCAGTTTTTTCCTATTCATTAAGTTATCTTTCAAAGAAGAATATTAATGTATGGGTATTGAGATTCTTGGCTTTTTTCTTTGCATTCTATCCAGTTATTGCCATTTTCGTCACCACTGTTCTTAAGGATATGACATTTACCGCATTTACCTACCTGTTTGTTGTATTTCTTGCTAAATGTCTTATTGATGATGATAAGGATAATAAAAAATGGATATGGCTTTGTATAGCACAGATTCTTGTAATCTGGTTTAGAAATAACGGACTTCATATGCTTTTGTTATCAGATTTGGGAATTATTATTTTCTTATTTTTGACAAAGAAAAAAGATTTATTTAAGAAGTTCTTAATTGCGTCCGGTTTGGCTATTGCACTTGCAGTAGTTATATCCACTGCTGCAGCCCATATTCTTCATGCAGAGAAAGGAAGCCGCGGAGAGATGTTATCTCTTCCATTCCAGCAAACTGCCAGATATGTAAGATATTACGGTGATGACTTAACTGAGTGGGAGCGAATGGCTATCGTAAAGGTACTTGGCAATCCTGACGACCTTGCCACCTCCTATGATTACGGAATTGCTGATCCGGTTAAGGCTCATTTCAGAATAGAGTGTGAAACCAAAGACATAGTAAATTATATGATTGCCTGGGCTAAAATGTTTCCAAGGCACCCGGGAGTATATATTGATGCATTTTTAGTTCATGTTTATGGCTGGTTTGATCCGGCAGCTGATAATTATATCAGATATGAATTTAAGTATGGTAATACAATATTTGAAAGAAGCGCTGCACTTGATACATTGG
>JAEEGH010031314.1_pt1 | contig 10281 bp, 6 predicted proteins | sample 9134181 | NCBI WGS metagenome assembly JAEEGH01 (sample SAMN16246544, study PRJNA631951) | gut metagenome | biome: gut microbiome; feature: rumen; material: DP-attached | host: Bos | place: Iran: Karaj | collected 2018-10 | reverse complement strand
CACACTTCACATGTCCTACACGCCCAGTAGTTCCCGACTGATGAAGAACACCTTCCTGCTCTATTTCAGGATGGTACTTATGATGTGTATAAACTTGTACACGTCGCGCATCGTATTGCACACACTTGGTGTTGAGGACTATGGCATCTTTAATGTGGTAGGAGGTGTCATAGTTATGTTCAGTTTCATCAGCGATGGTATGATGGCCAGTACGCAGCGCTTTTTGACATTTGAATTGGGAAAAGGAGACAAGGAAAAACTTCATGCTATCTTCATAACGAGCCTCCATATCCATATTATTTTGGCAATAGTTACCGTAATAGTTGGCGAGACAGTAGGATTATGGTTCGTCTTGGAGAAAATGGTTATTCCAACTGAGCGAATGGTTGCAGCGTTATGGTGCTACCAGCTTAGTATCGTCATCATTGTGTTGACAATATTGTACTATCCGTATATGTCAGCAATTGTAGCTCATGAGAAAATGTCATCTTTTGCTTACATTGCCATCTTGGATGCTGTGCTGAGATTGTTAATGGTTTATTTGCTCCTTATTTTCGACTACGACCGTCTTATCCTTTATGCCATTTTATATGCTGGCGAGAAAGTCTTGATAAGAATGGTCTATAACATTTATTGTATTCGTCATTTTGAGGAATGTAGATATAAGTGGATTTTCAAAAAGCAGTTATTCAAGGAAATGGCCTCTTTCGCAGGTTGGAGCATGGGTGGGCATATTGCATACGCAGGTTACACGCAAGGCTTGAATTTGTTGCTTAATGTGTTCTTTGGACCTATTGTCAATGCTGCACGTGCAGTGGCAGTCCAAGTTCAAGCTGTCATTAGTCAGTTTGCTATTAATTTCTTGATGGCCATTAATCCGCAAATTACGAAGACCTACGCCACAGGGCAGTTGGACGAAATGCATCAACTTATATTTAGGGGTACAAGGCTTACGTTCTGTCTTTTGTTGTTATTATGTCTTCCTCTGATTGTCGAAACGCCGATGGTGCTTAGCATTTGGCTTAAAGAGGTTCCTAATGGCAGTGTGACATTCCTTCGGATTCTATTGGTCATTACGATTTTGTGGCAGTGTCAGAGTCCGCTGGCTACATCAATGGCGGCAACGGGTAAAGTCAAAAAATACGAACTGGTCGTAAGTGGACTTATGCTTACTATTGTGCCCATATCCTATATAGTCCTTAAGATGGGGGCGCCGGCATGGTCTGTGTTTGCTGTATATCTGGCTGTTCTCATGTTGTCTTACGGAGCCATTTTCAGTATTGTTTTGCCCATGATAAAGCTTCGCTTAGTAGACTACGTTAAACATGCTTTTATCCCCTGCGCTACTGTTTTTCTTTTTTCGTTGATTGTCCCTGCCTTACTGAAATTGCAACCAGAACGCAGCCTCTTTTTGTCTTTTATTACGATAGCTTTAACGGTCATCAGTACAGGTTTCTTCTGTTACAGAATAGGACTTGACAAAGAACTTCGCTGTCTTATTAAAGAAAAAGAAAGGAACATTATATTAAAGTTTAAGTCTCATTGATGATGAATCCTGAAATTCCCAAAGTGATACACTACTGCTGGTTTGGAGGCAACCCATTACCAGAGTTGGCGAACAAATGCATCGCTTCATGGCGAAAGTATCTGCCTGATTATGAAATCAAGGAATGGAACGAGAGTAATTTCGACGTTTACCAAGCTCCATACATTGCCGAAGCGTATAGGCTGAAGAAATACGCTCATGTCAGCGACTATGCTCGTTTTTGGATTCTGTATCATTACGGTGGTGTCTATTTTGATACCGACGTGGAGGTGATACATCCTCTGGATGATATTCTTGCGCGTGGCTCTTTTATGGGCTTTGAATGTCCAGAGGGTTCACCATTCGATAATCCTAATGGCGACATCAATCCAGGGTTGGGAGTTGCAGTTTCAGTAAACCATCCTTTCTTTAAGACGATGTTGGATTATTATAATCATCATCATTTTGTGAGATGGAATGGTAAAAATTCAGGGAATATTACATCGAAAACTACGGGTTTCCTTGATTATGACCATAAAGAGATCTTGGATGGCGGCATCGTGAAAGTTAGCGGTCTTTTCGTTTATCCCATTGAGTATTTCTGTCCGCTCAACTACTATACAGGAGAGGTGAATATCACGGAGAACACCCGAACTATTCACCACTATATGGCTTCGTGGGTGAAAAAGAGTAACCACCTCCAAGGTATAATAAATCGGATGATATATATATATGTAAGACTCTTTTGTATGATGAATAAACATTAATAGTTTATGACAAATGCAGTGTTTAAGCTGATAAGGTATACGGGACTTCCTTTCTTGTTTAGGGAACTGATACAACGTAACAAGGTTACGCTCCTCATGTTTCATGACATAGATGCCGCCAGTGCCACTTCCGCGTTTGCTTTCCTGAAAAAGAATTATCACGTCATAGGACTGCAAGAATACTTAGAGGCTTGTCAATCTGGCAGGCAATTGCCCAAGAAAGCAGTTGTCATCACTTTCGATGATGGGCATGTGGGCAATTACCAATTGTTGCCTGTAATCCGTGAGATGCAAATTCCTGTCACTATTTTCCTTTGTTCTGATATCGTTGGCAGTCACCGCCACTTCTGGTTCAAGCACAGCAAAGAAATGTTGCCCGAACGCCAGCAAATGAAAAAAATGCCAAACACCCAGCGCTTAGAAGCACTCAAACGCTATGGCTTTGAGCAGACACGAGAGTACGCTGACACTCAGGCTCTTTCCCGTGAGCAAATTGAAGAAATGCGTCCATGGGTGGATTTTCAGTCGCATACATGCTTTCATCCCGTTTTGCCTCAATGCGATGACGAGACTGCCAAAACAGAGATAACACTCTCGAAAGAGCATTTGGAACGGGATTATTCACTGCATATCAACACAATATCCTATCCTAACGGAGATTATTCACTACGCGACATACATCTGGCACGTGAGGCAGGCTACACGTGTGGCATCACTGTGGACTTTGGGTTCAACGACATCCATACAGACTTGTTCAGGCTGAAGCGCATCTCAGTAAATGAAGGCCGCACAATGGACGAATTTGTAGTTAAGGCCAGTGGCTGTTTCGCTTTCATGAAACAGCTGTTTCGCAAGTAGGTCATTTATTGTCTAAACAACCAACAAGTCCAATCAACATATAATCTTATAGGATGTAATCACACGACACACTTATGAATAAGATAAGAATTTGTGCTATTATAATAACGATAATTATTTGTGGCGTATGCCCACTCGCTGCACATACCACAGATGGGGATACCAAGCTGACAGGGACAGTGATAGGAACGACAACATCAGTGGACTATGGCAATAACCAACCGACGACCACTGTCAACACCCGCGAATGTGCCTTCGACGGCGACCTGACCACTTATTTTGCTGCCTACGAACGCAGCTATGCCTGGGTGGGGCTTGACTTGGGTGAGCCACACGTAATTACACGAATAGGCTGGGCACCGCCAAACCGTAGCAGTGCCGGCGAAAGAATCTTGCTTGGCGTTATGGAAGGGGCCAACAGCCCAGACTTCATGGATGCCTTGCCTCTATATATCATTACAGAGCCCGGCACTGCCAAGAAAATGTCATACGTTGATGTCAACTGCTCCAAAGGTTTCCGTTATGTGCGATATGTGGGACCGTCTGATAAACGATGCAATATCGGGGAATTGGAATTCTATGGCTATGCAGGTGAGGGAGACGAGTCTCATCTCTATCGACTTACGAATCTGCCGACCGTGAGCATCCATACAGAGAATAATGTAGAGCCTTACGACAAAGTGCATAATATCAATGCACTGATAACGGTTATCAGTGACAAAGATAAAAAACTGCGAACGGATTCGGGTACTGTGCGTTTGCGCGGCAACGGCTCTATCAAGTTCCCCAAAAAACCTTATCGCATTAAATTCAATGAGAAACACAAGGTGCTTGATTCACCTGCAAAAGCAAAGAAATGGACGCTCATCAATAATTATGGTGACAAAACGCTAATGCGCAACCTGCTGGCTTTTGAATTAAGTCGGTGTCTTGAAATGCCATATACACCCTACGGTCAATCAGTAGATGTCCTGTTGAACGGTGAGTATAAGGGTAATTATCAGCTGTGTGATCATATAGACGTGAAAAAGAACCGCGTGGAGCTTGTCGATACATTGACAGAAGAACGTGAAGACATGCAAAGTACAGCATTTCTTATTGAAGCGGATGCTCGCGCATCAACTGAGGATTGTTGGTTTACATCGAAGAAGGGAACTCCCATGACTATTCATTATCCTGATGACGACGAGATAACTCCACAACAAAAGGCGTATATTGAGGACTGTTTCAATGCATTAGAGGGGGATTGGGAAAAATATTTGGATTTGGATACCTTTATTCGCCATTTCCTGGTTGGTGAGTTATCGGGTAACACCGATACTTATTGGAGTACCTATATGTATAAGCACCGCGAAAATGACACTATTTTTATAGGGCCTGTATGGGATTTTGATATTGCTTTTGAGAACGACGGCCGTACTTACCCCATCAACAGTAAAAAAGACTGGGTATATCGCAGTGGAGGTAGTGTCACTGGCAATATGCGCACATTCGTCGACAATATTGTTGTGCACAACACCGATGCAAAGGCCAAGATGTTAGAGATATGGGGGAAGGCACGGGAAGACAGCATCAATGAGCAGCATCTTGTTGACTTTATCAATAAGTATGAAGAATACTTGGATGAGTCTCAGAAACTTAATTTCATGCGCTGGCCGATGATGAACGAATTGGTGCATGAGAACCCCATAGTATGGGGTGACTACACTACTGAGGTGCAGAACGTGCGTCGATATGTTTGTGAACGGCTTCTGTGGATGGATAGGAAGTTAGGTTACACCTATAACCCCAACGGCGTTACGGAAGCTTCTCTTAACAATTCACAGTCCTATCAATTTTTCAACTTGTCTGGTCAGCCATGCAAAGGCGATATGAAGCATCTGCCACGAGGCATTTATATCATGAAACAGGGTAGCGATGTGAGAAAGATTCAGACGAGATAACAAGAATCAAATTGAGGATGTTATGCAAAATCGATATAAATTATGTGAGATTATGAAATACTTGTTTCTACCATTATTCTTTATCTTTGTGTTGCTGTCTGGCTGTAGTACAGAGGAAGCAACGGAACGTGAAAGAACAAATGCTGAATTCCTCGATAGTTTGGGGGGAAGTGTCAGTGCCCAGCAGTGGTGGCGTACAGCTGTATCGCTAATCATTAGTGTGACAACTGATGAGCCAGTAAAACTGTGGTTGACATCATCGCAAAATGGCAGGACGCTACTTGTTGATTATAAAGAGGTAACAGCCAGCGGAACTGTTACCATGACGGCTCCGCAAGGGCAGGGTAACACGTTCCGATTGAGTTATCTTTATAAAAAGAAGTTGACAACTCAGGACATTAGCTTAAGTGGTAAAGCTGAAGAATTTGTTTATCTGAACATAGCAAGTGGGAACAAAGCACTTACAAGACTCAACGTTACTCCGCCAGCATCGCTTTGTGGCAGTAGTATAAATGGTGATGCCCAGTATCATCAGTTCACAGAAGATCAGTTGAACGACTATTTTTCCATGATGGACTTGAATGAGGAGAAGGTGGACGCAAAGCATGTAGAAGGTGTCATCTGCAACTATGAGTTAGAGTCGAATGGCCCGTTCTATATTACTTGGGTGACAGGCAATGAGGCCGAACAGCGATCTCACATTCTGGGCTATTATTATCATTCTGCCTATACTTATGACGACATTACGTATGTGGACTTATCAGAAACTCACAAGTGGGACTATATTGACGGCTTAGCGAAGGTGCAATATCAGATTAGCAGAAACGATGAAGTAGACGGACATCAGTTCCTGCCCAATACATGGTATGATGCAAACTTCGATATGCATGACCTCTATGGTGCTACTTCATGCAATAATAATGATCGTATTGGTGACAATGCTTATGCTATGCAGGCTATATACAATCGCTATCATAAAGAAATCTCGGCCTTGCGTGGCATCTCTTTCAAAATAGATGTGCCAAAGGGGGTACGTATCGGTTTCTATCTCCGTGCAGATCAGGAGCCTGCCCCAGACCAGTGGACACTGTTAAAGGAAGAAGGTATCAGGCCATACGTTTCCAGCCAAGCTAACTACATGGGCGCCAACTTCTGTGCAGAGTTTATGAACGTCGAAGGTAATGGCAAGGGGAAACACCGCAGTTTCATCAGACCCGATGATGGAGTATATTGGATGGGAATGGAAGACTTGTTGGCTGGTGGCGATCATGACTGCAACGACGTGATATTCGGTGTGGTGTCTGACTTGAAGATATGGATGCCATCCATCGTAGATCCCGCGCTGAAAGAAAAACCTGACGAGCCTGGACCTGATGACCCAGGACCAGATGAACCTGGTCCTGACACCCCAGACCCTGATGACCCTTCTTTGGATGACCTTGACCCCTTCCCATGGACTATCGCTTACGAGGATGTAAGCCGTAATGCAGACTTTGACTTCAACGATGCAGTTATTAAGCTGTTGCCTGATTATGAAAACGAGCGGTGCTGCGTGATGGTTGAGGCGGCAGGTTCCAACACACGAATGTACTTGCACTACGATGGACCAGACGGTGACCAGAACATGGGGGAAATACATGATCTGTTAGGCAGCAATAGCAGTCAGGTCTATATTAATACAGCGGGAGCCTTGGCAGGCAGTCCATTCGTGATGGTTGACTGTGTTCCATGGCCCAAAGGTTACACTATGGCCAATGATGCCAAGCGATTCTATATAGAGATTCAGCGTGGTACATGCACCGATTGCACAGATGTGATTACATTGGCACAAGAGCCGGGAAAGATGCCAGAGGCAATACTTGTGGCAGGCGATTGGCATTGGCCTATGGAAGGAGTGCACATTTCCTCCAGTTACAGTGAGTTCCCAAGGTGGGCTCAGGATGTGACGAGAACACGCTTCTGGGAATGGTATAAGTCGCCAAATTCAAATACTTTTGTTTCGTATTAAGTATAAAGAGAGATGAGAACATTTTTGTTGGTGGGGGTTGTCCTCTGCTCGTTAGGCATGCGAGCAAGTACAACAACCGATAGCACCTTAACGGATAAAGATCCTTTCTATTTTCAGCTGTACCTTGGCATCAATAAGTCTGCCAATGAGAATCTGCCTTGGACGGAGTTTACAAAGTACCCTTGGGCCAATGGTATATTTATCGGTGTAGGACGTGAGGTGTCTCGCCTTTGGGGATGGCGTGCAGCATTGCGTATTAACCATAACAAGAGCCGCAACGTACAAGAGTGTGAGTCAAAAGACGTCTGGGGTTGGAATAATACGGGACTTTTTGCTGATGCCACATTTGATGTGACTGATGCGTTCCGCCATAAAGACATGACGAAGAAACGTCGTTTCAACTTGAAGGCTTTTGCCGGTATCGGTGCTGCTTATACATGGGGTTTCGACAAGGTGCCGCTTTCCTATTCCCATGCCTATTCCCGTTCCAGCAAACTGTTGCCGGGTGCTCGAGTTGGTCTTACGGCAACATGGCGGCTGTCAGACAGATGGCGTTTCGGCACAGAACTGAGCCAATCGGTGTTTGAGGACCATTTCAATGGCGTTGCATACGATACACCATTAGACACTCGTACCAATTTGAAAATAGGTTTGACCTATCTGTTGATAAAGAAGAGGAAACAGTTGGCAAAGCCCTTTATACGCCGGATTAGACTGAAAGAGTGTCCGCCACTGCCATTGATTATGCCCGATCCGGAAGCGACCAAGTTGAGACAGATTCAAGGACATGCGTTCCTTGATTTCCCAGTTAATGAGACCGTCATATATCCTGATTACCGGAATAATCCTGCGGAACTGGCACGGATTCGCAAGTCGATAGACAGTGCTTTGTTCGACAGGTCGGTAGTTGTTACCCGTATCAATCTACACGGGTATGCTTCGCCTGAGAGTCCATATAGTAACAACACCCGATTGGCGAAAGGACGTACGGAGTCATTGAAGAACTATCTGATGCGCAATTACGAATTCGATTCAGAAGTGTTTAAAACAACTTATACGCCAGAGGACTGGGAAAACTTGCAAGGATTCCTGACAGACACCAGGACACGTAAAGTGAAGGGCGATTACTGGTATGACAATAAGAGTTATGTGGAAACACCTGAAGTTCCTGACTATGTGCAGGAACACCGCGATGAATTGCTCCGCGTCATCAACAGGGATATGGATCCTGACGCCAAAGAAGAGGTGTTGAAGAAAGTCGGAGGTGGTGAGCCTTATCGGTGGCTTCTGCAATATGTATATCCAGGTCTTCGTCATACCGACTATATTATTGAGTACAAGATTAGGGCATTCTCGGTGGATAAGGGGCGCAAACTGATTTATTCGCACCCGGAAGGATTGAGCATGGAAGAGATGTACAAGGTCGCTATGAGCTATGAGGAAGGCTCGGACGGGTGGCTTGACGCGCTGATGATTGCTGTCAAACGTTATCCTGATGATGAGACTGCCAACCTAAATGCTGCTTGTGGGTGTGTGATGACCAAGCGTCTCAATGATGCAAAGAAGTATCTGAAAAAGGCTGGTAACACCGACGAAGCCCAATATGTTGGCAACGTGATCAGGGCTATGGAAGGGGATGTTAACTGGAAAATTGAAAACAGAAGAGTAGTAATAGAATAATTATAATAAGGTAAATGACTATGCAATTGAACGACATCAAAATTTGTGTCATTGGACTGGGCTATGTTGGCCTGCCTTTGGCACGCCTGTTCTCCACCAAGTTTACAACTATTGGCTTCGACATGAACCAACGTCGTGTTGATGCCTTGATGGACGGACATGACGCCACGCTCGAAGTGAGCGACGACCTGCTACAGGATGCCATTAGCAACCACGGGTTTTTCTGTACGACCGACATTGAGAAAATCCGAAGCTGCAACTTCTACGTGGTGGCGGTTCCGACTCCTGTTGATGAGGACGACTATCCCGACCTGCGACCTCTGCTTTCGGCCAGCGAGACAGTCGGAAAGGTTATCTCAAAGGGCGACATCGTTGTGTACGAAAGTACGGTTTATCCAGGCGTTACCGAAGAGGAGTGTTTGCCTGTGGTAGAACGTGTCAGCGGATTGAAGTTCAATGTCGATTTCTTTGCCGGCTATTCGCCGGAACGTATCAATCCCGGTGACAAACTGCATACTGTCGAGAAAATCAGGAAGGTCACTTCGGGGTCTACTCCAGAGATTGCAGACTTGGTAGACAGCGTGTACAACACGGTATTGATCAACGGAACACACAAGGCACCCAGCATCAAGGTGGCTGAGGCATCGAAGATTATCGAAAACTCGCAGCGCGACGTCAATATCGCCTTCATGAACGAGCTGGCCAGGGTGTTCAACGTCATGGGCATCGACACCCACGACGTCATCGAGGCTGCTTCGTCGAAGTGGAATTTCATTAAACTCTCTCCAGGATTGGTGGGAGGTCACTGCATTAGCGTCGATCCCTATTATCTGATACAAAGAGCACAAGTCTATGGCGTATGGCCTCGTATCATGATGAGTGCCCGCAGACTGAATGACACGATGGGTGAGTACGTGGCTAATCAGGTCATTAAGCTGATGAACAAAAAGGGCGTGATGGTGAAGGATTCCCGTGTACTGATTCTGGGTATTACCTTCAAGGAGAACTGTCCGGATATCCGTAATACGAAGGTGGTAGACATCTATCACGGATTGCTGGAATACACGTCCAACATCACTATTTGTGACCCATTGGCCAACGTGGAGGCTGTTCAGCATGAATATCAGATTCCCATTTCCCGTGAGTTGCCGCATGGACTGTTTGATGCCATAATCCTGGCTGTCGTACACAACGAGTTCCTTACACTTGATCTCAAGCAATTGGTGAAAGAAGGTGGTGTCATTTACGATGTAAAGAGTATACTGCCCCGCGATATCATTGACGGAAGATTATAACATAGAGAATTCTAGCTATGGAAAGATACATCATTGATGCCCATTCCCATTTGTGGTACAGGCAAGAAACCTCGTGGAACGGACTTGAGATTTCGCCGCTGCCCAACGGTCGCTCCATGTTTCTTGGTGAGGAGGTGCAGATGCTTCCTCCGTTTATGATTGACGGCCACAATACGGCTGAGGTGTTCCTGTAGAATATGAACTA
>JAEEGH010031313.1_pt1 | contig 10282 bp, 3 predicted proteins | sample 9134181 | NCBI WGS metagenome assembly JAEEGH01 (sample SAMN16246544, study PRJNA631951) | gut metagenome | biome: gut microbiome; feature: rumen; material: DP-attached | host: Bos | place: Iran: Karaj | collected 2018-10 | reverse complement strand
CCGAGGCTTCTTATCCACAGCCTCGGCATTGTGTCACTCAAGAATAAGGTGCTGAAAGCCCCGGAGGCGAATCCCACCCTTGTCCGTGCCCACAATATGATTATGGCCATCGCTGATGAGAGCCTCAATTCTTCAAACACCATTTCCTACAAGTTTGACGCTTCGGGAAGGCGTATCATGACGCAGTCGCGCAAAGCCCTGAAGCGCATTTTCTCCTGTTCTTACGCCTACAAGATGACCGGCCGAGGCGAATACCTGACCCGGGTCAAGGCAGATATGCAGACGGTGTGCTCCTTCCCGGACTGGAATGGGATGGCGACTTTCCTTGATGCGGCCGAGATGGCCACCGCCGTCGCCATCGGTTATGACTGGTGCTATTACAATCTCCCGCTTTCGCTCCGCCGCCAGGCCCACAGGGTGCTGGTGGATTATTGCCTTGCAGTGACCGGCGAGTCGCACGACTACCCCCATATGGACTATAACTGGAACCAGGTCAGCTACGGCGGCGTTGTGATGTCCTCCCTTGCCCTATATGAGAAAGACAAGGAGCTTTGCGCACGCAGGATTGAAGAAGCCCTTGTCAACAACGGCAGGACGATCGGTGTCAGCTACAGCCCGGACGGCAATTATCCGGAAGGGTATTCCTATTGGAGTTACGGTACTCATTTCCAGGTACTTCTACTCGCAGCGCTCGAGAAGATATTCGGCAATACCGGCGGGCTTGACGAGGAGGCGGACCTACGGAAGACCGCCGAATGGATGCTCTTTATGAGCGGCCCTTCCGGCGAGGTGTTCAACTACTCTGACTGTACGCGGCGCTATTCCGATCCCCAGTACTGTATGTGGTGGTTTGCATGGAAATTCAAGGATGTCTCTATGCTCTACAACGAGCAGCGCTTGCTTAACAACTACACCGAATCGGATGTAACACGGCTCATTCCGATGTGCGCCCTCTTCTCCGACGGCCTCGACTTCTCGAAGCCCATAGATCATCCTTCAAAGCATCTCTGGAGCGGCAAGGGTGACACGCCGGTGGTCCTTGTCCACGGAGACTGGAGTTTCTCTGAAACAGACACTTTCCTCGGGGTGAAAGGCGGCATGGCCAAACGTAACCACGGTCACATGGATGCAGGCAGTTTCGTCTTTGACGCTTACGGCAAACGTTGGTCAGAGGATTTGATGGTTCCGGAGTACACCTCTATTGAGATCGCTATTTCCGCCGCAGGCGGCAATTTCTGGGACCCCGGGCAGAGTTCGATGCGATGGGATGTCTTTGTGATGACCAATTATGCTCACAGCACCCTTACCGTCAACGGCGAAAAACACAACGTCGGCGGGTTCGCAACGCTGGACAACGTCATCGACACCGAGACAGAGAAGGGTGGCGTATTCAATCTGGCCCCCGCGTTGGGAGGCGTATCTTCGGCCATCAGGACCGTCAAACTTGCGAATTACAAGCAGCTCGTCGTCATCGACGAAATCACAGCATCCTCCTCCCCCGCCAACGTCGAATGGCGGATGATGACCCGCTCCTCCGTCGACAAACAGGCTTCGTACATCGACCTCTCCTTCCCGGATATAACGCAGAAGATGCGGCTGGAAGTTTCCAGTTCCGTCTCTTCCATAACACCCCGGATGATGACAAAGCCTGCCCACTTTGATGACGGCGCCCGCACCTGGGACAACGCGCAAAACGGAAAGACCATAGTCGGTCACTCCTTTACCGTCCCGGCCGGACAGAGTGTGACGATAACAACCACCCTTTCTCCCGTTGAATAGACCAATAACAAATAATAAATATAGATAAAATGACACGTTCAAAACAATCTCAAGTATCTGGCCGGGAATATCTTTCTCCGTCCACTTATGTAATGTCTCTGGATATTGAACTCGTCTTTTGTGCAAGCAACGGCACGACAGACGATGTCGTTATTACCGATCCGTATGATATTCCGGATAATGAATAAGACAGGAGGAACAGCAATGAAAAAGATTTACACCGTAATTCTGTGCGCCTTTTGCGCCATGGCAGTTTTTTCCTGCCAGAAGGAAATCGACAACACGCCCGAAATCCCCGGAGACGAGGTAATTCCCGAGGGCTACATTCTTAAGACCCTGACAGCGACCTGCGAGGAAACCAAGACCACACTGGACGGCACATCCATCAAATGGGCCGACGGCGATCAGCTCAAGGTTTACTGCAGCGACGCTTCTGTACAGGACTTCGACCTCGTGGATGGCATCGGAAACACCAGTGGTAGCTTCCAGGGTTCCGTGCCTGCCGGCGCTACGATGCTTTATGCCGTCTATCCCGCCGCCCTTTATTCTTCGGTCAGCGGTACGACCGTGAAGGTTACTGTCCCCGCTGCACAAACCGGCGTCTTTGGTGCCGGCAACATTGCCGTCGCCAAGGTCGGTGCAAACGAGACCATGGCCTTTAAGAACGTGAATGCCTTCATCGGATTCACCGTTCCTGCAGACGTAACCAAGGTTATTATCAGCAGCGTTGACGGGAGCAATTTGAGCGGCACGGTCTCGGTTGACTGCTCGGGCGATGTCCCTGCAGCCGGGGCCATTGAGAGCGGCGCCTCCAGTATTACCACCACTTTCCCGTCCAGCGAAGGCGGCACATATTATGTTGCCATTGCTTCCGGCGTAGCGCATGCGAAAGGACTCAAGTTCGAGTACTATAAAGGCGACGACGTCTCCGGTACCTACTACCTCAATAAGAATATTACTGCCGCAGCGACGGCTGCAGGCACTGTTCTGGATATGGGCGAAGTGGAAACGGGCGGCAACTATTACGTCACGGTAAGCGGCGCCGGCAACCAGAACGGTATGAGCTGGACCAATGCGATGAGTGCCGAGAAGATGTGGAAAAAACTGACGCTTGCAGGTACGGACCCGGATACGGATGCGGCAAAACTTGCATCCATCAACGGAGCAACCTTCCATCTGGGCGCGGGCAATTATGAGATGCCCTCTCCCTATAAGATTGAGTTCAACGAATCTGAAGCTGTAAACCTGACCTTTAAAGGAGACTATCCGGCCGAAGGAGGCGCTCGGACAGATGCTTCCAACCGCGCCAATTTCACGGGCAACAATTCCCATGCGGCGATGATTATCCGCGGCAAAGTCAACGTCACCTTCGAGAGAATCGGATTTATTAACGGTTACGCGGAAAACGATGAAGACGGGTCCGGCATCTCCGCCGCCCTTGACTGTTATAAGGTCGGGACCATTGCCCTCAAAAACTGCTATGTTAAGGACAACACTCACGCATCAAACGGGAATTTCGGTGCTGGTATCCGTATCACCGGGTCCGAATACTTCTCCGCCGATTCTGTGACATTTGCCAGGAACACCTCTCCCGGTGCCGCAGCCTTGAGCACCAGGGACACCCGTTCTCGTTTGGAATCCTGCGCATTCATCGACAATACTGCGACCGCAAGTGATGCAGGAGCCATTTATGTCGCCGGGACAAAGGGGACAGAAATCAAGATGAGCAGTTTCGAGAATAACTCTTCGGCCAAATGGGGCGGAGCCATCTGCTACAACCGCACTACCAACAACAACCTGACGCTCTGGGACTGCACCTTCACGAATTGTTATGCTGCTCAGGGAGGCGGAGCAATCGGAACGAGAACTGGAAGTCTGGGAACGCTGGAAATAAGGGGCTGTACTTTCGACGGATGCTATTCCGACGGTAACGGCGGCGCCGTAATGACCCAGTGCAACGGTAATCTGAAAATAAATACCAGCAACGAAACCCAGGCAAAATCGCTTTTCCAGAACTGCTATGCAAGCGGAAGCAACAAGGGCGGTGCTGTAACGATCACGAACGGCACGATGAATATGACCGTCGAGCAGGCTTCTTTTGTCGGAAATCACGCCTACGGTGGTGGAGCTATTTATCAGAACAACAATTCTTCAACCATCTACCTGTCCGAATGTTCGTTCGATGCTAACTATTCCACAAGGTGGGGCTGCGTATATTATGCCGAACGGGCGAAGGACTTCTATATGTACAACAGTTCCGTAAGAGGTTCCTACAATACCGGCATCTCCGACAGTGATGTTAATGTCTCCAGGCTCGCATGGTTCTACTTTGAGGTTGTCGCCGGAAAGGCCAGCATTGCCAACAGCAGCATCATCGGAGATCCCGGGCGCAAAGAATCCGGAGGCGCTTTCACGACGAATTTCTCCAACAAACCGCTCGCGCTGGTCTGCACATACAGCGCCAATCTGAAGCTGACCAATAACATCATCGTCCCTGAAACGGATGCGTCGTATATCTACTCCATCGCGGGAGATGAAGGTAATACGGCTGTTGATATCTTCTATAACCATTATGGCAAACTTAACTGGGTTACCGGAACTCCGGAAGGTGGTTCCAGTAACCGCCTGATGAGTGACATCGGCGATTTGGCTTGGATAGACGGCTGCTGGACCTGGAACGGCAATATCGCCGGTTCGGCCCCGACACTTGCCACCAGGACAGATATCTACAACCGCCTGAATGGTTTCTCCAGTGCTTTTACCGATTGGGTATACTTCAATTACGACCAGCGTCACATTGGCCGTGGCACGGGTTCCTGGTGGCCCGGGGCTTATCAGCCTGCATCGTAGTGTGTGATCGTCGCAAACGCATAACAGTTCTATAGATAATCCTGCAGCGTATGAAACATTGTTTTTCCACAATATTGCTTACGGCACTGGCTCTTCTGGTCTCTTGCACCCGCGAGGATGCGGAAGTCGCCACTGAGCCAGTAGCCAAGGAGTTTGTATCTTTCCGTGCAGGAGAATCTCCTACCCGGACGTCCGTCGACGAATCCGGAGCGGTGAGCTGGACAGCCGGCGACGAAATTACGATCCGCTATCAAGGGGCGACATACTATTATGTCGCCGACAATTCCGGTCTGTCCACCTCCTTCTCTCCCAAGACGGAGGCGGACAGGATACCGGTCGCGTCAGACCACGTCTATACGATGGATGCGACCTATGGGAATGACGCCCTTCCCCTGGTCCAGACCATCGCGGCAGACGGGACAAACGGCAGCAAAATGCCGCTTCTTGCTTCGGTACAGGATCTCTTAGCCGAGGATGACGAAATCAATCTGCATTTCTCGCACAAGGCTTCCCTTCTGAGACTGACATTTGCAAAGGAAGCCCTGAACTTTAAAAGTATCACGCTTTCAGGGTTGAACGGATCAGGTGACCTGACTCTTAACTTTCCGGACGGATTGGACCTTTCGAGTGGTCCGGCCGTCGTGCCCGTTGTCGTTGGGGCGGTGAGTACCAGCGCGGACGAGGGAGTATTGATGCGTGCCGTGTGCGCAGACGATAGTGAAATCGCCCGGGTGATGTGGGCAGGCACTGCCAAGAGGCTGGCTGTCGGAACGTTGATCGACCAGCCGCTATCCTTATGGAAGACCTCTCCCGCCGGCATATCTTCGGGCAAGGAACTGAAGGAATATGCAATCCTTGTCAGCAATGGCAGTCCACTCACTCGCTTCACGGAAGACGGAACACCTGACGGAGCCGTCAAACTCCTTGCAGACGTGGATATATCCTCCTTCATCCCGTGGAGCCCCATCGGCGCTAACGGGAATCAGGATCCCGGAGAGTCCATTCTTGATGATAAGATCCTTCGTAACGAATTTGATGGCGGCGGACATACTGTCAGTGGTATGAGCCTGGACAAGGTGCATGACGGCTTCTGCAATTATGGGCTTTTCGGTGTGGCGGCGGCCAATATCCATGACCTCAATGTAGAAGGAGAGATTACCATCGGCAGCGGTTCGGCGCAGAAGCTAAACCTCTGCGTCGGCGGTTTGGTCTCGACGCTGCGCCCCGGCTGCAGCGTACAGCGGTGCACGACCACAGTTGCCATCAACGTACAGTACTATGGAACCGAAGCCCTTTCCGGAAGCGACGTCGTCACCGCATCTTCGGCGACATCGCACAAATGGCAGAGGGTCGGCGGAATAGCCGGCCGATGCTCTGGGAATATCAGCGACTGTGAAAACAAAGGGACGATCAAATTCACTAACGGTGACTCTGCTCCATCGGTCATAGTCAACTGCCATTACGGCGGTATAGCCGGACAGGTGTGCGAATATGGCGCCAATAACGTCAGTATATCTAACTGCACGAATATCGGCACCATCGCTTCACAAGGCCGGATAAGCGGCTATTCCGACAAGCACAGTTCCGACGACAGCCCTTCTTCCGTATCTCAGGTTTTCCACGGAATGTCACTGGGTGGAATTGTCGGTACTCTCGGTCATATGGTTTCGGCCGATATGACTGCACAGCCGGGCGTGGTATCTATGAACGGATGCACCAACAATGGTGAGATAGGCCGCAATTACAACGGCGCCGGCGGAAATTTCGGCGGCGTGGCCGGTCGTACCGGTTGCGATGCAGTGATCAACATCACGGAGTGCACAAACACAAAGAGCGTCCATGGGGCCAAGACCAGCGCCGAATCTTCCCAGACCTCCAACAATGACTTTTTCCAAACGATGGGTGGAGTCATCGGTGCCTGCCATGCACGTGGTGGTGAATTGAGTTCCCTTACCAATTCAGGCAATGTGTACGTCGATGATTCCAACACGGCAGCCATCATCGGCGGTGTCTTCGGCATTATCTCCACCTTCTCCGGAGGCGTCACTTTCCGCAATCTGTCCAACTCAGGCAGCGTCTATACCAACAAGGAAGCTGCTGACACCTACCTCAATATAGGAGGTATCGTGGGGCGGCTATGGATGCAGAAAGGCGCCACCCCGGTTACCTTGAATTCTCCGGTCAATACAGGATATATCCACAATGCAAACAACGGAAAGAAGGCTAGGATCGGCGGCCTGATCGGCCTTACGCCGGGAAGGGTTATCATCAATGACGGTGTCAACAAGGGCGACGTGACCGCCTGGACCAAGAACGGCACATCCGGTTACAGTAACGTATGCTTCATCGGAGGACTGATCGGCGAAATCTGGGACCTTTCCTGCGAACTCAATCGATGCAAACAATACGGCTACATCGCATATAACAATACTGATTCCTACCACGGATTGATTGCCGGATACCTGGAAGGAAAGGGTAATTTAACTGCCTCAGCCTGTTATGCGGCAGGCAGTTTCGGCCTGAGCGGAGGCACTGTTTACAGGATATCCTCTGCTGAGGACTTGTCTTCGATGGTAACCGATCCAAGCGCATCAACGTCCATCACGGATGGAAAAATCCCTATCGTCGCCCTTGGCGGCTCAGCATATTATGTAGGCACTCCCTGGGAATGGAGCTATCACGAAGTTGAATAAGATTAATGAATATCCCTTACAGACATTTGGCATTGGCAGTTCTCCTCTCCGGAGGACTGTTGTGCTGTACTAAAGTTGAAGAGCCGGAGGCTCCGGAAAGCAATACTCCCTTTAATGGCGGTATTGTTACTTTATCGGCCAGTATAGACGATACAAAGACCGTTACTTCGGTTGTTGGTGGACAGAGTATCACCGAATGGGTGGCCGGTGACGAGATCAGCGTCACTTCCGGAGCCGGGACATACACTTATGTGGCGGAATCATCCGGACCGTCCACCCGCTTCGTTCCGAAGGTCGAAGGGCAGGGAGTGCCTGTTTCCCAGGATGGCAATTATTCGATAACAGCCGTCTATGGGGGCAGTGTTTTTACTGTCCAGAATATTGCCTCTGACGGCACCAATGATGTTGAAAAACCGCTGGCGGCCAGCTTTGAAGGACATTCGGACACGGGTTCGCTTCCGCTTGTATTTACCCAGACAGCGTCCCTGTTGGAACTGAGTTTTGCAGCGGAGGATCTTACGATAAACAGTCTGGTTCTTTCCGGTATGGGAGGAGGCGACGTGACCGTCAATTTCACGGACGGGCTGGACCTGTCGTCCGGCTCAGCCTCGGTCCAGATTGTGATGGGCGCTATGAGTACCGTAGCGCACAGCGGTCTCTACATGTTGGCGACCCTGGACGATGATTCCAAGATCGGCCGGGTGATATGGCTGGGGGCAGATAAGTCGTTCCCCGTCGGCTCCCACGTCCGGCAACCCCTGTCACGCTGGAAAACCAGCATCTCGGGTACGGGTGGAGCAATCTCCAGCGCCAAGCAGTTGAAGGAGTTCCAAATACTCACCAGCAAGGGATGCCCCGTAACGCGTTTTACCGTCGACGGAACTTCCGGCGGCGTAGTCAGGCTCCTCGCCGATGTGGATATCTCTTTCTATGCCCCGTGGAGCCCTATCGGGCCCAACGGAAAAATCGATCCGGCCGTAACAGTGCGCCCCTATAATGTTCTCCGGAATGAATTCGACGGGGGTGGCCACACGGTCAGCGGTTTCAGCCTGACAAAGACGCACAGTGAATTCTTGAACTATGGCCTTTTCGGTGTAGCCAATGCTGACATCCACGACCTTACTGTTGCAGGGACGATGACTATAAAGAGCAGCAGCTCGGCCCAGAATCTCAACCTCTGTGCGGGCGGTCTGGTATCTACTCTCCTTTCTGGTCATACGGTGCAGCGTTGCACCACGAATGTTGCCACTGAGGTGCAGTATTATGGGACTGAGGCGTTGTCTGAGAGCGATGTGGTTACCGCTTCTTCCGCAACGGTGCACAAATGGCAGCGAGTCGGGGGTATCGCAGGCCGTAGTTCAGGCAATATCTATGATTGCGTGAATCAGGGCTCTGTCACATTCTTCAACGGCACGTCGGCTCCGAGCGTAATCGTGAACTGCCACTACGGCGGAATCGTCGGACAGGTGTGTGAATACGGCAGCCACAATGCCTCAATTTCCGGCTGCACCAACAGCGGAAAGATTCAGTCCAAGGGATATATCAGCGGCTACTCCGACAAACACAGCTCCGATGATGCCCCGTCCCAGGTGTCGCAGGTATTCCATGGTATGTCGATGGGGGGTATCGTCGGTACGCTGGGCCATATGGTATCGGCCGATATGACTGCACAGGACGGCATGGTATCTATGGGCGACTGCAGCAACAGCGGGGTAATAGGCGAACACTATCGCTGCGCCGGAGGAAACTTCGGCGGAGTGGCGGGCCGGACCGGCTGCGATGCCGTGGTGAACATCACTTCCTGCAGCAATACCGGCAGCGTGTACGGCTCCAAGAACGTGGAAGCCACCACACAGACCTCGAACAATGACTTCTTCTATACAGCGGGAGGAGTCATAGGCGCGTGCCACGCCAGAGGCGGAGAAATCAGTTCGCTTTCCAATTCCGGAGCAGTCTATGACGCCGACAATACGGCAGCCATACTTGGCGGAGTCTTCGGCATCATCTCCACCTTTTGCGGAGACGTCACTTTTTCCGACCTTTCCAACTCCGGAGAAATCTACATCAGTGTTTCAGATGCCGATACTTACCTCAATATAGGTGGCGTTGTGGGAAGACTCTGGATGCAGAAGGGCGCCACTCCGGTCACCCTCAATTCCCCGGTCAATACTGGATATATCCATAATGCGACCGGAGGAAGGAAAGCAAGAGTCGGCGGCCTGATTGGCCTTACTCCAGGCAACTTTGTCATCAATGACGGCGTGAACAAAGGCAACGTGGTTGCCTGGACAAAAAACAACTCGTCCGGATACTCCAATATCTGCTTTGTGGGCGGCATGATCGGAGAAATGTGGGATCTTCCCGGCGCCTTCAACCGCTGTAAGGAATACGGATACGTTGCCTACAACAACACGGCATCCTATCACGGACTGGTAATAGGCTACTTGGAGGGCAAGGGCAATATTACTGCGTCCTCGTGTTATGCATCCGGCAGTTTCGGCGTACACGGCAGTACCACCTATGTCATTTCCTCAAGTTCAGACCTGTCCTCAATGGTCACCGCGCCTGCCGCATCCACCTCGGTCACAACTGGAAAGATTCCCATCGTCGCACTTGGCGGCAATTCATATTATGTCGTACCCCCCTGGGAGTGGGGATACCACGCTCCGGAGGATGTTACTCCCGTTAATGGCTTTGTGGAAGAACCGAATGATTCGTCTTCAGATCCGTCGGGCACCTTCAACTACGCTTCACTTTCCACGATGGGGCATCCACGTATCCTGATGGATGATGATGCACTTGCCTCATTGAAGACGAAGGTCACGACGAACAGGGCGGCCAATCCGGTACTTGCCGGCATTCACGACGACATTATCTCGCTGGCTGACAGTTACACCCAGGAATCATCCGCCATCACCCGCACATTCGATGCGTCGGGCAAAAGGATACTCTCTCAATCC
>JAEEGH010031311.1_pt1 | contig 10282 bp, 10 predicted proteins | sample 9134181 | NCBI WGS metagenome assembly JAEEGH01 (sample SAMN16246544, study PRJNA631951) | gut metagenome | biome: gut microbiome; feature: rumen; material: DP-attached | host: Bos | place: Iran: Karaj | collected 2018-10 | reverse complement strand
TGGACATGAAACTTCATTCGAATCCGCATCTGTCGAAAAATGCAATCGTTCGCATGCTGACACTGCAACGCACGTCGGCCGGCAGCGACGATATTACCAATGAGGACATGCATAACCTTCTGATTGCAGGGCTGGAAACCGGACTGTTGGGCGATGTGGAGCAGACAATCCGGAAAGCATTGGGAATTGATGAATTCCGTGTCTATGTCGGTAAGGTTGAAAATGGTGTAGATCTGAACATCGGGATTAACCGTGAACTGACGGAGGACGAAAAAGAACAGTATAATTTCCTGATTGCGAAAAACCTGACGGAACGCTGGAAAATTGGATATACAAGAAGTTTTGACGGAAAACATGATAATATTTACACACAGTACCGGCTGACCGAGCATATGAATGTTACTCTTTCCCAGGACGAAAATCATGACAGAAGATACAGCGTGGAATATCGTATTACATTCTGACCGGAGGGGGCAATTATGTTACAGAAATATCTTACGGAACTGAAAAAAATAAAGATGCTTTCCCCGGAAGAAGAAAGGGAACTCTGGATCCGGGAAGAAGAAGGTGACGAGGCGGCTCATCAGAAACTGACCAGCTCCTATCAGCCGCTGGTGTTCAAAACGGCGGTTCAGTTCCATATGCCGGAAGAGATTACCCTGGAGCTGATTCAGGAAGGGATGGTCGGTCTTCTGGAAGCAGTGGAGAGTTATGACTATACAAAAGGCGTAGCGTTCAGCCTGTATGCAGTTCACCGTATCCGGGGCCGGATGTGTGACTTTATGAACCGGGAATTTTCCCGTGACGAACTTTCCCTGGATAGAGAAACTGCAGAAGGCTGGAGCTTGGCAGAATTTATCCCCGGCCTGCAGCTGCTTCCGGAAGAGGTGGTGGAACGCCATGCCGTATCCGATCGTGTTTCCCAGGCGATCGACCGGTTGCCGCAAAAAGAAAAGCAGGTTTTACAGGGTATTTTTCTGGAAAATAAGACACCTTCGGTTCTGGCTGCGGACATTAAAGTAACGCCAGGTCATATCTATCGTCTTGAAAAACAGGGAGTGCGCAGAATACGGGGGATGTTGTCTCGGTTTATGCGGGATTTTAAAAAGTAGCAGGCCATTGCATAATTTGTATTTTTATGTTGTTGACAAAATATAAAGAAAAGAAGTCGTATCCGGGTAAAAAACAGAGATAACGACAGAAAAACTTAAAAAAAGATTAAAATTCGTTATTTTTATACAAGTTAATTTGCCAAGTTTATTCAGATTATATATAATCATATGTAAGTTTGGAGGTGTAACCCTATGACTCAGAGCCGGTCTGTCTGCAGCCGTATCCGGAATGCACGGGCCAGCCTGGACAATGCGGAGCGCAGTTTTCGCAGTAACCAGGAGGTTCGGGGCGAGCTGGATCTGATGCTGGCAGAAGCAGAACTGGATAATCTGCGGCAGAAACGCCCGGGGATTTCCTGGACCCGTCATACGCTGGCGGCCTGTTTTGCTGTTCTGGTGCTGGCCTCCGGATGTTTGGGCTGGTGGTGGGCTTCTGCGTATGGAGGAAACACCACGAATGCCGCCGGATTACAGGGACCAACAAGTGCGGATAAAAAAGATAGTACGACAAGCGCGGATAAGAAACTATCTGTTTCCCAACAAAATAATGCGTCTTCAGTTGTTGTGCCTGAACAGAAACCGGTGATAAAAGCTAAACCGGATGTGTCGGCCCAGGCTGCGGTTCCAACGCTGCCGCAAGCCGGGAATCGAGATGTGGGAGTCCGTCTTTCGGCTGGACAAATGCGTCAGTTGATCCGTTCCGGAAGGCAGGAATTGGGAAATATACGGTAATTTGAATAAAAAGATTTGGTTTTCACCGCCGTAAGGTGTATAATATATTAGTTAAGTTACAAATAATTTCAGATTTCTAGCGTTACAGGGAGGTTTATTGATATTATGAAACATGCTTTTGAAAAGCAGATAACTGTCGGTTTGCTGGCAACCATGCTGGTAGCCAGTCCGGTGTTTGCAGAAACAACAACGACGGTGTCAGAGCCCATCGGACTGAAAAAGAAACCTGTCTCCACGACCAGTAAAAAGGAAGATGTGCCTCCGGTACAGGGCAGTGGGACGGCAGCCAGGCCAAATCGGTTAAATCTCCCTCCCAGGGAAAGTCCGGTTCCCGGCCAGGATATTGGTGTTAAGGGCGAAGCGGAAAATGAGCTGGCTCCGTATCTTAATAAAACGGTTACGAAAATCAGTGTGGAAGGAAATACAGAGGTTCCCTCAGAAGATATTCTGAGAGCTGTTTACAGCAAACCGGGTCTTCCGCTGACGGAAGAGGATATTTCAAGGGATATGCAGGCCATCTATGGCATGGGATGGTTTTATGAGATTCAGCCCTCTTTCCAAACGGTACCGGAAGGTGTACAGGTTACTTATCATGTGCAGGAAAATCCGAAATTCGATTATCTGGAAGTCACAGGAAATACTAAGTTGTCAACGGAAAAAATCCGCCAAATTGTGAACCTTCCGAAAGGAAAGATCGTCAACATACGGGATTCTAACCGGAAGCTGAGTTTTGTGGAAGAACAATATAGGAGAGATGGGTATATCCTTGCTCGTGTCACAGATGTCCGTTTCCTTCCTGACGGTGTCATGGCTATTACAATCAATGAAGGAATCGTAGAGGACTTTACGGTTAAAGGAAATAAAAAAACAAAAGATAAGGTTATTTTGCGAGAGATTCGCCTGAAAAAGGGCGAACCCTTTAATTCAACTCTGGCCCGTCGTTCTTTGAGCCGTATCCAGAATCTGGGATTTTTTGAAGATGTCAATATGAAACTGAATCCCGGTCGTCAGCCCAACGCAGTGGAAATGGAAATCGATGTAGTGGAGATGAATACCGGTACGTTTGGTGTTGGCGCTGGTTACAGTGATGCGGACGGCTTTATCGGTATGGTTTCGATTGGCGACAAGAATCTACGGGGGACCGGCGACAGCATTCAGCTTCGCTGGGAATTCGGCGGTGCGGACAACCGGAACTACGAGCTGGTATACCGGAAACCATGGCTTGACAAAAAGGAAACATCCCTGGGCATCGCGCTGTATGATCTCACTAATGAAACAGCTGACTATGACCGGAAAGGCGATGAAATTGCCCGGTATGATAAGAGACGCGTAGGGCAGGAAATTACCCTCGGTCGCCCCCAAGGTGAATTTGTGCGGCATTCCATCACACTGAAACACCGTGATGACAAATATGTAGAAAAGATAAAAGGATATGGCGAGCAGTATTACGAAGACCCGTGGGGTCATGACTACGTTAAGAGGGTCTATAATAGAGAGACAACCGCACAGGAACGTCGTGACGAAAACTTTGGTACAACGAACAGTATATCCTATTCCCGTGTATATGACTCCCGTGACAACATCAACGATCCCCATGCCGGTAAACGGAATTCCTATACGTTTGAATGGGCCGGTCTGGGCGGCGATTTCAAGTTTGAAAAGATTACAGTAAACTATCGTTATTATATCCCGATGCAGCGGGACCGGGTATTGGCTTTTGATCTGGCCGCCGGCTATGCCTGGGGCGATTTGCCCCTGTCCCAGCGCTTTGCCGTAGGCGGCAGCGACAGCCTGCGTGGCTACAAGGACGACCAGTTCCGGGGTAACAGTATGCTTCGGGGCACTGCGGAGTATCGTTTCCCGATCCGGAAAAAAGTGCAGGGCGTCATTTTCTATGATATCGGTTATGCGTGGGATAAACGGGACCAGAGAAACTTTGATCTGGGTCTGATGGAATCCGGTTACGGTGTTGGCTTGCGAATTAATTCCCCGTTGGGACCGATCAAGCTTGACTGGGGTAAAGGAAAGCAGCGCAGCCGCTTCCACTTTAGCTTTGGCGGACAGTTCTGATCATCATGTTGAGAACAGCAATTTTGTTTCTGGTGTGCCTGCTGTGGACGGAATGTATCCTGGCCGCGCCGGTAACAAAAGTGAATGTGACCATCCGTGACGAGGCGGGAAAAACCAGCCCCATCCTGCTTCACAAGATGGAAGACAGCATGCAGGTGGTGGCTTCTCAGCTGTTTAACAGCAGGGACTCGGAATTTATCCTGGCCGACAGATCCGGGTATGAGCATTTGCTGTCGGAAATATCCGATCGTGTCATTACCGGATACCAGACGAACCGTGTCTTTCTTTCTGTGGTACATGAATCGCAGGGAACGGCGGTCGATCTTGTGTTTTCTGTTGCGCCCTGGGCGCAGACAGTACAACTGGTCGACGTGGATATACAATTTTCCGGTGTCAGCCCCTTTGCTTCCGCAATTCTGCAGGAAAAGATTCCGGCTCTGAAAGAACAGCTTCAGGAAACGCTGCAGGGCGCTTCCCTGGACGCTGCCGACTGGGCAGGAGGAATTCTCCGGGGCCAGGTGAAAAGCTGCGTGGAAAAGGCTCTGCCTGATTTCAAGGCGGCAGTGGACCTGACCACGAAGGACGGAAGTGCGCTGGTGCAGGTCGTCATCTATCCTGTAGGGGAACTGGTGCGTTCTGTAGAGTACAGTATGATTTCCAGATCTATTCCGAATATCCTGCTGATGCAGCTGAAGTATAAATATGCGGATAAGGCAAAATCCCTGCAGGGGTTGCCGGTTTCCTGCCTGGAGACAAATCATGAAGTGATGGCCGAACGGCTGCTTCAGGAGCTGTCAGAAGAACCGCAGGTCAGGCGTCATCATCTTCAACCGCAGGTGATCATACATCCCGGGCCGGAAACCCAGGTGGAATTATTGTTGGAATCCGATGAATATAAAATCTGGTTTGAAGGATACGGTGATATAGGCCGTAAGGATCATAACCTGTCCGGCCGTGCCCATATCGGTAAGTTTATTTCCCGCAGGGATGAGATCTTCGGTGAAGCAGGTGTGGATCTGAAACATGTGAAATGGGATTTCAATGCCGGTTATGCCTATCACTGGGGTAAGGCGACCTTGTCTTATATGCGCCGTATTCCCGCGGATGCCAATATATACCGTTTTGAGTATGATTTCACTCCTAAATGGCGTTTCCGCTATGAGCATTTCGGAAATACCAAGGAAAACGAGTATGCAGTCCGGTACCGGATCCACGAATTCCTGAGCGGTGAATATGTCTATTCTACCAATAAGTCGTATTTCCGAATTGTTGGAAATCTGTGAAATCTTTGGTTTATTGTTGAAAGTACCGGTGCAGACTGGTATAATTAATAAATAAAAAATTTTTAAGAAAGCAGGTAATTGTTATTATGATGGAAAAATTGCGTAATCCGAAAAATGTCAAAACCATATCGCTGATTGTTGCGGCTATTTTTGTTATCGGCTGTTTCACACTGGCGATGAGCGCCGGCGGGTTTGGCAGCGCCGTAGCTTCTGCCGCGTCCAGTGAATCGGCTATTGGCGTGGTCAATTATCAGGTTCTGGTCTCCCAGTCTCCCCGGCTGGAACAGATTCGGAGCGACATGCAGAAAGCAATTTCTGATACCCGTAAAGAATTTGACAGCAACAGCCAGAACATGAATGAGGAAGAAAAAGAACGGTATTACAAACAGCTTCAGGAACGTCTGGCCAATAAGGAAAAAGACCTGATGGATCCGCTGCTGAAGGATATCAACGATACCATTAAAAAGATTGCGGATAAAAAAGGCCTGAAGGTTGTTGTTGATAAAGCTACCGTAGTATATGGCGGGACGGATATTACGGATGAAGTAGCCAAAGCATTGCAGAATCCGAAAAAATGATCGCGCATGAGATGAGGCTCTGCAGGAGCCTCATTTTCCATTGCTGAAGGAGGAAACATGATGCGCTGGATTTTAATTGTTGTTACAGCTCTGGCGCTGATGCTTTCGGCCTGCGGCAAAATCGGAAGCGGAGAAAAGATTGCAGTTGTAAACTGGGATAAGGTGCTGCAGGAACATCCGCAGCATGGCCGTTTACAAAAGCTGAAGGATGAGTACAGCCTGCTTCTGGATAAGCGCAGAGAACAGGAAATTATCGGAAAGACCCGGATGAGCAATCTGGCGAAGCTGTACCAGCTGAAACAGAACAGCAGGCAGAGTTTCTTTTCTGCTGATTTCATGACCCGCATGATGGAAAAGCAAACGGCGGAACAGGAAAAGCTGAAGCAACTGAGCAATCAGATTGCAGATGAGATAGACAGGGAACTGGCTGAAGAAGAAAAGAAGCTGAATGAACATTACCGGCTGCGGTTATTTAACCTGCGCCTGAAGCTGGATACCGTCCGAATGATTCCGGAAGAACGTAAAAAGGTGGAAGCGGAACTGAAAGCTGTACAGGCGGAAAGAGACCGTGACCGGATGTTGCTGATGCGGCATAAGTTCGGGCTGGTCAATCAGCGGATGGAACCGCATGTAAAAGCCATGCAGCAGCGTCTGGACGCCTATGCCCGCCAGTTGCAGATCCAGATGAGAACGGAAATGAAAAAGGGTTCGGGCAAAGACGATGCTGTTCTGCAAAAAGTTCCGTCTGCGCTGAAAGAACTGCTGGGAACCGTGGATCAGGAACTGGATAAACAGCAGCAGGCTATCGAAACGCTGGAAACAGCGATAAAAAAGGATATGGAAAGCGTGGTCGCCAAACTTGCCAAAGAAAGAGGCTATTCCGTTGTTTTCCATAAATACCGTATGAATGTTTCCGCAGACGATATAACCGGAGACGTGATTGCCGGGTTAAAGAAACTGGAATACCGGACGAAAGCAGCGGAAGCGTTAAATAAGCGCGTTGCTGGTAGTTCGGCAGGAGAAAAAAGCAAATAAATATTTTATTATAAAAAATGATTACGGGAAGGATGACTGATAAACATGAAAAAGGTGTTGGTTTGTTTGATGGTTGTCTGCGCATTACTGGCCTTTGGCTGCAGCGGACGCAACGCGGCGTTTGGCGTGGTAGATATTAAAAAAGTGGAAGCCGAGGCGCCGGCAGTAAAGACCATTAAAGAAGATTTGCAGAAGAAGGCGAAAGAACTGCAGGAACAGATGCAGAAGGAGACTGCGGGCAAGAGCCGGGAAGAGGCGGAAAAGATCGTACAGGATAAATCTGCGCAGATGCAGGTAGCTTCTTCCGAGGCGCAGTCTAAATTAAAGGCCAGCCTGGAAACCGCGCTGGCGGAAATTTCCAAAGAGAAGAACCTCAGCGCTGTCCTGATTAAAGATGCCGTTCCGTCCGGCGGTGTGGACGTGACGGATGAAGTGATCAAAAAGATGAAATAATGCGGGTCTTCGTAAATCGAATGCTCGTATGTAATCATTTAGAAAACCTTATTTTGCATCACCCATAGCGGGAGGAGTTTCGTCCGTCCGCTTTTTCATTTCAAACGTATCATAACTGCCTGTTCTATATAATAATAAATGCAAGGGGTTGTCATGAGTATGGAAAAAACGCTGCAGGAACTGGCGGATTTCTTACACGGTACGTTGGAGAATGAAGATCCTGCGCTGCGTATCACCGGTGTAAACGGGCTGGTGGAAGCGGGGCCTACAGAGATTTCATTTGCCATACCGCCGTACGTGGAGTTCTGCCATAAAAGCCGGGCCGGTGCTATGATACTGGCTCCGGAAGACCGGAAACTGGATCGGCCTGTTATCAGGGTAAGCAATCCCAAGCAGGCTTTTGCCGAACTGCTGGAACTGTTCCGCCCCCGGGAAGAGGTAGCCCGTGTGATCAGCCCGCTGGCTTACGTGGCGGAAGATGCCCGCATTGGGAAAAACGTTGCAATACAGCCTTTTGCGGTAGTGGAAGCCGGTGCGGAAATCGGGGATAATACGGTGATTTATGCCCATGCGTACATAGGCCGTCATGTAAAAGTCGGCAGTGACTGTGTGGTCTATCCCAACGTTACCGTGCGGGAAAACTGTATCGTCGGCAACCGGAATATCCTGCAGTCCGGCTGTGTCATCGGCGGTGACGGGTTCGGTTTTGTCACCAATAACGGAAAGCATAATAAAGTGCAGCAGACCGGTAATGTGGTACTGGGCGACGATGTGGAAATCGGCTGCAATTCCTGTATCGACAGAGCGACGGTTGGCAGTACGATTGTAGGCAACGGGACCAAGCTGGATAATCTGGTACATCTGGGGCATAACGATGTGGTTGGAGAAAATAACCTGTTCGTAGCGATGGTGGGGATACCCGGAAGCGTAACGATCGGTAACAATAATACCTTTGGCGGTCAGTCTGCAACGGTGGGTCACATTACGATTGGTAATAATAATACAATAGCGGCCCGCTGCGGTGTTATCGGTAATGTGGGGGACAATCAGATTCTGGCAGGCTTTCCGCAGATGTCCCATGTGGAATGGCTGCGGCAGCAATCAAAGCTGCGCAAGATCGGCGAGCTGATGAAAACCGTAAAAGCGCTGCAAAAGGAAATTGGGGAACTGAAAAAAGAAAAATAATCCGGAGAACATATGCTTGTTTATTATGTAATGAAACTGATCAGCAAAGTTTTTTGTCTGCTTCCCTGGAGCGTGGGACGGGCTTTTGGCAATGTTCTGGGCAGGATAGCACTGATTTTTGTGCCGGAATGGCGGTTGCAGATGGCAGCAGCCAATGTACAGGAATGTCTCCACGTATCACAGGAAGAAGCCCGGAAAATTGCGGTTCAGAGCGTGGTCAAGTTTGGCCGCATGGTCATAGAGGTACTGCGTTTCCCCCTGCTTACCAGCGACACGATTCAAAATGTTGTAAAAACAGACGGCCTGGAATATCTGGAAGAAGCGTATGCCAAAGGAAAAGGCGCCCTGATGTGTACCGGCCATTTCGGAAACTGGGAACTGCTGGGGGCTGACGTTGCTTTGCACGGCTTTCCTATGCTGAGTATAGCCAGAAAACAGAATAATAGTGCCATGGATCGTTTTATTAACGAATACCGGGAGCTTGTCGGGCAGAAAGTAGCCTATAACACAGGTCGGGAAGGGGTGCTGGCCATGGGTCGGTACCTGAAAGAAAAACACTTGCTGGGCATCCTTTTTGACCAGGATACCAATGATACCGGCGTAAAGATTAATTTATTCGGCAAAGAAGTGATCACGCCGTCTGGCCCTGCCGTATTCAGCCGTACCTTTGGCTGCCCGATCCTGCCGATTTTTATGCATTATGATCCGGACGGCAGCTGCCGGGCTAAAATCTATCCTCCTATTTATTCGGAAAAAACAAAGGATAAAGACAGGGATCTCTATCAGACGACGGAAAAACTGATGACGATTCTGGAACAGGAGATTCGCAGTAATCCGCCTATGTGGTTCTGGGTACATGACCGTTGGAAAGATGGCGAGGCACGTTTTGCTTCAAAAAAATAGAATGCTGAGGAAATGTATATGGAAAAACAGGTAACATTGGCAACTGAGGTGATGTATTCCGGTATAGGGCTGCATTCCGGGAAAGACGTTACCATGACGTTGCAGCCCGGAAAGCCGGGAACCGGTATCGTATTTGTCCGCACTGACCTGTCGGGGCAGCCGGAAATCCATGCACGGGCGGAACTGGTGACTTCCACACTGAAAGCTACTACCCTGAGTGAAAACGGAGCCCAGGTCTTTACGGTGGAGCATTTGCTGGGAGCCCTCTTTGCCATGGGAGTCGATAACTGCCGGATCAGGATGGATGCGCCGGAACCGCCGGTAACAGACGGAAGCGGTCTTGTGTTTGCACAGCTGGTGCAAAAAGCGGGCCGTAAAGAACAGGAAGCAGAGAAAAAGATATATGTGGTGGATAAGTCTTTCTCTGTGTATGACGGAGATAAATTTTTAATCATGCTGCCCTATGACGGGACACGCGTTTCTTTTACTTCCGTCAATGCCCATCCGTTGCTGGGGACCCAGTATTATGATGTACTGCTGGACGAAGAAACTTTTTTAAAAGAAATAGCGCCGGCCCGTACCATCGGCTTCATGCATGAAGTGGAGCAGATGCGGAAGATGGGCCTGGGACTGGGGGGCAATCTGGAAAACGCGCTGGTGTATGACGATACCAAATGTCTTTCCGTACCCCGTTTCCCGGATGAACTGGTAAGGCATAAAATTTTGGATGTATTAGGGGATATGTCCCTTATCGGCCCATGGAAAGGGCATATCATCGCAGTTAAATCAGGACATTCCTACAATTCGCAGTTAGCAAAACAGATTATCGCGTACAGGGAGGGTAAATAATGGCTATTACACTGGATATTACTGAAATCAAAAAGATTCTGCCGCACCGTTTTCCCATGCTGCTGGTAGACCGGATCCTGGA
>JAEEGH010031310.1_pt1 | contig 10283 bp, 7 predicted proteins | sample 9134181 | NCBI WGS metagenome assembly JAEEGH01 (sample SAMN16246544, study PRJNA631951) | gut metagenome | biome: gut microbiome; feature: rumen; material: DP-attached | host: Bos | place: Iran: Karaj | collected 2018-10 | reverse complement strand
CATTTTTTACATTTTATACTTTTTTGTGCCTGACTTCTTTGTGCATATTTTTCGAAATCCGTTAAGTAATGCAATAAAACAAACAGGATAGCAATCCTGTTTTACTGACTTGATTTCTATTTTAGTAAACTTTCTTTTTACGACTTATCCGTCTCGAGCTGTCTTTAAGCCCTTGATACAGAAATCCGTTGACATGTGCTTTCGTTCTCTGATAAAATAAATCATCTATCTATTAACATGTTAAAGTGACTTAAAAGTCGAAAGGGGGTTACCATGGACAAAAACCAGATTCTAAACAGCCTTGCGGGAATATGCCTTGAAAACGGCACCATCGATCCGTCATTATATGCACGGTATGAAGTAAAAAGAGGCTTGCGCGACCTGAACGGAAAAGGCGTGGTCACGGGCCTCACCAGGATATCCGAGATAATCTCCTCCAAAACGGTAGAGGGCGTGTCAGTTCCCTGCGAAGGCATACTCAGGTACCGTGGCATCAACATAGAAGATCTTTGCGCGGGATTTCTTAACGACAAGAGATTCGGTTTTGAAGAGACCACCTATCTCCTCCTCTATGGCAAGCTTCCCAATGCATCGGAGCTTGAGGAGTTCACCTCCCTTCTTTCGCACATGCGTTCCCTCCCCACCAACTTTGTGAGGGACGTCATCATGAAGGCTCCCAGCAAGGACATGATGAACACTCTGGCGAGAAGCGTCCTGACCCTGGCCTGCTACGACAAGACCATCGACGACAATTCCCTTGAAAACGTGATGCGCCAGTGCCTCCAGCTGATCAGCGTGTTTCCCATGCTGGCTGTTTACGGCTATCAGGCATACAACCACTACGAAAAAGGAAAGAGCCTTTACATACACCGCCCGGATCCCAAGGCATCCACGTCGGAAAACATATTAAGGCTTCTCCGTCCCGACAAAAAGTACACGGAACTTGAAGCACGGATACTGGACATCGCCCTCGTGCTCCACGCAGAGCATGGTGGCGGTAACAACTCCACCTTCACGACCCACGTGGTCACCTCTTCCGGTTCCGACACCTATGCCGTAATGGCGGCTGCCCTCGGTTCCTTAAAAGGACCCAAGCACGGCGGAGCCAACATCAAGGTCGTGCAGATGTTTGCGGACATGAAAAAAAACGTCTCCGACTTAAAAGACGAAGACGAAGTAAAAGCATATCTCCTTAAGCTTCTCCACAAAGAAGCATTTGACCGAAAAGGTCTGATCTACGGAATGGGCCACGCGATCTATTCGCTGTCGGACCCCAGAGCGAAGATCTTCAGAAGCTACGTTCAGCAGCTGGCCCACGAAAAGAACCGTGACGAGGACTACGCGCTCTATTCCATGGTGGAGACCCTGGCTCCGAAGGTCATCGCGGAAGAACGCCGTATCTACAAGGGCGTAAGTGCCAACGTGGATTTCTACAGCGGTTTTGTCTATTCCATGCTGGATCTTCCCCAGGAGCTTTTCACGCCGCTTTTCGCAATGGCCCGCATTTCGGGCTGGAGCGCTCATCGCCTGGAAGAGCTCATAAATCAGGACAAGATCATCCGCCCGTCCTACCAGCCCATAATGGCCCCCGAGGACTACATTCCTTTGTAAGAGCGCTGAAACCGGCTTCTGCCTGCCGCTATTTTTTCCTTTTCCCGATCAAAACCACGGCACACGCCGCTGCCACAAAGATCCCGGCTATTGTAAAAATGATCGGGACAGGATCTTTCCCTTGAACATCATCATCGCTGCGTTCCTCTTGTTTGGGAACGGGTGTATGGGAAGCAGTCTGAGTCACTGCTTCCTCTTTTTGTTCGGCTTTCGCAGTTTCCTCTTCCTTCCTTGCACCGATTTCACCTGCTTCAAGCCGCGTTCTGAATTCTTCTTTTATATCATTATCCGTTACGGCCCACAGGATCTCAGAGGGCTTCTCCGACCTGCCGGCAGCATTCACGCCGTAGACCACATAGGCATAGTTCATCCCTTCTTCACGCTTTATGGGCGGGTCAGCAAACATCCCCTCCGCAGCATAGCCCAGAAGTTCAAATCCCGTGATAAAGCCTTCCCTGTTCATGGAAGCCCGCTCTATCTCGTAAAAATCCGCTCCCTTCACGGTCTTCCACTCCATGTGGAAGTACTTTTCATCATACTTCTTTGTGTTGAACTTTACATCTCCCACATTGGCAGGCACAGCTTCTGCCTCAGCGGGAGCTTTATAGTACTCCGACACTCCGGGAAGCTCCAGTTCCGCTATTCCCCGGGCCACAAACTCCGAAAGCCTTGTGGCGCCGAATTTCTGAAAATGAGTGGAATCTCCCGCCCCGTCGATGTAGTTTTCGTATATGCCTGCCCTGAAGCAGTTGAAAACCACATCCTTCAGGAAACCTGAGCCGTACTCATCGTAAACTGATTTAAAGTAGGCCTTGGACTTGGCATTTAAGTCGATCAGCGGACAGTTCATTTCCGCAGCCGCTTCCTTCATGGCGTTCACGTAATCCGGGTAACTCTGCAGCACCTCTCCCTCTTTCGAAAAGATGTTCTGGTTTCCGAGAGTCACCAGCACTGTGGTACCGCCTCTCTGACGCACACCTTCCACGTAACGTTCTTTAAGATACATCTTGTAGTCTTCTACGCTGCAGGCGCGCCCCGCAACTCCGCCTCCGTCGTTGTGTCCGAAGGTCACCAGCACGCAGTCTCCCGGGCGGACATTTACAAGTACATCGTTAAGCCGTCCCTGGTTTATGAAATTCATCGTACTTCTTCCGCCGATCGCACGGTTTACGATGTTCACATCCTTTGTAAAGAACTGAGGCAGCATCTGCCCCCAGCCTGTCATGGGGTAGTAGGACGAATTGTAGGTCTGTACAAGAGAATCCCCGATCACGTAGATGGTGGGTTTCTTCCCGGGCTCTTTTGCCTCTTCCGCACGGATTTCCACCTTTTCAAGGATCGCGTCCCCCGCTACGATCACCGTCAGCACATCGTCGATGGCAGCAACCGTAAATTCCCTTGAATCTGTGACTCCGGGCGTTGTGACTTCGTACAGAAGTCCGCTCCTGTCATCCACGTTTTTTGCCTTGTAAGCCGGCTGCACGTTTGGCACGCACTGGTCGTACATCACGTCTTCGTAGTAGATCCTTACGGGATTCAGTGTCTTTCCTTCCGCCTCGATTCCCGTAAAAGTCACCTTTATCCTGTAATTTGTTCCGGGCACCACAGGGATGTCCGTGGTAATGTTTTTCTCAATAACCTTTCCGTACTCGTAAACCTTTTCCGTGGTGACGGGCTCTTCTTCGGAAGTCTCCGAGGCATAGGCATTCCCGACCCCCGCCGGACTGATACCCAGCGTAAGCACAAGCGCTACCGCCGCAGAAAATCTTGCAATTCTCATCTTCATTCTCTTTCTCTTGTCAGATCCTTTTTGTCTTTTTACCCTTTGCGGCTCTTCTGATCTGCTCCGTTTTTAATGCGGTGTTATAGAAATCCTTTGCGGAGCATCCCGCTCTTCCGCCTCCCGCACAGGCACATGCACAGGCGCAGGCACAAGCGCATCCGCCTCCGCCTCCGTGGTAGGTGCTCGTAGTTTTCCTGGGCACATGCACAACATAGGGAACCACATGAACTCTCACGTAAGTGTTCGGTGAAGCATCATACCTGAAAACACCGTCTCTCTGGTACTTTCCGGGATCCTTGATCTCGGTCTCCTCCACTTTTTCTTCACTCTCGATGAAGCTTCTGCCGCAGTACTCACACTTTTCGGCATTTTCAGGTCTCGCTGCTCCGCAGCCCTGACAGGTGGGATAGTACTTGACCAGCGTCCTCTCTATGCGTCTCTTGGTAACAGTCTCTGTCTCGCCAAAGCCGCTTCCGCTGCCGTATTTAGCCATTTTTGCAACTACACTGAGAACGATACCGATGACAACCGCAAAGAAAAGTAAAAATCCCACCGCGCCATCATCATCGTCATCTCCGGAATAGCTGCTCCAGCCCTGGGATGTCTTTGTCAGGATGAAATTGTAGGCATCGTTGTCGTAGGTAACACTGACTTCCGGAAACTTTTCTCCCGCTGCCAGGGATCCGCTCCACACAAGATACCCCTCCTCTTCAACCGCAACACCTTTTCTGGCAACAACTTTGTCGCTGTTCCATCTCACTTTGACCTGCTTCACTTCGATGTCGTCAAACCAGCCGGGGATAAAATGGTACACAGTCTGCCCTTCCTGCAGCTCATTCATCTGGTACATATAGTCCTGATGCACAACGAACTCGAAAGTAACGATCTCATTCTTAAGGTAGGGCCTGTCAAAGTCTATGCGTGCATAACTCCCGCCGCTCTCCGTGTGCTCTATTCTTTTGATGTTTTCCGTAACAGCCCTGCAGTCTATGCAATGGCGGTTCGGTATTCCGATCTTCACCCATGTGAGGGGCCCTTCACTGCTGTCGTCAAGCACCTTCCACTCAACGTGATATGTTATGTTCAGCGTGGCGTCATCGTTTACATCCACGGTTATCTCGTAGTCCCGGATCTCGTCAAGAGGCTTGGAGGCATATGCCTTCCCCGCAGGGATCGCGGAAAGCATCATGATCAAACAAAATATACCTATGATTATTCTTTTCATCTGCTCTCCCTCCCTACTTTTCTTTTCTCAAAGGGCATTTACCCGACATGAGAGCCGAGAAATCCCTGTGTTTTCTGCATTCTTCGCTGTTCCAGATGCTATCCCAGTCTTCTTTCAGGAAATTCCCCAGAGGCTCATCCGAGAGCCAGCTCTGGCAGGGAACAACGTTTCCGCCGGGAGTGATGGCCATGTTGCTGAGGCACGCTCCGCAGCTGGGAGTGTTAAGGGCATGGGCCTTAAAGAAATCCTCATCTGCCCATCCGGGAGAAGTGAAGTTTATCTCCATGCCGTTGGCAAAGGCATAATCTGCAGCCTCTGCAAGAACTTGTTTTATCTCTTCCTCTGTGAGCCTCAGATTTCCCGACTCCTCGGAAAGAGCATTTCCCGTGGTGATGAGTCCGGAGCAGGTGACATAGGTCACACCCTTTGAATGCAGGAACTCCAGTGTCTTCACATAGTCTTTGTTAAGTGTGCAAAGAGGTGTGTTTACACTTAAACTGATCCCTGCAGCAAGGGCATTTTCTATGCCCGCAACCGTTTTTTCGAAGCCATCGGTACCCACAAGCCTGTTGTGGATCTCTTTGTCCACCGAATAGAAAGTGATCTGTACGCTGTCGATCTCGCTTTCCACAAGCTTTCTGCAATAATCCGCCGTAAGCCTGATACCGTTGGTGTTGAGGCGTGAAACGAACCATTTTGCGTGAGCTATGAGCTCAAAAAGGTCGTCCCTCATGGTGGGCTCGCCCCCGGTAAATGTCACCTGAGGCACTCCGATCTCTCGGAGCTTGTCAAGGATCTTCTTCCATTCTTCCGTAGAAAGCTCGCTTTCCGCCGCATCCTTCTGACCCGCAGCATAACAATGGACGCAGCACTGATTGCAGTTCCAGTGTCCCTGCTTCTCCATGGCGCTCACCATGATGTCCATCCTGTGGGGCGCCTTCATGTGCTCCGCGTACTCCCCCAGGGTCATGTATCCGATGTTTGCCGTCACCGTCTCACCGTAGGCCACCTGCTTGAAAGTCTCCATCATAAAGTCAATGTCATTTCTGAATCTTTTCTTTGAAGTAAGCGGAAAGACTTTTTTCATGTTCCTGCAGGTCGCATCCAGAATGCTCTCCACATTCTCATCCGTAACCTCACGACCGTGGTACTTGTTCACTTCTTTGATGAACTCCGCCAGAAGGATCGCCCAGGAATAGTTCATCGGGATAATGTCCTGTCCGTTGATTATCGCCACGCTAGGTGCGGGCTTTCCCCCTTCGTACTTCGGCGGCACGAGATGGATCCTCACAGCCCCGGGCCCTTTGGGGTTCAGCGTAGTATGGAAAACCTCATTAAAGTTCTCCCTCATGTACTTTTCAAGCTTCATTCGTTCTCCTCCCGATACAGATTTGATGTACTGACACATCGTTTCTTAAATCAGATAATGTTTCTCTTATAATAAAAGGCATATTGTTGCATAATGCCTGCATTTTCCCCGTATTTGGAAAAAGGATCCTCTCCGTTGTAATCCTCTTCCATGATCTTTTTGACCCAGGTGTCCACAGGCACCCTGTCGATCCTGTGATAGGCAAAGAGCATGATGCAGTTTGCCACCTTGTCTCCGACTCCTTTTATCTCTTTTAAGGCCTCCGACAGCTCATCATTATCAAGACTTTTAAGAGTTTCAAGATCAGTCTTTTTGTGAAGCACCCTTTCCGCCGCATCCCGGATGTATTCCAGCCTGTAACCCAGGCCGCAGGAGGCAAGGGTTGCAGAATCCGCGTTAAACAGCGCCTCGGGAGTGGGAAAAGCGAAGAAACCGTCCTTCTTTTCCCCAAAGTTTTCGCACAGCCTTTCTATGCTTGTTTTGATGGCGGGAATGGACTTTCTCTGCGAAATGATGAACGAGATCAGCATCTCCCAGGGGGACTGGTTCAGGATGCGTATGCCAGCACCCGCCTCACAGGCCGCTGCCATGAAGTCGTCGTGAAACTCGGAAGCACTGGCGCGGACCGCAGCATAATCCTTTTCAAGGTCAAAGTAGCTGCTCCAGAAGGGATCCGCCTGGATGTCCTTTAGGAAGGGCGCGGCAGGATCGAGGATGAGCCTTCTGTCTTCGGCGATAAATTCATACGAGCCGTCGGGCAGTTCGTTGGCGCGGAAAACCTGACCGCTCTCTGCTATTTTTTTAAGGTTGAAGTCTTACATGTTAATCATTCCTGTTGGGGTACACATCGGGCCCGTTGTCATACAATTCGCACTCCGCTTCGCTACGTGCTCATTGAGCGGGGTGGCACAAAGCATATTTTAGAAAGCAATGTACGTGTTACTGAACCACGTGTTTCTTAGTGTTTCTACGTGTTGCTGTTCGCAACAACACTGATTACATCAGTGTTGTTACTACTTTCGTAGATACACAACCCGCAGCATCTTTATGAAAGCAAGCTTTCTAAAGATGCTGCAGGTTGCATATCTACGAACAGCAACACTTTTATATACGTATTGTATTCAAAAAGCATGTAAAACACAAGATACGGGTTCCATCTACATTGCTTTCTAAAATTTTTTGTGCAACTTTAACAAAAATCCAAAGAAAAAATTAAATTTTATTGACAAATTCTACAGTTTTTGTTAAGATAAGCGAGGTTGATACGGAGAAGGTATTTTCCAGAGAGAGAAGCGCGTCTATTAGGGACGTGGGAGGGAACTTTTATAAGAAAAGGACATCGCAAAAGCGCCGGCTTGTTACCGTGGCTGCGGGGTGTGCCTTTTTTTAATGCCTGCCCGCGTAAAGACTCTGCGTCTCTCTTTTTTAATACTTTTGAAACAATTAAGTATTCGACAAAACAAAGGACTCGTGATATAATTTTTCGCAATCAAAAGATGTGAACCATAACCTCTGTCGGTTTGGGAGCAAAAGGAGGAAACCAATGACAACAGCTTCTCTCATTTTGGGAACAGTTTCCATATGCATCGGTATTCTGGGCGGATCGCTTTCGCCTGTGGGCTTTGTCTGCGGGATCGTGGGCATCGTACTGGGCGCCATCTCCATCAAGCGGGATCACTTACTGATGGACACCGCCAAGGCAGGCTTTGTGACCAGCATTATCGGAACTGTGATCTCTCTTGCTGCGATCATCATAGTTTACACTTTACCTTTTATCGATCTTTCAGCTCTCTATGATTTCATGGCGGGAAGCTTTTTAAGAAAATAAAACAGACCGAATCCGGTTAAAAACCGAGCAGCCGATAACTACGTACCGGCTGCTCTTTTCATAACTCTCCCTGTATGTCTATTTACTTTTCGTCTTTGGTATTGATGGTAACGTTTGTTGCCTTTTCAAGTCCCTTAACGTTGATGTTCTTGTTAACCTTTGCATCATAGGTCTCGGCCTTCATGATCTCGGTAATGTCAAAGCCCGTAGTCTCCTTGATGGTCTCGATGGTCTTTGCGAGAACGGAAGGAACGTAACCGCCCATTGTTCCGACTCCGGTGCCTTCGCCGCCGTTTCCGTCGATGATGGTAACCTTGTCGATGGCTGCAAGAGGTTCTGCAACGGCCTTAGCCATTTCGGGAAGCTTGTTAACGATCATCTCTGTCATAGCAGCCTGACCGTACTTCTTCATAGCTTCTGCCTTCTTGTCGATGGCTTCTGCTTCTGCGATACCCTTTGCTGCGATAGCTGCGGCTTCTGCTTCACCCACAGCCTTGATACCTTCTGCTTCTCTCATTCTTGCAAACATCTCGGCTTCAGCCATAGCCTTGCGTGCGTCTGCTTCCTTTTCCCTTTCGAACTTCTCGGCTTCCGCCTTCTTCATTCTTTCGAAAAGCTCAGCTTCAGCTCTCTGCTGTCTTGCGAACTTCTCAGCTTCGGCCTTCTTCTTGATCTCGGCTTCCAGCTGCTGTTCCGTAACAGCAACTTCTTTCTGCTTGAGTTCGATCTCTCTTTCCTGACGGGCGATGTTTGCATTTGCTGTGGTAATCTCGATGGTCTTACGCTGCTCTTCCTTCTGGATCTCGTAAGCCGCATCCGCTTCAGCCTGCTTGATGTCCGCTGCCTTCTTGAGTTCAGCCTGCTTGATAGCAAGTTCGTTCTGTCTCTCGGCGATAGCTGTATCGGATGCTACCTTAGCGTCGTTTGCAAGCTTTCTTGCTTCCGCTTCCGCAATGGCAACTTCCTTGTCTGCGTTTGCCTTTGCGATGGAAGCATCCTTCTTGATCTTGGACATGTTGTCCTGACCGAGAGCAACGATCAAACCGTTCTCATCTTCGATCTTCTGGATGTTACAGGATATGATCTCGATACCGAGAGCGTTCATGTCAAGCTGTGCCTTGGTCTGAACCTCGTCACCGAACTTCTTTCTGTCGGTGCAGAGTTCTCTGAGATCAACCGTACCGATGATCTCACGCATGTTACCCTGTAAGGAATCGGTGAGTGCCTGACAGATCCTTTCCTCATTCATATTAAGGAAGTTCTTCATGGCAAGTCTTATGCCATCACGGTCTGTCATGATCCTCACCTTTGCAACCGCATCGATGTCGACTCCGATAAAGTCCTGTGTGGGAATGTAACCGCTGGTCTTAATGTCTACCGTGATCTGTTTTACAAGAAGTGCGTCCTTTCTCTCAAGGAAAGGGATCTTGATGCCCGCACGTCCGATGAGCACCTTGGGCTCCTTTTTAAGTCCCGAAATGATGTACGCGATATCCGGGGGGGCTTTAACGTAACCCGCAACCAGGATAAGAACGATCAATGCTGCAATGATGATCAAAGCTGTAATTGCTTCAGTTGGCATAACATATCCTCCTCTTTTTCTTTAAACCGGATCGCATCAACGTCATCCTTTTAAGCCGGTCACATTGATCCGACCGCCCCACGTTTCGCGATCCGCCCGCTTTGTTGACTTTACTTTATCATATAAAAGCGGTAAAGAAAAGCACTAAATCGGCAAATTAAAACCATTTATCTCTCTTTTTCCGAGATTCTGTGAACTGAGATCCGGTGAGCCGCAACTTACTCTTAAGAAAAATATAAGAAACTTTTGCCGCATTTTTGCTATAATAGACTGTATTGAACGTTAAAAAATCAACGGAGGTTAAAAATGGTAATTCACGGACTTTCAAAGCTTACTCTTTTGGATTATCCGGAGCATCTTGCCTGTACCGTCTTCACCGGCGCCTGCAATTTCCGCTGCCCTTATTGCCACAACGCCTCTCTTGTGCTTGAACCGCATAAATGCCCGCAGATCCCGGAAGAGGAGTTTTTCGACTTCCTGGACAGCAGAAAAGGAAAGCTTGAAGGCGTCTGCATCACGGGCGGCGAACCCACGCTCCAGAAAGATCTCGGTGATTTCATCGAAAAGATCCGCCAAAAGGATTTTCTTGTGAAGCTGGATTCCAACGGCTACAGACCCGACATTCTGTGGGATCTGATCCGCGCAGACCTTGTGAACATGATCGCCATGGACGTAAAGAATTCAAAAGAAAAGTACGCCATGACCATCGGTCTTCCGCCGGAAGCTTTCAATGTCGACGAGATCGATCGAAGCATAATGATGCTGAAAACGACCGGAGTAAAGCATGAATTCCGCACGACCGTAGTGCGCGAGCTTCATGACATCTCCGATATAGAAAAGATCGCCAAGTGGATCGAGGGAGACTCTCCCTACTTCCTTCAGGCA
>JAEEGH010031306.1_pt1 | contig 10285 bp, 11 predicted proteins | sample 9134181 | NCBI WGS metagenome assembly JAEEGH01 (sample SAMN16246544, study PRJNA631951) | gut metagenome | biome: gut microbiome; feature: rumen; material: DP-attached | host: Bos | place: Iran: Karaj | collected 2018-10 | reverse complement strand
TTGCAGACCGCAACCTAAACCACTCGGACACCGGACTTTGAAACTCATGTGATCGTCCTCATGCCTTGCTCATGGAGCCTTTCGCTGACAAGCTGCAGATCTCCGGTCCCCTCCTCAATCGCCTCTGCGAAGATCACGTCCTCGGGAATCGCCGGAGAGAGCGCAAAGCCAGCCGACAGCAGAAGCGCGTCGGTCTCCTTGCGGTCAAGCCGCAGGGCCAGCGCAAACTGTATGGCCGTGCGCTTGGCTACGGGGCGGAACGGATGGGAGATGATCGAACTGTACGTGCGTCGGTCGATCCGCGCGGCCGTATAGACCGCGGGCGCGCCGCCACGGGTACGCACATGTCGAACCAGCAGATCGGCGAAGGTGCCGCTGCGGGAGAACTGCCTTGTCTTTTTTCGGGAACTTGTTAAGCTGCTGTACATCGTTGGACCTCTTGGATTGGATTGCGGAACGGGGGACGGGCATTCCGGACAATCCGAGGTCCGGAACGTCATGCGGGATTATTGACCCGCCAATTGCGATTACAGAGCTGTTGTTTCATGGCGGCGCATAGTATACCAAACCATTTCGCTCCCGTGGTCTCTCGCCAAGAGACATTTTCAGGAAGGTATTTGGCCGTGCCAGCGGGTAACAACTGCACGCTAGTCCGACAGGGCACGCTCCCCGCGCGCCGCCGCCCCCCATCATGCTTCAAGGCAGAACATTGAAAGAGGATTCTGCTTCGCCTCTTCCGAATGGCGGGCGATGAACGCACGGTTGTTCGCGACCATCTCGTCGAACGTGACAGGGGCGAAGTTGTTGACGTCCACGCCGGCGTTGAGCATACGGGAGCGGCGGGCGATCAAAGGCCAGTAGTCGTCCCGGACGTTGTTGTGGATGTGTCCGTACACCATATACCCCCGACGCGCCTGCGGATAGCTGAGCATCGGGTAGTGGCAGAGCGTCATGACGCGCCCGTCGACAACGATCTCCTTGACCGTCTGGACGCTCTCGAAATAGTCTCCGACTTGGACGCGCCGCATCCACGTATGGTCATGGTTGCCAACGACAAGATGCTTGCGTCCGTGCAGGGCCTTGAGGATCGGTTCGACAGTCGCGGCGCGGAAGAAGAGGTCGCCGACGATGTACACCTCGTCGCGTTCGCCGACCTTCGCGTTCCAGCGCGCGAGCAACTCCGCATCCATCTCTTCCGCCGTGGCGAAGGGGCGCTGGCACAGCCGGATGATGTTGAAGTGCCCAAAATGCTGGTCTGATGTGAAGTATGTCATTGCAGTTCTCCGTTGTAACCTGTGGCCACCGATATCCATTCTCTCATGTGAACCAAGACTTGATACATCAGACCGAACGGGCGAAAGCACGCGGAAGTATCACGGGCACTGGTTTCCACGATACAAAAGGCAACACATGGCGACGGTGTCTGCCAAAACGAGAGAAATGCATCACATCTGCTACATGGAAATCTCCGGGGAACTCCTGCCAACCACGATGAAGAGAATCCGACTCTGGGATGATCCCGATCCAATCAAGGCCAAGAATCCTGTTACGCACACTCTGGGCGTCTGACATCCAGATCGGCAACCCAGCCTTCTTGATGGCGAGAAACATCTTGACGGTCTCCACGATGCGCCCGATATGGTGTCCGCGAAGCCCGACCTTGACAGTTCGAGACATCTTCTCTTTCTTCTCGCCATCAGTGTACCAATCGTAATGACTAGGACGATGTACATAGAGGTCGATATGCGTAGTGTTGCCGCCGCGCTTGATTTCCCACGGATGATCGCCACCATGCTTGTCGCAGGGCACCTTTCCGTCGAGCCATGCCAAGAATTCATCCGGCGAGTCCGGGGCGATGTCAAGCAAGGCCCCGTATCGCCCGTCAGAATACCTGTCGTACATTTCTCGTCCTGATAGAGACTTGTCCAGATGGTCATCCTTCTCTTCTGCTGCGATGTAGGCAATACGACAGTATTCAAAGAACTTGTTCGCGGTCATGTTTTCCACGTATGCGTTTTCTTCTCGCCAGAAGTAACCAGTATCAAAGATGTCCGAGAACATTTTGGACTTAGCCTTGCCAAGAGCCTTCCCGATCGAATAGCTGGGCACATACCGCTCCACAATGCTACGCGGCACAATGCCTTTACGTTCATCGTTCGGATATTCTTGGGCAACACGCCTGTTTGCCCTAACCGGATCCTTCTCGACCACATTGAGCCAGGCAATCACGTCATCAGCAGATTCAAGCGCAGCCCTGCGATTGAACCAGATGTGCGACATGTCAAAGTCAAAAGTGTTCTCGCCCATGTCCACAGTCGCGCAAAGTCTGTTCGCGAATCCGAATCCCGTCGTCTTTTTGTACCGGCAGGCGTAGCATCGTCCCCAACGCCCCTTTGCCGATCGCACTGGATAAGGAATATCCCACTTGGGATCTGGTCCTGAGAACCCATTCCAGAATGAATCAAGCCGCTTCGCAAGGGCGAAGAACTTCTCCTTCTGTACATCTATCTCCTCTTGGTATGTCATCTTGTTCTATTCCTTTCGTCGTCGTGTCGACGCACTGCGCGGCCGAACGCCGGCCACAGGATACAATGCGCCAACGGTCGCATTTTCGGAATAGGCGATGCCTCGCCGGATGCCGACGACGCTTAGGCTGCGTTTTTCGCGCTCAAGCCCGCGGAGGAAGCCTCCTCCATCACGTTCCAAATCGGCGGCCGCGGTTCCCGAGATCGACACCCCCTCCCGGACCGTCCGCCCACCTTTCAGGCTTTTCGATCCGTTCTCAGCAGGACTCCTTCGGTTCCAACCCAACGGCCCATCAACGGCTCCCGTTCGTACCCCCGTTGCCACGGAGTTCAATCCCGGGGAGCGCCATTATCATACCATAAACCGCCCACTGCCGTCTATCCGAAATTCTCCTCTCCGGGATTGCCGCGTAAAGACGCCGCCTCGCGCGGCCCCCGTTCGTCTGCAACGGGTGCGACAAGGAGCGCGAATGCCCGATGAGTAAGCCATCGAAGGGTCTGTCCCCTCAATAAGGGACTGTCCCCTCAGGCTTCCCCTTTCCCGACACATATTGCAATATGTGACGTAGCGCGTAAGGATGGATTCGTGGGATTGGGCGGGTGGGAACGCCATGTTGTCAGCGGGCATGGCGGCGGCGGAGATTCCTCACGTGCGCCTTGCGAACTGTTGCCGGAAATGCACGGAACGCGCGGGACGCCCGAGGGTTCCTTATTTATCCGCTTCTTTATGCCTTTCCCTTGTTCTGAACACCACTGCGTATGCGAACATCAGCACAAAGCATATTGCAGGAACGAAGAACGAGGCGCGCAGCGCGCCGGACGACGTACGCAGATTGGCGTCCCACGTGAAGTCCATCATCGAAACGAGGCTGAAGAACGCGCTTTCCCTTGCGCTGATGATGCTCGCCATCCACGGGGTAACGACCGCACCGCCAAGAATCGCCATGATCATGCCGGGGCCGCCGAGCTTGAAGCATTTGGGGTCCAGCCCGCCGAGCGCCATGCCGTAGATCGTCGGAAACAGTATCGCCATGAAGAGGCTTATGCCCATAAGGGCGATTATGTTCGCCGAGAACGGAACGCCGCACATCGTGAAGAGAACCGTTGACGGCAGGTAGATCGTGCCCATGCAGCAGATGGTTCCCATCACGCAATACACGGCCATGATCTTCCACGGAGCGATCCACTTCATCGCCCATGTGCCCGCCCAGCAGTTCGCGATGTGTATCGCGATGGCGAGGATGTAGTAGTTCGCCGAGACGTCCGGCGCGACGCCGAGCTCCTTCTGCCCGTACACGTTCATCCACGTCCACACCGCGATCTGCATGCCGACGTACGCGAAAAGCGCGACAAGCCCGAACACGTAGCGAGGCGTCCGCACGAGCGTCCTGAACGACGCTCGGTACGTCGGCATCGCCGCAATGCAGGCGAGCGGGCCGATCATCCCGCAGAGCATCCAGGCGAGCTTGTCCATGCCGGGGAAAAGGACGCCCGTAATCGCGAACGGCAGGGCCGTCGCGAGCATCGCGCCGCAGACGTGCATGCAGCGCGTCACGAACGGCGCGCGCGGGCCGGCGGACGCCTCCATGCGCGTAGCTATGGGATGGCGCACGAAGTATATCCAGATCGCGACCATCACAAGGCAGAGCGCGACGTACGGCACGCATATCCACGTCAGCTCGGAGTGGACGATCGGACGCAGTTGCCCGGCGGGCATCGCGAGGCGCTCTTCGACCGTTGCCGGGTTCAAGTGAGCGAGGATCGCCTTCTGCGCGATGAAGATGCCGACGATGGAACCGACCGGGTTCATGGCCTGCGCGAAGTTGAGACGACGTATCGCGCTCTTCGGATCGCCCAGCGCGAGCATGCACGAGTTGGACGAAGCCTCGAGTATCGCACAGCCTCCCGCAACGACGAATATGCCGATGAAGTAGAAGTCGAAACTCTGCCGGATGCACGCCGGTATGTAGAGGACCGCTCCGCACACGTACACCGCAAGGCCGATGAGGATGCCGGTGCGGAACGAGAACTCCTCGACGAGTATCGACGTAAAGAGCGCCAGCACTGCGTATGCGCCGTAGAACGCGACTTGCACGAGCACGGCGCGATCCTGGTCCATGGTGAAGATGCGCTGGAACGCCGGCACGAGGTTGTCGGACATGTTGTTGACGAGTCCCCACAGCGCAAAGCAGAGGACAAGAAGGAATATGGTCAGCTTTGAGTTTTTCATTTACGCACAACCGCTCTGCGTTCTCCTTTGCGGTGCGTGCGTATTATACCATAACGTTGACCTACTTGGCAGACGGCATGGAGAAACAGGGTGCCGCGCGCGATTCATATAAAAAAGACAAAATCGCAAGTTCTCCGTAGGATATGTGCCAACGCCAAACATGTTTGACGAGAACATGTCCTTGAAACTGACCCTTCCGGAGTTTCTTGACGACACGGAGAAATATCTTCGTAAGGGAACCTCATTTGATTCTGTTGCAAGTTGGGAAATGATAAAGGCACGATTGTTTGGCCGCAATAAGGGCACAGTCTTTATACCATGTCCGTAGATGAATTGGAAGTCCGGACGGGATTCGAACCCGTGTATGCGGTGTTGCAGACCGCAACCTAAACCACTCGGACACCGGACTTTGAAACTCATGTGATCGTCCTCATGCCTTGCTCGTGGAGCCTTTCGCTGACAAGCTGCAGATCTCCGGTCCTCTCCTCAATCGCCTCGGCGAAGATCACGTCCTCGGGAATAGCTGGAGAGAGCGCAAAGCCCGCAGACAGCAGAAGCGCGTCGGCCTCCTTATTTAGCGACTAGCTCTTTGTCGAGTAGAAATGGGATAACTCCGACATACATCACACCGCTTTCGTCCTTCCACGGATCTTGGTAATCTCCCGTGACGACAATCTTCCTAAACGAATCACCCGTCTTTCGAAGCGGCAATATCTCCTGGTTACGCTTGCCTTCCGTTGCCCATCAGCCGGACGAGCCGGCTGACCGATTCTTCGCGTTTGACAACCATATATGCCCTACAATTCTTAGGTGGATATCCACCTAACTTTTGTTCGCGCCGATGTTATACCACAAATCTGCGCAGGAACCCGGACGAATTCCAAGCGTACGGATGAAGGAGGATGTTCTGTGGTTCGGGCGGCAAGAAACGCTCAAGGCATTTGGCCCTATCGGCGGGCACCAACTACATCAATCGGCTGTTTTTGAAACAATTCGCTGAGAACTTCACATCAAACCGGGAGTGTATTTCTCGCATATGTGCACGTTATCGACATCAACACCATAGATCGGGCAACGCCATGTGCCTACATTCATCCGTTTGCGACAGTTCCCGCAATGGGCCCCGTTGCGCGAAGCAATTCGGATCCCGTCCTTGACAGGCTGCGTATTCTGCCAAGCACGAGCCACCATTATTGCCAGATCCGGCGGCAATTGCCACATGCCGACATTGCCACGGCATGGGATTGGTCTCCGTAGGCGCACCACGTTAGACAAGTCCCACCAATATGGATATCCCTCATCCCATTGGATAGTTTGGTGGCTAGGATCGCACTCGTCAGTCGCGAAAAGCTCGCTTTGGTAAAGACGCGCTTGCCCCGTCCGTGCCTTGTAATCACACACACCTACAATCTTCCCAGGCCAGTCTTTCACATCGCGCCATGCGGGAATCTTCTCGAAATCTTCGGGCGGCAGATGAACCGACGCCCAAGCGACGAACTGACCATACTCTTCCTTGCAGAACGACTTGGAACACGAAATCGCCGCCCTTCCCTCACTTGGCAACGGCCACACACTGCGATTCTCCGTCCGCTTGATTCCCACCAGAATCAAGATCGCATAAGGTCCGGTGCAAGTAAAAGCGGAAGTGATCATCTCGACAAATCGTAACTGCTCTCAAGAAGAATACACGAATCTATCCAATCTTGATTTTCAATGACGGATCAGTTTCGCATGCTTCCACAATCGCATTGTACGACTCGATCAGACGGACTGCCATATCCTTTCGACCTTTATGATTGAACAAGCCATGTTCATTGAGATTCATAGATAGGAACTGCTCAATATCCCATACCTCAAGCCTATTCACAATACCAGCAGATTCAGCCAAACCCTCTGCGAGAGCAATCCGCTTGCTCGTTGTTATGATAATCGGATGCCAGCCACCGCTGATATTCCTTTCGCACTTCCTGATAACGGCCTCTCCAGGGGCACTGGTGACATGTATCACTGCATCCCCATACGAAAAATCTCCCTCCCTGTCGGATACCGCGTCTGCAACAGAGGCTCCATGCATTGGAAGCATTTTACCTTCTGGCACAATCAATGACAATTTAGCGCCAACAAGGTGTTGCATGACCGTACCAACAATCTGCATCCCCGTATTCTTCGACTGCCGTTTTTCTGCCCGAGCAATTAACTCATGTACGATGTACCTAATGGATTTCGACTGATCAAACTTAAGTTCTAGTGGCTTGCCGGCAAAGAATTCACGAACTCGATCAATCCACCATGCCTCTATGGTCTTTAATTCTTCGTTGTCTGGACCCTCCATGTTTAGAAAATTAAGATATCGTTCCGCTAGTCCCATGTTGCCTCTACTTGTACGTCCGCCTTCTTCGGCAAGCACCGTGGTTATGCCGTAATCTGCCAGAATCTTCTGCACTTTGGGCTTACCAAGAGACCTAACCTGCCCCTTGTTTTTGGTGAGGAGCCTGCCAAATCTTACTGGTAGACCTCGCATGATGGCCTCTCTGGTAATACCAAGGCCAACGCACAATGCTCCCTTTGATCCCATTTTGTTGGCCTCAAAGAAAGTTTTAAGCTTTACAATGTCCATTATGCATCTCCTTTGTTTGCTCGATATGCCAGCGGAGCTAAAAGTGATTCTGACAGGAATCTAACCACTGGTAAAGCTACGGCATCTCCCATGGCCATATATCCGTCATTGTATGATCCCGGGATCTTATAGGTGTCTGGTGCGCCCATTAATCGAGCAGTTTCGCGAACAGTCAACAACCGTGTTCGCAAATGCCCATTCTCTGCAATCAGAAGGATTTGGCGACTGCTCCCACCACATGGAGTTCGCAAACAGCCTGCGACACCATCCGTGCGAACTTCAAGAACTTGCCGGTGATTACGTGTACGCTTATATCCTGTAAAAGCCCTTCTCCTATGGTGAGCCAATCTATTGATTTCATCAATCTTATTCGATGCAATCAAGGCAAGTTTTTGTGATTCTTCTTTTGGCGAATCGCATGGGCTATCAAAATCAATAATAGCATCTAATGTGACATTCCGCGTCGGAGGCTCTTTCAGCTTCCACCAAATCCACGTCTTCACCTGTTTAGCGACTTTAACAACTGGCGTTGGATGGCACCAAATGGGGCCATCTGTTGTCAACCCTGAAACATCCACACCATTCTTAATTCCTATAACAAATATTCTTTTGCGCGACTGAGGCAGCCAATGAAGTGCATCAAGCATTATAGCGCCTACTCTGTACCCGCGCTTGGTAAGTTCGTTATGCAAGGTAACGTAATATTCTCCACCACCAGCAGAAACGAGACCAACAACATTCTCTGCAACCAACAATGGCGGTTTAATCGGCATTTCATCCATCACCCTAAGCCATTGCCAAAACAACCCACTCCTAGGCGCAAAAAGACCATTGATATCTCCTGCAAGCGAGAGATCCTGACAAGGGAAACTACCCCACGACATATCTGCATTTGGTAATAAATCGCCACGTACATTCTCGATAGGGCAAACCTGTAAAACGGCAGCGGTATTGTTTGCATTAAATACAGCCGCTTTCTTGGCGCTTATGTCATTGGCCCATATGGTACTAAATTCATTTGACAACCCTGCCGACACCAACCCACTTCCCGCAAAGAAATCAAGGCAAGTTAACCGATTCCTACCTCCAGCAACTTGTTCCGCAATAGACAAACTCATTTGCTGATCAAGCACGGGCAAGAAGTCCAACTGTACCGCCGCTTCGCAGACGCGGAGCTGGTCATGAGCGAGCGGGGCGAGTTCTGCGGGGAGATAATCAGAGAGGCAACCCAATTCGCCGCCCGCCTGATACGCTCTGACGGCCTGTGCAACCTTTGGCGTCCGCTTGAAGTCAGACGCCCGGACAACGACAACGGACTCTTCAAGCGTCGGCTGGTATTTGTAATGAACACTAAATACCGCATAATAGTCGCCGTGCCCCTTGCCTTTGCCTTTCGGATAGTCTGGATGTTCGGCAAGAAACTCCTTACGAGGCTTAACGCCCAAAAGCTCAGCCGTATAAATGTGCCGTCTGTCCTTCGTGCCAGAGTAAAGCCAAAGCTCCTTGACGTTATTCCATGCGCCATTATCCGCTTTCGCCTCTTCCGTCGAAAGTGGGTAGTTGTACAAGTGCCGCTTGCCAATCCACTTCAGCTGATCTGGTTCGTGCTTGTATGTGCCGACAAGCACAATACGCTTTGCACTCGCGCAATGCTCTCCAACACACGAAGATGTCTGCGAAGCTTTTCTTTTTGTTTTTACCTGACGCTTTCTTTCCATAATTCCTCTTGTCCGTTACGCAATTTAGTATATCAGATTTATTCCTCGGACAGGGTGCGCATTTTTTCAATGCCGACCGTGTCCTTCTCGTCTAGACGCTCGAACGCCGTCGCGCCGTTCGCGCCAACGACGATGTTGATGTCACCAAGCGGGAAATTGCTCAAGTCCTTTATGGGCTTGAACCCCTTTATGGTCAATCTGTCAATCTTCTTACGCATATCAAAATCTCCCGTTGACGGCTTGCACCATCGAGTACGTCTTCTGTGGGTCTTTTCCTCATCTTTTGAGCGATGATAGTATACCAAAATAGTCCTCTGGGCGCCGAGACGAAGGATATTTTTCAAAATGTGCCCGCTTTCCACTGTGAACGTATTCCAGGACGATCGCTCGGCCCCTCTCTCCGTGATCATCCTGCGCCCAAGCACGATGATGGCGGTGAGTTGGCAAAGCGATTAGGCGTCTGAACGCCACGTACAGGCGGAACGGAACTGCGCCGTCCTCTTCTTCCAGCTGCGGTAATAGGCGAATCGGCTCTCCCCGCAAAGACGCGCCGCCTCGCCGAGGACGCCATCGGCGGCAATCCAAGCACGGAACGCGGCGACGGTATTCACCGGCAGCTTGCGGAACGTGTCCTCAAGGCATTCGTTCGCAAGGTCACGGCAACGGCGGGGGTCTGGCGGCGCGACAAGCATCTCGGCGAGATCGTTCGCGTCGTAGCTGAACCGTTCTTCATCGCTGCACGACGCGTCAAGTTCCTGGTCGCAAGATGAACCGCACTGCTCGGACGGTTTCTGCACACCTTCGATTGCGCGATACTCGTCGCGCAATCGCGTGGTATACCGTTGACGCGTCTTGAGGACGATAAGACGGGCGGCGTTCAGCAAGTAGGCCTCGGGAGACTTGACGCCGTGCGGGATGTCGGCTGCACACTTTTCCAAGGCAAGGAAGGATTGCTGGTAAACGTCAAGCGGGTCTGCGGGGAAGAACATCCCCTTTTCCGCCTGCCGCATGAAATGACGGGCGAAGCGGCGAAGCACTTTCGCCGGGACAGGTCCGTCGTATTGCTGCATGACGATCTCCAGATCGCCGAATTGCGTGCGACAGATGAAGGGTGCCGCGCCCTTGATGTTTTTGTTTTTCATGTTGTTGTCCTTTTGCTGCGAGACAACAACATTTTCCGGGTAATCCGAGAAAT